>Ga0247813_10002234_pt1 | contig 13490 bp, 7 predicted proteins | sample UWRJL169409C1_FD_180719 | JGI IMG/M metagenome (GOLD analysis project Ga0247813, IMG submission 180719) | Plant litter microbial communities from Arlington Agricultural Research Station in Wisconsin, United States - UWRJ-L169-409C-1 | ecosystem: Environmental > Terrestrial > Plant litter >... | reverse complement strand
GCATCGGCGGTCAAGGCGGGCGCCACCTGCGCGGCCGCAGCCTCGGCCGCGGCGGCTGCTTCGCCGGCCGCCTGCTGCGCGAGACCGTCAGCCTTCATCTTGTCGGCGTACGGACATGGGCCGTCGTAGCCAGCGTCGTGCGCGAAGCTGCGCAGGAGGTCGCCGCGCTTCGAGCTTCGCTCCATGCCCATCGCCATGATCGCGCGCTGCACGTCGGTGTTTTTGATGTTCTCAGCGATCCAGGCGCTCATCGCTTCGCTCTGCTGGGCAGGCGTCACGACCGCCGGGCCCGCCGCGCGCTCATGCAGATGGCACAGGCCCTCGTACTCCTGCTTCGCGCCGCCACAGCCAGCGGCCGCGGCGAGCACCGTGAAAAGAACGACGAGGCGACGACACCGGTGTTTCATCCGGCGTGCTTCGCATGCGCGCCGCGGCACCGACAAGGACGAGACGATCAGGCCAACGCAGCCGTGTAGCTGTTGATGCCCGCCATGATCGCGGGCCCCCAGTTGGCGTTGAGGTTGTTCGGATCGTTGCTCTGGCGCGGCTGGCCCGTCGCCGGACCCGGCGCATAGACCGCCCAGAGATCGCGGTAGGTCTGCGTCGCGCGGTATGGCCCCGACGTCGTCGAGCCGAGCAACGCGGCGATGCGCTCGATCCCGGCTGCGTGTGACGCGAGGGTGAGCGGACCGTTGCCGTCGGAGAGGCCCATCGCGTTGTTCTTGTTGCGAAAGGCGTTGGAGGTCCAGTTGGCGGTCTCGTGCTTGGAGATCGACGCCAGCAACAACGGATCGACGGCGTGGGTCCCGCCGCTCGACACAAAGGCCGCCGCGAGGTGCTTCGCCTCGGTCGGCAACAACGTGCGCAGCGCGGCGGCATCGACGGCGCGGGCGTGGCGGAAGTTGTCGTCGAGGGCGACGGGGACGACGGCGCGCGTGCGCGAGATGTTGATCGCCGTGAGCAACGCCTTGCTCGCCACCGTGGGCGCGCCGTTGGCGGTGCCGGCGACGGAGTCGCGGTTGCCGTTGGTGTCGAAGAAGTCGGCGTTGTTGAAGAGCTTGTCGACCTCGGCGGTGCCCCTGATGACGCCGTCGCCATTGAGGTCGGCGGTGACGAGCTTCGCGCGCACCTGCGTCGACAACGCGCTGGAGGCGTTGAGCTGCGTGACGACGATCTCGCGACCCGTGAGTGCGGTCTGCACCTCGCTGCGCGTCATCGTGTTGGGTGTGGCCTGCGGGGTGCCGAGGCCCATCGCCGTCGTCAGGCCCGTCGCCGATTTCGCTGCCGTCACGGAGCTTCGGTTGCCGTCGTTGTCGAAGTAGTCGGCGGCGTCGAAGAGGCTGTGCAGCTCGGCGGCGCCCTTGATCACGCCGTCGCCGTTTGTGTCCGCGCCCGCGAGGCGGCTTTTGACATCGGCAGGCAGGTTGCTCGCGCGCAGCGCGGTCACGGAGACCTGCTTGCCGGCGAGCGAGGCCTGCACGTCGCTGCGCGTGACGCTCGACGCGGTGGGCGTTGGCGTGGTCGGTGGCGAGCGCGCGAGGCTCATCGCGGCCTGCAGACCGGCCACCGACGACGTCGCCGTCACGGAGCTGCGGTTGCCGTTGCTGTCGAAGTGATCGGCGGCGTCAAAGAGCTTGTCGACTTCGGCGGTGCCTTTGATGACGCCGTCGCCGTTGATGTCCGCGGTCGCCATGCGCGCGCCGACCTGCGTGGGCACAGCGGTGCTGGCGCGCAGCTCGCTGACCGAGAGCTCTTTGTTGACGAGGGCGGACTGGACTTCGGCGCGCGTGATGGTCGGCATGGGCGCGACCATATCGGGGCTCCGCGCGGCTCGTCAGGCACGACGACAGCCGCGATCATTGCGAGACGCTGTCGTCGTCAGCGGCGCGGCAGGCGGAAGGCGCCGTCGGTCAACGAGAGGTCGCCGCCGCCGCCAGCGAGGTCGGCCTGGAAACGGCCGATGAGGATGTTGTCCTCGAGGCCGAGGATCGAGAGGGCACCGGTGTGCGTGGCGTCGGTGCGGACGTCTTCGCCCCCGAAGTCGGCGGCGGCGGTGCGGTCGTCGCGGGCGCCCAGGCGCTGGCAGATCGGAAACGTGCCGGCGGAGATGAGGTCCGCGACCTGCAGGCCAGCCTCGTCGGTGGTGCCGTCGATGCTCAACGTGCCGATGATGATGCTGCTGCCAGGCAACCAGCTGCCGGCCTCGTTGAATTCGCCGCCGTCGGAGCGGTCCGCGCGGCCGCGGCCTTCAGCGACCTCGTCGGTCGACGGCAGCTCGGTGCTGAGGTCGCAGACGTTGGTGGCGGGCTCGGGGCAGCCGGCAAAGACGGAGGCGGCGACGACGACGGCGGGAAACACGAAACGCATGGCGCAGCGGACGACACGCGCGCGTCGACGTCAACGCCCGTCGGGGACGGGCGCATCGAGGTCGTTGTGCAGGGCTTCGACGACGAGGGCGACCGCCACGCCGATGCCGATGCCGAGGCCGTCGAAGACGAGGTCGGCGGCGTCGGGCGTGCCGTAGCCGGCGAGGTCGAGGCCCTCTTTGCCGAGACCCGCGGCGGCGGCGACGACGACAGAAGCTCCCAGGCGCACCGGCAGCGGTTGGTCGAGCAACGCGGCGGCGAGCCAGACGACGTCGACGATGCCGGCGGAGGCGCCCGCGTGCAGCATCTTGTCGGTCTGGGCTTCCTGCGCGGCGGCGGGTGTCGACGACGACAACAGCGCGAGCACGGTCACCAGCGACGGACACAACGCCGGACGCGGACGACGAAGTACCGGACGGAGGATTGAAGGGACCGCGTTGGCAGGCGCCACTGACGACGACGCGTGCTGGCACGGCGAGTGCTCAAGGTGAGTGCGGTGGGATGGTCTCACCGAGATGACGGCAGGTCCGAGGAGTTTCCCCCTCTCCTTCTCGGGCCGGCCGTCATCCTTTTTGCAGCCATCGCTGCGTCCAACGAGCGACGAAGCCGTCGACGTCGACGACCGGTTCACGCCTGACCGGCGATGTCGGCGACGAAGGCCCGCAACGCGGCGTCGGTGATCGTCTTTTCCTCGGCGCGCGCGACCGCGAGCTGCACGAGGCGATCACACAGCTGGGGCAACGGCACGCCCGTGAGCGCCCACAGCTGCGGGTACATCGATACGCTCGTGAACCCCGGCAACGTGTTGATTTCGTTGAGATAAAAGGAGTTATCCGGCAACAGGAAGAAGTCGACGCGCGCCAGGCCCGAGCCGCCGATGGCGCCCATCGCGGCGATCGCCGCGGCCTGCAATTTCGCGAGCGTGTCGACGTCGACGGGGGCGGGCGCCAACAGCTTCGCGTCGTTCTTCAGATATTTGTCGGCGTAGTCATAGAAGTCCGCGCCGGGAACGATCTCGCCGGGGACAGAGGCCTGCATCGTCGCCGCGTTCATGCCGAGCACGGCGAGCTCGACCTCGCGGGCAACGACGCCGCGCTCGATCAACGCGACGGTGTCGAAGCGCAGCGCAAAGGCGATGGCGTCGTGCAACGCCTCCTTCGTCTTGACCTTGACGCAGCCCACCGATGAGCCGCCGACCGCGGGCTTCACAAACAGCGGCAGCGCTTCGCTGTCGACGAACGACTGGATCGAGGCGAGGCCCGTCGACGAAAACGTGGCGCGATCGATGGCCGCCCACGGCACGACGGGCACGCCCGCCGACGAAAACGCCCGCTTGCTGAGCAGCTTGTCCATCGCCACGGCGCTGCTGGCGGTGTTGCAGCCGACGTAGGGCAGGTCGAGCATCTCGAGGAGGCCCTGCAGGGTGCCGTCTTCACCGTAGGTGCCGTGCACGATCGGAAACACGACTTCGAGGTCGGCGTTTGTGAGGTGGGAGAACGTGGCGCCCGGCCGGCCCGCGCGGGGCGGCAGCGGCTTGCCGTCGTCGAGGACGCGGCTCGAGGTGGCGGCGTCGGCAAAGGCGCCGCCTTCGTCGACGTAGAGGCAGACGACGTCGTGGCCGGCGGCCTGCAATCCCTCGCGCACGGTGCGGGCCGAGCGGAGCGAAACGAGGTGCTCGACGCTGCGACCACCAAAGACCAGACCGACCTTCATGCGAGCTCCTCGACGTGAACGCTCCATGCCAACCCGCTTCGCGTGTTGTCCCTGAGCGTTGTTCTGATCGGTTTCGAGCGATGGCACGCTCGAAACGAACGCCGAAATCGCTGACGTCCGGCGCGCATTCCGCCGTCTTCGATTGAGGCTCGTCAAGGGCGTCGCCAAACGGCCACAGCGTGACGTTTCGGCCACGGCAGCGACGGAAACAAAGACACGGGAAACTTTCCCGCGTGAATCCCGCAGCCAGTGCTTGCCGACGACGACGGCGACAGCGAGAGTGCGGCCCGTGCGGAAGCTCGTGGCGCTCATCGTGATGTTGGTCGGGGTCGGGGCGTTGTCGCCATCGCTCCCGGCCCGTGCACGCGATCGGGTCACCGCCGACGACGACGACATCCGCGGCCCCGGCCCCTGGCGCGAGCACCAACCGCGCGTGCACAGCTTTGATGATGACGATGCTGAGCTTGGCATCGTCGACGACGTCGGCGCCAGCCTCGTCATCGACGAGGAATCGCCGCGGATGGCGCAGCTGGCCTCGAGCGCCGCGGGCCTGTTTCTCAAGCTCGTCAACGAGCAGCTCAAGGGCCGCATCGATCCCCGCAGCGTCGCCTACGTCGCCCCCGCCGGCGTCGTCCTCGAAGACGTCGTGCTCACGGCGCCGGGCGGCAAGCCCGTCGCGCGCATCGGCTACGCGAAGGTCGAGCTCAGCTTGAGCGCGTTGTTCGCCGGCGAGATCGCGATCTCGAAGATCGAGATCGACAAGCCGCAGCTCGTCCTCGAGATGATCAACGGCAAGCTCAACCTCCTCGAGGCGCTGACGCCGAGAAAGCCCCCCGATCCAAACAAGAAGGACGAGCCGGGCAAGGGCACCTTTCGCATCGACGACATCCGCATGACGAACGGCGGCTTTCGCTTCAACGACGGCGAAAACGTCACGCTCGTCTTCGACAACATCAACGCCCGCGCCAGCGTCGACGTGAACCTCGCCACGAGCGCCGTCGTCGTCGACGTGAGCACGCTGGCGGTGTCGTCGGGCAGCGTGCGCCTCAAGCCGCTCGACATCCCGTTGCGGGCGATGAAGGCCGAGCACGTCCGCTTCGTTACCGACCGCGTCGAGGTCACCGGGCTCACGGGCACGACCCTCGGCGGCATGGACGGCAAAGGCCCGTCGGCCCGCTTCAACGTCACCGGCCGCGTCGGCATCGAAGGCGATGGCAACATGCAGATCGCCGGCAACATCGACGTCGACGCCGGCGCCTGGCCCGACCGGCTCGAGCCGTTGCCGTTTCTCGCCCCCGCCGTGCGCGGCAACCTCACAGTCACGGGCGCCTTTGCCAAACCCACGATCGACCTCGACGCCGCCCTCGGCAGCGCGAGCCTGTTCGGCTACGCGATCGACAGCGGCCGCGCCGTCGTGCGCATCACGCCAAGCCTCGTGACGTTGAAGGAGGGCACCGTGGTGCGCCTTGGTCGCGGCACGGCCAAAGTCACCGGCGACGTCGTCCTGCCCGCCGACACCGCGCCACTGAAGCTGGATCTGCGCGCCCGCGTCGCCGACCTGCCGCTGGGGGTCGCCCTCGCGCCGGCGGAGCTCGACACGCCCTTGCGCGGCACCCTCGGCGGCAGCCTGCACCTCACGGGCACCGCCGGCGAAAAGACCGCGCTCGTCGTCGCTGGCGACATCTACGCGCGCCACGGGCAATTGTTCGACATCCACCTGCCCGCCGAGCTCGACGGCGAGGTGCGCGTGGCCATCTCCACCGACAAGGTCACGCTGCGCACGGTCAATCTGCGCGATCCCCTGGGCGGCACGCGCATCGGCGTCGACGGCGACGTCGATCTGAAAAACGAGCGGCTCGCGCTCACCTTCGCGGCGTCTGTCCCGAGCGTGTCGGCGCTGATGCCGACGCTGTTGCCCGCCGACTTGAAGGTCAACGCCGCCGAGGCCACGGGCTCGATCAGCGGCGGCTTCAAAAACGTCGTCGTCGACGTCAACGCGAAGGTCGCCAGCGGCAACGCCTACGGCACGCCGATCGAAACCGTGACCGCGAAAGCGCGCGTCACCCCGAAAGAGGTCCGCATCGAAGGCGCCACCGGCCTCGTCGCGGGCGGCACGCTGAAGCAGTCGGTGCCCCTCGTGCTCACCCTCGGCAAGAACATCGGCTTTGCCTCGGGCACGTTTCTCGTCAGCAAGGTCGACATCGCGAAGATCACCCTGCCCGACGGCAGCGCCCTGCCGCTCACCGGCGTCCTCGACGTCGAAGCGAGCCTGAAGGGCACCACCAAAGCACCGCGCGTGCTCGTGCGCGCGGCCGCGGGCGGGGTCACCGCCGCCGACGAAGACCTCGGCGACGTCACCGCCGCCTTTGTCGTCACCCTCGACGCCCTCGCCTTTGAGCGGCTCACGGTCGAGTCGCCGATGATCACCGCGTCGTCGTCGTCGTTGCGCCTCGAGCTGAAGGACATGCGTGTCTCGGGCAGCGTCGACATCGATGACCTCGAGCTGTCGGCGATCAAGGCCGCGGCGCCGGCAAAGGTGCGCGGCACCGCGCGCGGCAGCATCGTGCTCAACGGCACCATCGAGGCGCCGCTGATCAGCGGCTCCCTCGGCGTGCGCGACCTCGCCGCGAGCGGGGTCGACTTCGGCCAGGGCGTCGTCAACCTCGGCGTCGCCGCCGACAAGCTCGGCAAAAAGGGCGACCTCGAGGTCAGCGTCGCCACCGTGTTGTCGACGATGGCGACGGCGCGGGCGCCCGCGACGTCGTGGCGCGTGCAAGCGGCCTATGCGCTGCAGCGCGAGATCATGAACGTCGAGGCCCACGTGCGAAACGTCGATCTCGCGTTGCTGCGCCCGTACCTCGGCGGCGCCGTCGTCCCCCTCGAAGGCGTGGTCAACGGCGCGATCACCGCGCACGGCTCGCTGGCGAAGCCGACCGCTGCCGTGCGCCTGCTGGTGCCAAACCTCGTCGCCGTCATCGACGACGGCAAGGCTTCGACGAAGGTCGCTGGCGCCGACAAGCCCGCAACCACGACCACGGCCACGAAGGTCGCGCCACGCAGCACCGACCGCGACGACGCGACGGTGCGCTCGCGCGTGCTCGGCCCGGTGTTCGTCGAGGTCCACCTCGACGAGGGCGCGCTCACGGGCCGCGTCTGCGCGTTTCCCGACCCGGGCGCCGTCGTGCCCGCCGAAGACGAGAGCGACCGGCCCTGCGAAGAGCCGCAGCGGGTGTGGGCCACGGTCAGCGGCACCGTGATGCCGATGGAGCCGTCGGCGCAGTTGCAGGTCGACGCCGTCGTCAGCGAAGCGCACATCGAAGAGCTGGTCCCCGCGCTGAAGGAGATCGACGTCGGCGTCGGCGGCCGCGTGCGTGTCGCCGCCAGCGTCGATGTGCCCAAAGACGGCCCGGTCACCTTTGGCGTGTCGGCGCGGCTGCAGGCGTTGACGGTGCGAGCGCCAGGCGCGCCGGCCATCCAGCTCGTGAACCCCGTCGACATCGACTACGTCGACAACCGCGCCGTGATCGGCGCCGAGCCCGCCCGCTTCGTCACCGCCAGAGACGGCTTCGACCTCGTGATCGCGGCTGGCTCGTCGGTGGGCAGCGAAGACATCGACGTCGCTGTCGATGGGCAGTTGGCGTTGTCGGCGTTGAAGCTCGTCAGCAGCGAGATCGCCAACGCCGCCGGCACCGCCAACACGCACATCAAGGTGAGCGGCAAGTTCGCCGACGGCATCGTGATCGAGGGCATCGTCGAGCCCGAGAGCGGCGCGCGCATCACGCCCCGCGCTCTGGGGCAGCCGATCATCTTCGACAACGCGCGCATCTCGTTGAAGCCCGACGCCGACGACGGCTCGTTGCTGCGCGTGACGTTCGACGGCGTCTGCAAACGCGCGACGCGTGAGAACTGTCCGCTGCGAGCGACCATCGGCAACGGTGGCGGCGGCAAGGTGCAGCTGCGCGGATCGGTGTTGGCGCGGACCTCACGCGAAGGCCAGGAGCCCTGGATCAAGCGCTACGACGTCGCGGTGTCGGCGACGTCGGTGGAGATCAAGGCCGGCGACCTCGGGCGCATCGAAGCCTCGATGGATGTCGCCCTGGTCGGCGATGCGCCAGCCCCGGTGCTGCGCGGTCGTGTCGACGTCACCGATGGCCTGTTTCGCAAGGACTTCGAGGTCAGCAACTTCATCCTCACGCAGGCGCCGGCGCGGCCGTCGGCGCCCTTGTCGGAGACGTTGGCTCCTCTGGGGCTCGACGGGCTGACCTTCGACCTCGTCGCCTCGATGCAGAACGTGCGCGCGAAGGCGCGCGTCAACGCGTTTTCGATCGACGCGAGCCTGCGCGGCGATCTCCGCATCTCGCGCACGCTGAGCTTTCCGGCCCTCGACGGCGCCGTCGAAGTCGAATCCGGCACCGTCGATTTTCCGCGCGCGCGCTTCGAGATCATCGAGATGCAGCTGCAGTTTCCAACGACGGCCGAAGGCACGATCAAGCCCGTGCTGCATCTGTCGGCGCGGTCGGAGCTCGCGCCCGGCGCCGCCGGCAACAGCGTCGAGGTCCCCGTCGATCTCACGATCGATGGCGGCTTCGATGCGATGCAGCTCGACCTCGTCGCTGTGGACCCGAACCGTGTGTGGACCCGGTCGGAATTGTTCGCCTACATCCTCTTCGGCGTCATCCCCAGCGACGCCGGCGGTGCCGACCTCGTGAGCACCAGCGTCGACGTCGCCTCACGCGCCGCGCTGCGTGAGCTCGCTGCACCGGTGAACCGCGAGGTGGAGTCGCTCGTCGAAAGCGGCCTCGGCCTCGACGTGAACATCGACGTGGTCAGTGGCTTTCAGGTCCAGCTCGGTCAGCGGCTCGTGCTCGAAGGCCCGGGTCTGTTGTCGCAGGCCCCGGTGGCCGACACGACGACGACGACGACCACGGCGGCAACGACGTCTGTGACCACCGACGCCGTGCGCGTGCGCCTGCTCTTGTTTGATCACCTGCCCATCGGTCGCGCGTTGTCGGCGGAAGGTCGCTTCGGCGTGGCCTCCGATCTGCGCTTGTCGTGGCGACTCTTCGAGGAATAGCGCGTGCAGCTGGCTGGCCTGTTTCTGACCGCGTGGCTCGTCGTGCAGACGGGGACGGGCGCGCGCGTCGAGACCGATCCGACGACGACGCCATCGACGTCGCCCGCGCCGTCTTCGGGGCCCCTGATCCCGACCCTGCCCGTCGGCGATCGCGCGCAGCAGAAGTCGGGCGACACCGTCGAGCAGCTCAAGGAGAAGCCGGCGGTCGTCGTCGTCGATCCGAATGCGCCGAAGGTGGCGTCGTTGAAGGTGTCGCTCGCCGACCCCGAGCCCGATGAGCGCGAGCGCCTCGAGGCCTACCTCGCCGGCATGATCGGCCAGCCCGCGGGCCCCTCGATGATCGCCGAGGTGAGCCGACGCCTCGACCTGCTCGGCCGCTACGGCGCGCCGCTGTGCCGCAGCGAGCCCCTCGACGACAAACAGGTCGCTGTCAGCTGCACGATCAAACGCGCGCGCGTCGTGCGGCGCGTCCGCTTCGACACGAATGAGACGCTGCCCGTCGGCGACGGCGTGGCCAACGGCCTGCCGCTGGCCATCCTCGAAAACGAGCTGAAGAAGCGGATCGTGCTGCGTCCCGGCGAGCCCATCGACGAGGAAGACACCCTCGGCCGCGGTCGCATTGCCCGCCAGCGCGCGCGCATCGAGGACTTCCTCGAGCGCGAGGGCTATTACAAAGCCCAGGTCGTCGTCGATGTCAGCGAGGCCGACGCCCGCGGCGAGGTCGACATCGATGTCCGCGTGCGCGGCGGCTCCTGGGTGCGCGTGCGCCGCGTCGACGTCGCCAGCTTCGGCCCTTTTTCACAGCAGCGCCTCAACGACGCCTTCAGCCGCATGTGCCTCAACGGCGAAGGGCTCATCGACGGCGTCTTCGTCGGCAACCTCACGAGCTGCTTCAACCGTCGCCGGCTGCAGGCCACGCAAGACGCCTTTGTCGCCGAGCTGCACGCCCTCGGCTACCCCGAGGGCCGCCTGCGCGTCACGCCCACCTTCGTCGACGCCCGCGCCACGAACAAAGACACCGACTGCGCGATCTCGCGCGAAACCTTGAACGCGCTGACAAAAGCGCGGCTGCAGATCCCACCGCGCTGCGTCGACCTCAAGGTCGAGGTCGTCGCCGGCCGCCACGTCGTCACCCGCTTCCACCTCGAAAAAGACGACGTCGACAGCACCGACACCCACGCCGAAAACAAGGGCGACGACGACACCGAGCTCGTCGTCGATCCCCCGATCGTGGGCGGGACGTGGCGTTGGTTGCGGCAGACCTTCGGCGAGCCGACCTCACGTCTGTGGCAGCTCACCTTCGACAGCCCGATCGAAAGCGCCAGCGATACCGATCTGATCGAGGCCGATCTGCGAAAGCGCCTGACCTTCGTCGACGCTGCCTCCGTCGACGAAACGGAAGCGAAGCTGTCGGAAGAAGGCGTCGTCGAGTACCTGAACGAGCGCGGCTATCCCGCGCCGAAGTCCGAGCTCGTCTATCGCGAGTACGACGACGGCAACGTCGCCGTGGACTTCTACCTGCAGCCCGGCACGCCCACGCCGCTGCACGCCGTGCGCTTCGTCGGCAACCGACGCATCAGCAGCAAGCAGCTGCTCAAAGACGTCGACCTCGCCGCGGCCCCGCGCAGCCTGACGAACACGGGCTTCATCACGCCGCGCGCCCTCGAGGACGACGTCGTGCGCCTGCGCCGCTACTACAGCCAGCAGGGCTTTCCCGAAGCCAACGTCGAGGTCCACGCCACCCGCGACACGAGCGGTGACGTCGAAGTCGTCTACGTCATCGACGAAGGCGAAAAGTTCGTCGTCGACGAGGTCGTCTTTGAAGGTGGCGATCCGAAGCTCACGAAGCCCGTGCTGGCGGTGCTCGCGTTGTGCGGCGCCAACATCCGTCGTGGCGACCCACCAGAGACCGGCAAGGACTGCAAAGGCACGCCGCTGCTGCCCGAAGAGTTCGATACCGATGCCCGCCGCGTGGAGGCGATCTACGCGGGCAACGGCTATCCCGACGCCGAAGCCGCGGTCCAGCTCGGCTTTGGCCCTTCGGGCCCCACGGTCCTCGTCGCGGTGTTTCCGTTGGGCGCGACGGGAGAGGCGCGCACCGACCCGAAGGCGGGCAACGTCAAGCCACTGCGCCTGGGGCAGATCTTCGTCGAGGGCAATCTGCGCACGCGCAGAGACGTGCTCTTGCGCGAGATGGGGCTCGACGACGACGACACGGGCGAGCGCTTGAACCCCGATCAAATCGCCAAAGGCGTCGCGCGTCTGCGCCGCACCGGTCTGTATTCGCGCGTCGACGTGCAGCTCATCGGCATCGACGACGGCGACGACACCGCCCACGTCAGGGTCACGCTCGAGGAGCGGCCGGCCACCACGGTCGATCTCTCGCTGGGCTTTTCGACGCAGCAGTTCTTCTCGCTGCGTCTCGAAGGCCGCGACCGCAATCTGTTCGGCTCGATGTTCGATGGCAGCGCTGCCGTCGACATGGGCCTGTTCATCGGCCGCTATTCGCAGGTGCGTAATCAGATCCGCTGGCCGCGGATCTTCGGCAGCGACTTCACGCTCACGTACACGCCGCTGGCGTTGAGCTACCTCGATCAGCCCTCGGGCTTGATCCTGCAGTCACCGTCGACGGGCGCGGGCCAGAAGGCGTTGGCGGCGTGGGACCAACCAGACTTCAGGCGTCGCCTGTTCACGGCGAGCACCGCGGTCGGCATCGAATGGCGCGCCGCCGACATCGCCCCGATCGTCGACGACAAATTGACGATCGGCTTCGCCGTCGAAGCCCGAGGTGACTGGCTGCAGATCGCCGGTCGCTACTTCGAACCGCTGTCGCTCGAAGCCCTGCAGAGCATGGATGGTCTGCTCGACCTCTTCGTGGGCCCGACGCCGGTCACGCCGATCACGATCATCGCGTTCACGCCGCGCATCGCCTACTCCAACATCGACAATCCCTTCGATCCGTTGTCGGGGTACGGCGGCGAATTCTTCGTGCGCATGGTGCCGTTTGCCACCGAGCCCTACAGCGTCATCGGCACGCAGGTGCGCGGCTACTGGAGCTTCCTCGAGGACCGCCTCACCCTCGCCACCGGCGTGCGGCTGCGCGCGGGCATCGTTGGGCAGTCGGGTCGATGTCCCGCGAGCGAGCCATCGTGCGAGTGGGCGTTGATGCAGAACGACCTGCTTCGCCTCGGCGGTGAGCGCAGCGTCCGCGGTGTCGGCGAAAACCAGATCGGGCAGTTCGGCACGATCCTCGACCAGCAGCTCGCCCCCGCCCTCAACGACGACGGCACCCCGAGCTCGGCGATCCGCCCCGGCCTGTTTGGCGCCGTCGCCAACGTCGAGCTGCGCTTCACGCTCATCCGCCAGTTGTTCCTCGGCGATCTGAAGCCGGCGATCTTCTCCGACATCGGCGTGTCCACCGACGACTTCAACTTCTCGCAGTTCGACGTCACGGATCAGCGGTACGCCGTCAGCGTCGGCGCCGGCCTGCGCTACGTGCTGCCCGTCGGCCCGCTGGCCTTCGACGTCGCCTGGTCGCCGTTTGATCAACAGGCCGCGACAATCCCGCTGCGGTATTCGCTGACCCTCGGCTACATCTTCTAGGGTCGGCGCTCGTCGTCGCTTCGTTGGTCGGAGCGTTTGACCTCCCCGAGGTTTCCATGGCCGACAGCAGCGCCCTGCCCCACCAGCTCTTTCTCGACGTCGAAGCCGCGGTGCTGCAGGTCGTGCGCGGCAACCCGAACGCGGTGCGGTTGTCGTTGGCGACGATCCTCGCGCGCGGTCATCTGCTGCTCGAAGACGTCCCCGGCGTCGGCAAGACCACGTTGGCGCGCGCGCTGGCAAAGGTGCTCGGCGTTGGTTTTTCGCGCGTGCAGTTCACCGCCGACCTGTTGCCGTCAGACCTCGTCGGCGTGCCCATCCTCGACGCGAAGGAGGGCGTGCTGCGCTTCAAGAAGGGCCCGCTGTTCACAAACATCGTGCTCGCCGACGAGATCAACAGAGCGAGCCCAAAGACCCAGTCGGCGCTGCTCGAGGCGATGGCGGATCGCAGCATCTCCGTCGACGAAACCACCTGGGAGCTGCCGCGGCCCTTCCACGTGCTCGCGACGCAGAACCCCGTCGAGCACCACGGCGCGTATCCGCTGCCCGAAAGCCAGCTCGACCGTTTCCTCATCTGCCTGTCGCTCGGCTACCCGCCCGTCGCCGACGAGCTCGCCCTGCTCGTGAGCAACACCACGAGCGAAGGCGGCCTCGCCTCACTGACGGCCCGCCTCGACGGCGACGCGCTGGCAAAGCCCAGGAGCAGGTCGCGGGCGTCGTCATGAACGAGGTCGTCG
>Ga0247813_10002230_pt1 | contig 13501 bp, 14 predicted proteins | sample UWRJL169409C1_FD_180719 | JGI IMG/M metagenome (GOLD analysis project Ga0247813, IMG submission 180719) | Plant litter microbial communities from Arlington Agricultural Research Station in Wisconsin, United States - UWRJ-L169-409C-1 | ecosystem: Environmental > Terrestrial > Plant litter >... | reverse complement strand
CGCTGATTGAAAAAAAGTAGCATGCCAATCAATTCACATTCAGCGGGGCTACCTAATTTTTTGTAAATTCAACTGTTATCTCGTGATCGTTTATGATATGGAAAGCCACATTATTGAAGCCCAACCGTTTTACCCATTTTCCCGTAGGTGTACAAAACGCAGCTTCGACATCTGTAAGCCCTTTGTCTTTGAATCGCTGAAAAACATTGAGATTTGTGGATTGACCATTTTCACAATAACTAAATTCGGCGTGTTTCGACCATGAACCTATAACAGAGTTGATGATGTCCCGGGCTGCGATATATTGAAATACCCCTGAAAACAACTGATAGCCGTATCCCATGCTCATAAACTCTTCTGAGACCTTGATTACAGTAACCAGCTCATGGTTGGCACCCAAATAACCCTCTGCCGTTCCAATCAATGTTTGCATATCTGAATGGGTAAATGCATGAAAGGCCACACTATGTTCATTTTCTAAGGTGTATTCTAGGTGCATAAAGGTTGATGGTTGGATGTGCTAATCAATTTATAGTTGCCTTTTATTCAGTCAATAACCATTTAAAATTATGTAAATTTGTTTAACTAATTTAGATTTTATGGGCGCTAAAAAAAATATATTAATCATCAGGGCATGCGGAGTGAGCGGGGAAACGGAGGAATGCGATAATATCAAGTGCCAAGCAAAGCTATATGGCATTGAAGTTGAGGATTTCTGCCCCAAAGATACCTCGGAATTATATGACTATCTCCATACACATGGTGTGAATTATGATTATATCTACCTGAGTTCCCATGGAAACGCGGAAGGTTTTGGGAGTGAGAACGGCTTAATAGATGTATCCTGGATAGATTTTGGTAGCCTGCTCTGTGAATCCATGGTCATGAAAGAGGAGTGCATAGTATTGTTGTCTTGTTGCAGGGGTGGTTTGAACCAGGTTGCATACGATCTTTTTTATTGTTGCAATAAAGTTGCCTATATCGTCGGTCCCAGACAGAGCTTGTACCCGAGGGATATGCTGATCGGCTTCAATATTTTGTTATATAATTTAGAACATAGGGGAATTGATCCGATTGTCGCATGTGAAAAGATAAAGCTGGGAACCGATATCAGGTTTGTATGCTTTGATAGATTAGAGACTGAAACCGATGCGGGATATAAAATGCATGTGCAGGAAAATAACCGGGAATGGCTTGATCAGGTTAATCAGGCCAGGGAAAAGGCTAATGAGCCAATGATTGAAGCACCGGGTGAAATTAGGATAATCCGATAGTCGAATTTGAAATGGAAGAACATTATAAACATAGACGAGCACGATATGAAGCATTTATCGGCTCTTACCCTGATTTTTGGAGCTATCTAAGAAATTACCACAATGCATTCAAGGCATTGGTAGAGAGCCTTGATGACCATCGGAGAAACGTTGACACAGTGGCTTACCCATTACTTTTTATTGCACGCCATTGTATGGAGCTGGGTTTCAAAGCGAACATAAGATATTTCGAAAAATATTCCGAGAAGATTGACCATGTGAACTCCAAAAGCCATAATCTTGAGGCGCTTTTCAAAGCCTTTAAACTTCATGTTTATGCGATGGTCAAAAATCTTGAAGATAAATTTACGTCCAAATTTAACCCAGAAGACATCGAGGCATTTGAAGAGTATTGCCAAGAGGTAGATAAGCTAAATGCTCAGTTCCATCTTTTGGATAAGGGTTCTTATGCCTTTCGTTATCCAGTTGACAATGATAATAATGCGGTTTTTGCATCCGATCAGAAGATCAACGTGTTGGATGTTATTGAACTCTTTGAAAAGACAATGACCCTCCTGTACTATTCTGCTAGTGTTTTTTCAAAGTATACGGATTATGCCGATAACATTGAACATATGTATCAGGATGAAATGCGGAGCGCCTATGAAGATCAGATGAGGAGCTATTACGGGGATAATTAAACCGGTTTTTCAGGGCCCAGATTTTGTTTCAAGGTTTGTCATGGGCTACGCTGTGTTCCTCGTGCATTTAAAAATTACCAGTTTTCTTTAGCGAGGATTGCGTAACGCAATATTTTTCAATAAAGTGTTTTCTGCCGACCGCTCCTAGAACGGGTGGCTTAATACAAATGTAGGTAATTTATAGGATACCCTTTGGGTTGATGAGCCGTTCACGAGGTGACTTTGAGGTATATCATGTTCCAAAGAATAAAACTATCTTTAACGATGGCATTATTATCAATTAGACGGGTAAGAAAAGACCTGGTTCCCCGACTGATCGAGGCACCAGAGACAGGAATGGGATTTCAAAGAATTGGCATCAACAACATATCCCATCCTTTCCTAACTCAGAATCTTGAAAATTCGTTAAACAGGATTGTTGTCAATGGGGAATTCGTATTTGATTATGACAATTTGAATTTTGTACCACTACTATTTAATATGGATGGCTTCCTAAACGATAACGTTGAGCCCTTTGTATTTGAAAGACTTAGCCTTGTTCGGAGCGCTAAGTATGAAGATACCCCAATTTCAGGCGCATTACCTCCTTATACCTACTATTCAAAACCAGGTGACGTTTTCATTAGGTTGTCAGCTTTTGATAATGACCGGCGGATTTTGTTGGACGGTAGCGTCAGAGAAGGTACCTATGCCACTACGCTCAATGATATGAAAGTAACTCCCAGTGGTGCAGCGGCGGTTGGCAGATATGCACTGCCTGACCGGTTGCCTGCCGTATATGTGTACAGGATTATTCCACCACCCAAAACTCCGGTTTATTTCGGAACAGTGACACCGAACTATGGCCTTTGTGGTGGCGGTGTTGAGGTTTATTTCCCGCAGGGCTGTCCAGCTGGGAGTGCAAATCTGTATGAAACTATCCCTGATAAATAACGTTCGCAGATGCTAAGCTTTTTGAATAAATACAGCGATAACGGGGTTTTCTGCTTTTATCCTACTGATAGGCCATTTCAAGAATGCAATGCACCCAATGACAAAAGTGGTGTTTATTTGGTGTACGCAGTTTTTGAAAACAAAGAAAGCCTTGTTTATATCGGTAGTTCCGGAAAAATACTGGCCAATGGCGAAATCTCAATTAGAGGTGGCCTGGGTGGAATAAAGGGCAGACTTATTGAAGGGAGATATTCCTATAAACAGGATGGTAAAAGGATTAAAATGAACCGCGCTAAGTTTTGGATAGCACAAATGAATAAAGAGAAGTTCCTAAAGCTGAAGATATATTGGTTTGTAACCCATAACTTTGTCTTTAGGGACTGCCCGCTAAAAAAGGATGCAGAACTTAGGGCTTTACACCGCACGCTATATGGCAGATTGCCAGCATGGAACCGCATTTAAACCAAACCAAATAAATTCACAGTGCATGGCTAAAATCGAGAGAGAAGACATCTTTAAGTTTGTAAACGAAAAGCAATGGCTCAAGCTAATTGGTATTTTCAGTGACAATATCGCTTATAATGTGGTGCTCGCTGAACCGATGCTGCAACCATTGATTGATAAGTATTTTATTGATGAGCTTGTCGGTGGCCTTGCCATGCAAACGGACGTCTCTTATAAATATTATTTGCAGAATATCCATCAAATTCACGTAAGCAAAAAACACAATTTCAAGTTAAGCAGCGAAAATTACAGAAAATTGGTCGTAAAGATCGTTCAGGTTGAATCCAACGTTGATCATGCCTATAATTATGCTAAGGAATTCCCCGAAGAACCGGTATGCCAGGAGATCATCGCTAAATTTAATGAATGTAAGCCAGTAGTGGTTGCCCACTCACAGGATCACAACCTTTATGTAACCGAAAACAAGAATCTTGGAAATGTTGATTATACGATCAGCCTGTTTAAATCTAACCAAGAATATCATTTCTTCAAGGCTGTACGTGAAGTATTTCCTACTTTTTTTGTATTGCCCAATGTGGCCTTTGGTGCGGTGATCGATATTCAAGCATTAAAACCTCAGTTATCAAAAGAGGAACTTAACCATTTTTATTCCGGACTGATCGACTGTGTTGTGATCGACACTGAAAACAATTATAGGCCCGTTAGTTTTTTTGAACTTGATAGCCCATATCATGATAATGCCTTACAGAAAGCCAAAGATTCGCTCAAAGATAGCATCCTGGCTAAGGCAGGCAAGAAACTGTTACGCATCAGAAGAACAGAGATACAGTCCAGTGAGCAGGACTTTGTTAGGTACATCAGAGAATCGCTTAAGTAGCAGAACTATGGAGCTTGAAAAATTACTAGCCAGAGGAATTGCCGGGTGGTTACAATTTGAACATGCCTGCCATCGTTCTTCCATCTTTTCAGAAAAATACTTATGTACCCCGATTGCTCAAATACTGAATACCAAATATGGCTCAAACGTTCATGCAGAAATCAAACATCCCATTTTGGGTGATGCCTCACTTGGAAGGGGCCGCAAGCCCGAAATCGATTTTGTAGTTTACAATGATAAGCGGGAAATAATCGTAGCCATCGAATCAAAGTGGGTCGGCAGCGCGGTAACCAAACAGACGGTGGAAAGGATCATATGGGATCTGGTTCGTCTGGCCATGATAGGGAACAACGATACGATGAAGTGCTATTTTATTTTGGCCGGTAAGAAGAAGGACATTGATGCGTTGTTTGCCAACAAGCATTTCAACGGGAAACCGGATAAAAAAGGAAGAATTAGGCCAATCCTTAAAGTCAGGCCTTCAGACTATATGGATAACCGCATAGACTCGCCGACGGCCGATCGGGCGGCGTTATTGAAACCAATTTTTCAACTATGCCAAGATGTGGAATTACCGATGAGGTTAGGAACTGGAAGAACAGAGAATTATCCCAAGGATGCCTTCAAATACGACTATCAGGCATGGGTATGGGAAGTCATGCCAAATAAACAAAAAATAGTTTTCAAGCCTAAAAATCATAAACACTATAAAATCTAAAATGGGTGGAATAAAAGCGGACTTGGTGGACTTCCATCTGACCAAAGATAACTGCTTTATATGCGGTGCTTAAGCCACTAGTGTCGAACATGTCATACCCAAATGGCTGCAAAGGAAATTCAATCTATGGGATCAAACCATACAGATCCCTAATTTGACCAGCATTACCTACAGGCAGTTAGTCGTGCCTGCCTGTCAAAAATGCAACAGTGCCGGGAAGTTCTGGAAAAATGCGCACGGGGCAGGATGAAAACTTATCCAGCCATTTCAGTAATATGATTGAGAACGTTTTGGAGTATGCCCATACCAGCCCAACACAACAGGAATCCACGACAACGGGAACAGTTTTCGGTGCTTACAATGCCGTAACTGGATACTTTCAGAATGTGAGAAACTACAAAGACGAGGAAAGCAAATTCAAATCCATTTTGTCGGGTACGGGACTGGCACGTACACAGACCGCATTTAATCTGTGTACGGATTTTATGAAGATTGGCAACAGTGCATTAAACTAGCCTATTTATAAATGGGAGGCATAAACTTCCCATAATTTCTGCCCCGCAAAAGGTCGCCAAAATTCCGGGCGGCCCCTTGCGGGGCACAAGTGTTTGTGAAGCAGTCATGATTTCTTTTTGTACATTTATTCAAATGTTATGATATGTTCAAAATCATCGAATATCCGAAAGTTCAAGACTTCTTTAATAAAAACAAAAAAACCATTTATGGCAACAGACTGGCACATTATCACTTAATTAAGTATTTCGAAGAATTAAATGCGGGCAGGCAATCCATAATCCAAGCCTACAATATAACAGACGATGACGGGGGAAATGTAATTGCTGTTTGGGGAGATTCGGTTTACTACCTATATGCACTGAAATGGTCAGATGCTATCATTGATGGTTTATTGAATAAAATTGAAATTGCAAAGTACACCAAACGGTTTACCTTTTGTGGAACTGCCGAGCTGGTCTTACGGCTGTTTGAAAAAAGCGGCGTGGAAAAGGAAATATATAAAGAAAGAATAATTTACAGTTGCGATAACCTAATGCCGTTAGTTAGGTCATGTAATGGGGAAGCCTGTTTTTCGGGAAGCCTAGATTTAGATGTGATCGGAGAAATGTATTACCAGTATGGTTTGGAAGAATGGGGTGAACGTGAGGGACGAGACCGAGACCATGCGAGAACAATTGCCCTTCAGGGTATTCAAAATGAGACTACCTGTCATTGGGAGGTTGATGGTAAAATCAAAACAATTGCGTCCATTCTCGATGATGATAGTGAGATGCCAATTATCGGGAGTCTTTTCACAAATATTGAAGACCGTGGCCGAGGGTATGCAAAATGTTTGGTTCATGAAATTGCAAGTCAACTTACCGCTGAAGATGGATCGAAATGTGGCATTATTTCAGATTTACACGATCCCATAACAAATAAAATGTTCACGCAGATTGGTTTTGAAGAAATCAGCAGATACGTTTCAATTCATACAACAAGGGAAACAGTTTAAAATAATTTATGAGAAAGTCAACGGATGCATGTTTGTTGTGCCAGGCTAATGCCGCCAACAAAACAAATTCACATATTCTGCCAAGATTTATTTCTACCGGCTTTTTTGGTGCTAAAGGAGCTCAAAGACGTGGGTTTGCCTTTAATGGAGAAAACGAGCTCTCACTCAAGCCCAGAACTGTTCAGGATTCTCCCAAAGAAAACTACATACTTTGTGATGAATGTGAAACTTATTTTAGCTTGCTCGAAACCGCTTCTGCACCATCTTTGAAATTTTGGCAAGCCAAGGTTGCCAGTGGCAAGTTTAAAATGACGAGCATAAAATCATATTTAAAGGTAGTTGAAATGGCAACGCCAGATCCGGTGATTATGCGTCTGTTAGTTTATTCCATGTTTTGGAGAGCAACGGTTTCATCTTTGGAAATATTTGAAGGTTACGACATTGATCCTTCATTAACAGAGTCCTTAAGGTGTACTTTGTTGAAATTCAAAGCTTTGAACAATGCGGATTTACAGGCAAATCTAGGATCAAAAAAGATCATATTGCATCCTTACAGCATTTTAACCGCCGAATCCTATAGAGATGAAACCGCTAATGTGCTTGCAGCAATTAATCCTGGTAATCCAGCATCATTGAATGTTGATAAATTTGGGTTTATTCTTTTTAAGTCTGAGGCAGATATATCTGAGCAGGTCATGGCAGATTTTAGTAATCTGAAAATAACTGACAATCAAATCATGGTCGTCAGTGAACAACTATGGCATGAGGTCATGGTCAAACGGCCGCTAGAAATGGTGGCTCAACAGGCAAGAAAGAATTCATCAAAGCCACAATAGACTAGACTTTCCAGCTACGCAATTATTGCTTGCCATAACATTGCCAATTCCTGATTTTAGTATCTTTTGGTATATTTAAAAATGAAACACCAACATAAAGCGCTCACAAACACCAAAGTATTAATCAAGTTGATACCTGAAACAGATGTAGAAACGAATATGCTCTCTAATTTAGATATGGCAAATCCTGATGATGAATTTACCCTTCACCATTATTATCAGCAAGGATTGAACAAGTATAACGTATCTGCTATCTTACTTAAGCTTGATTTTTCTGAATTTCCGACATTGGGATTATGCTCGTTTGAGGTTGTTATAGGTTTAGGTTAACAGTGTACTCAATTTCCGATATATGACTTTACCTGGTTCTCCAGATATAAAAACAGCTGAGGAGATAGAAAATCTTATTATAGCAGAGACTGATTTCATTAAACAGTTAGATATCTATACAGCAAATTACAGTCTGGTCAAAAATTTGGGGAGACTGACCACAAAGGGGCCGAAAGATATCAAGTTCTTTTGTCAATGTAATACCTGTTCAAAAGAGAGTAGCTATGAAGAAAAGCTATCCGCCTATAATAGGTATTTCCTTCCTGAATTACAGAAAGTTATTGATAAGTTCAAAGGTTTTAGTGATTACAAGGACAGGTTGAGATTTTATGATACCTATTTCGATATCAATGGTACGCAAGTATTTGAAGGACTTAATATCACGCTCTCGGCGAGGCCAACCAATTCAAGTGAGAACAAGGTATATAACGCATTTCAATACGACCGGTTCTTGGAAAGGTACTTTCAGACCGCATCAGTTTCAATGAACATCTATTATCAGCGGGATTTTAAGTCCTTAAGAAAGCTGTTTAATACAAAAAAACTTAATGCGACTTATCCTGAACAAGCTGCGGCCAAGGAGATTGTACTTCTTAACAAATATTTTGAACAGCACAGGGACGAAAAGACAAGGGATCTTTATCAGCAATTGAACGACGGTGCGACGCTAGATTTTAGTCGTGAGGAATGGCAGTTTCAGCAGTATTTGGTTATTATAGAAGCAAATGAGGGAATGAAGTTTCTTCGATACTTAGAGAACCTTAAGCAAGCTGCTACAGGTTACACTCAGGTATTTCATGATGTAGTCCAGCAATCAGACGAGGCTTATGAAAGTTATAGCGTGGTCACGTGGAACCTTATCAACCGCTGCATTCAGGAAATGAAGGACAAATTATATGCATTGCCTAATGATGATAGCCGGGTAGCCTACTTAAAAACTACGCTTTTGAGTTTTAAGATCCCCGGATTTGAAGACTATTTCAAAGAAGTGGAAGATTTTCTGGGGAATGATATCAAGGTCAATCAAGGATTTGAAGCGACTGGAAACGTAATGAGCGTTACAGCTGATGAAAAGAACACACCCCTTTATGAAGGTGTTGCAAGCGTAATCAAAGGTAGGGATTGTATCGTACTGGAAATTTCTGAACATGTCGCAGATGTATATCCCCATATTGATTTTTTCAAGCTTATGGAGGTTGTCGATTACCGGACCAGAAGTACGTTTTGGATTGGTTCAGCTAGGCTTGCCAATAAAACTTCAACAGGATTTTTGCATCAATTTCCCGATGCAGAAAAACTATATAATAGTGGGTTGGAGAAAATCGAAAAAGGTATTTATGAGCGCAATGCTCTCGATGATCTTCGCCTGAGCTTGGAACTACTTCTAAAAGCTATTTTGGGCAACGCTAAATCACTGGAAAATCAGCGTCCTGGAATCACTGAATTTTTCAAAGATAAGCAGGTTTCACCACAGCTGGCCAATATGTTTTGGACACTGATCGACCAATACAGTAAGTATCAGAATGATAATGTAAAACACAATGATAAGATCCAAGCTAAAGAAATCAATTTCATCCTTGATCTAACAAATAGTTTCATAAAGCACTTGGTCCAAATACTTTAAATTAAACTGGTGTCAAATGATAATCTGTTACTTTGGATGTTTTCAAATGCCGAATTTATTATTAATTAACTTTGTATCTCTAAAGCAATTGAAGAATGGAAGATGAATACTTATCGCTAGGTGTAGGTAAATTTGAAACAGAATGGCTAAGAAATACCATTGGGCCGCAGGATCACTCTATGTTATTTAAAGATAGTGACAAAACTGATATACCATATTACTTTCTCGATGATGATGAAAATGTCGACAGCAAGTTAGGGCAAGGATACAGTACTCGATTAAAAGATTTACGTGAACGACTTGATCTGCTTGGCTATTCGTTCGATAAACTTCCAGTCTTACTGAAAGAATACTTTTCGGGCTTTCCGAGCGAAAATCCACTTCTTTATAGTATAGATACACAAATCTTTATTGATTTACTTTCGGGCATTGATGTCAATGATATCGATTGGACAGAACACGAGGGTGATGCTAATCCAGGTGAATTTTTTACCCGTAGGATACTAACCCTACCACAGTTCGCATCGATTCGAGCCTATTTGGATAATTTCAAAGGTGTTGAACCATATGTATACGAGCAGATAGATCCCTATATTATTTTAGCTGCAATTGCCAAAAATCCTCAAAATGATACTTTGGCGGTGGAATGGCGTAGCCAAGGCAATCTAGCAAATGGCTTGGATACTTACCAAAAATACTTGATAGTGACCGAGGGATCTACCGATGGTTATGTGATAAAAAAGGCTATGGAAATACTAAAGCCAAACGTTGCTGATTTTTTCGATTATATCGATATGAATGAAAATTATCCATTCGGAGGGGCGGGCAGCCTATCTAATTTTTTTAAAGGGTTAACCAAAATTGGTACAAACAGGAAGATTGTTTTCATTTTTGATAATGATGCAGAAGGTAATGCAAATTTGCAGAAGCTTATGAGCATTGTACATCCTGTAAATTTTAAAAAATTTGCATTACCTGACATGCAGGAATTTAGTAATTTTGAAACTGTTGGCCCAACTGGCACTTCGATGCAGGATGTCAATAAAAGAGCAGTTGCCATAGAGATGTTTCTAGACATGAGCTACAAGGTACAGACTACACCCATTGTCAGATGGTCAAGCTTCGAGAAAACTGTACAACAGTATCAGGGAGCACTTGAAAATAAGACAAAGTATTACGAAGAGTTTATGGCACTAACTCCAAGTGATTATAGTAACTACAATTTTTCTCTGTTGGAAAAGCTTCTTAGTCACCTTGTAAGATCAATTGTTTTTGCATAAAATCTTGTCATTGATTTTAAATATATTTTACACTTATATATCTTTTTTGTTAGTGAAGCCCTTAAAATGGGAGATATGACACCGCTTAATCTTTAAGGCTTCCAAGTCAATTTTGGGCGGAGCATCATTGTAAGGTGGCCTGAAAAGTAGGGATATGTCAACCCTGGAAGGATAGGTAGTGATCGATGGGAATCCGTTCTCTTTATAGCTAAGCACTGGATAGTCTTTTAATTCTTTGGGCAGGAAACTATCTTTAATTGCCGGATTAATCAGTTGCAACACCTTTGGCAGAAAGGTGGTCAGTGATTGATATAATGATTGATTCTGGTACATGGACAAATATAACTTTTCTTTGTAAGCCAATATCACCTGTTGCTATAATGGAGAATCGTCGTGTCTTGGAAAGCTGTAGATCTGTCTGAACACGAAGATTAGATAAAGGTTAACCCTACTTTCATTGGATTTTCGTCGATTTAAGCTATTTGACTTTTATTTATATTTTACGATATCACATGACGTCAAAGAAAGTAAAATAAGGCAAATGAAGGTTGAGTGGTTTTTATGTAATAAATTATTTAAAATAAAACTGGCTTTTAACCAGATAAACCCCAATTTCCTTCAAATTTCTACGAACTCGGTATAGTCGAACAATGCTGTCTGGCCGTTCCATTCCAAATCCACCAGCTGGCCCTTCACATTGTATCGGATCATTAAAAATGTTGATGATGGGAATTGCTGGAAATTTCAATATGCGAATAACATCTGCCTTTCCTTCCGGTGTTATGTTCAACATCTCAAAGACATTTTCCAAAATAGTCTCCTCAAAACAGAATATACCTAAGTGAAAGACCTGCAGATTTACCTTATTCTTATAGTTTGGAACGTTAACTTGACTATCTTCTTCATTCATTAGATTGATCTCTTGCTTCATTTTCCGCCTTTCTTCATCAAGTTCTTTTGATTTCGATAACGATTTGATTACCGTTTCTTCAAATGTCTCGTGAGAAGTGCCACCATTTTTCAACTTTTGGATTTTGTCTTCCAAACCATGCCAATCATTCTCTAATATAGCAGATTCCATCTTTTCCATTACTTGATTGGCTCCATTAAAATCTTTTAAGAAATGCAATAGTTCGTACTGTAGTGAAAGTGCAGAAATCATGTTTGCGGAGGCACTGATCTGTTCATTTACCTCAGCAATTTTTCCTACAACATTCGCTTGTTCGACTAGTCGTTCTTTTTCTTCATCTGTCAATGTTGAGGTGTGCGTCAGTGTTCTCCTGTCCACTCCCAATATAATGTCTGTATAAAAGGTTTTTACGTAATTTACCCTCATACTGTTTAGATTTACGTTATGATAGGTGAAAGGGTTTTTATCTTTTTTAGCCTTATCTTGAAGTTCAGCGAGACGATCGTTGTAACTTTTTATCTCTTCGTTCCGAAGCCTAAATTTTTCAGGGTCACCTAATCCGGTCTCTTGCCAATGCCTGTAGCGAAGTAGGTTGTCCAACAATTGATCATTCAGACGGTCTCCAACAACACTTAGCATATAGCTTTCAGCGATTAGGTTCATACTTTCGTCACAATGGGGATCAGCTAACACCAAATCTATTGATTTTTGAAAATTAGTTTCAGATAGTTCGCCCATACAGTAGCTTTCGTAGGCCTTTTCGATTTTAAGTTGCAATCCAAGGTATTGCGAGTCCATCAACTGGTCGATAGCGTTCGCCACCTTTTCACTATCAATTATGCCAAGGGTAAGTTTTGCGTGCAATGTGTAATAGCGCATCATGTGTTGGACTTCCGGATGAAGTTCGGCCAAGTTTTTGGCAGCTTTCTTAAAGTGTTCGAGCGAGTGATAAAATTTTCCTGTATAATGTGCGGCTGTGCCACAGACAAAGTGAAAGATAGCCGATACCTTTGAGGGTAAAGGATAGCAGGATTTTTCTACTTTGAGGATTTCTGAAAAGCTTCCAGTATTTAATAGATGGTATCCATACGTTTCCAAAAAATTGAATCTTTCTGTGGCGCTGTAAACTGTCTGTCCATCTTTTATAACCAGGGTATCTTGTGAAATTTTACTAGCTCTAGTCGGGTTTAGCATTTCATTTAACGTTCTGCGGAGATAGCCCCAACTACGCATATTTTCGTGTATGTTTTTGATGACCTCAGTATCAAGCACTTTGCTAAATTTGATGGTAAATCTTTCAGGATAATCATTGTTTGGATATTTTTCTTTTAGCGTTCGGTTAACTTCCTTCGCGATTTCATAATAAAAACATGCTTGGTTTTTACAATACAATATATACAAGGCAGGCATGCCATCATTTAACAAATAGTTAATGTTGGATACTTTAACTGTAAAAGAAATACTGCCGTCCTTATTTTTTTCAATGGTTTGTGTTGCCTTTAACTGTAGGGGAAATCTCAAATTGGTATTCTTTCCCTGATACTTAATTTCGATAAACGCATCGATGCCCTTATCTAGTTGATATTCATCGCGGAATTCAAAATCATTTGGACCGAACATTGCTCTCAAGGCATTCCTCGACTCTGTTTCTAAATTTGAATTTTCATCTGATTGAGGCAACGCCTGATTGTCGAATTCCTCTCTGGTCATAAAGCATAAATTGATTGTAGAACGAAATTTATCATTTAAGAAGGATTTTAATTTAAGAACAGAAAAGATAAAACTAAAATTTAATTTTCACCCATTAAAATTTTTGAAATACCACCTCCTTTCAATCAATTTGTTCTCATAATGGTGCGAATTACATATCACTAATTGACCCTAATTATACAAATTATATTTTCTGAAAAATGCCTTTACGAAATGGAAATGCGGTGTTCGAGCTTTCTGAGTACCTCTGTCATTTCTGTGTCATCAGATTGATTTTTATCCTCTTTTTGAAGTGCTTTTTTTGCTCTTATTCTGATTAGGTTTTTGAACTGTTTTCTTTGTCCATGCCAACAA
>Ga0247813_10002229_pt1 | contig 13502 bp, 8 predicted proteins | sample UWRJL169409C1_FD_180719 | JGI IMG/M metagenome (GOLD analysis project Ga0247813, IMG submission 180719) | Plant litter microbial communities from Arlington Agricultural Research Station in Wisconsin, United States - UWRJ-L169-409C-1 | ecosystem: Environmental > Terrestrial > Plant litter >... | reverse complement strand
GCTTCGGCCAGTGGCAGGCTGATCACGAACGAGTCGGAGATCACCGTGCCCGGCAGCAGCATCTGCCCAGCCAGGGCAATCGGCACCACGAACAGCGCTGCCAGTACCAGGTACATCGGGAACACCCAGCGCGCCGTGCGCAGGTCCTGCGCTTCGATGTTCTCGACCACGGTGACGTGGAATTGCCGCGGCAGACAGATGATCGCCATCATTGCCACCCCGGTCTGGACCACCATCGACGGCCAGTTGATGGTCTCCTGCCAGTAACTCTCCAACTGCACCGACTGGCGCGCCTGGGTGAACAGGTCGTCGAAGCCGTCATACAGGTTGAACACCACGAACACGCCCACGGCAAGAAACGCCAGCAGCTTGACCAGCGCCTCGAAGGCAATCGCCAGGACCATGCCGCGGTGGTGCTCGGTGACGTCCAGGCTGCGCGTGCCGAACACGATCGAGAACAGCGCCAGCACCAATGACACCACCAGTGCGGTGTCTTGCACACGGGTGCCGGTGGCATCGGCATTGGCGCCGATCAACAGGTTGACGCCGAGCACGATGCCCTTCAGCTGCAAGGCAATGTAGGGCAGTACGCCGACCAGGCAGATCAGCGCCACCACCACCGCCAGGCTCTGCGACTTGCCATAGCGTGCGGCGATGAAGTCGGCAATCGAGGTGATGTTCTGCTGCTTGCTGATCAGCACCATCTTCTGCACGACCTGCGGCGCGAACACCAACAGCAGCACCGGTCCCAGATAGATCGGCAAGAACGCCCAGAGCTGTTCAGCGGCCTGGCCGACCGCGCCAAAGAATGTCCAGCTGGTGCAGTACACGGCCAGCGACAGGCTATATACCCAGGCGCGCAGGCGCGGCGGCAGAGGCGTGCTGCGGCGGTCGCCGTAAAAGGCGATGGCGAACATGATGGCCATATAGACCAGGGCGACCACGGCGATCAGCCCGCTGGACAACGACATGAAAACTCCGCAGCAATAGGGTAGAGCGTGGGCCCGGTGAACAAGTCTGGCATGTGCCTTGCGCGTCGTCAGCGTCGACCATGGTCGCAGTGGCGAGTCGTCGCAGTGCGGCCTGAGAGCAGGCGACTTGCATCTGGATGTGGCGCAATGACGCTCAGGTGCATTCTAATCAACAAACAGCCACCGGCATCACTCAGGGAATCGATTGATGAGTCACCCCTCGCAATTTACCTTGCTCGGCAAGCGGCGCTTCTTGCCGTTTTTCATCACCCAGTCACTGGGCGCGTTCAATGACAACCTGTTCAAGCAGTCGTTGATCCTGGCGATCCTGTACAAGCTCAGCCTGGAGGGCGACCGCTCGATCTGGGTCAACCTGTGCGCGCTGCTGTTCATTCTGCCGTTCTTCCTGTTCTCGGCACTGGCCGGGCAGTTTGGCGAGAAGTTCGCCAAGGATGCGCTGATACGGGCGATCAAGCTGGCCGAGATCGTCATCATGGCGATCGGCGCGGTGGGTTTTGTCAGCAATCACCTGGTGCTGATGCTGCTGGCGCTGTTCGCCATGGGCACCCACTCGGCGCTGTTTGGGCCGGTCAAATATTCGATCCTGCCGCAGGCGCTGCGCGAGGACGAGTTGGTCGGTGGTAATGGCCTGGTCGAGATGGGCACGTTCCTGGCTATTCTGGCGGGCACCATTGGCGCTGGCGTGATGATGTCGTCCAGCAGCTATGCAACGGTGGTCGCCGGCGGCATCGTCGGCACCGCCGTGCTCGGCTATCTGGCCAGCCGCTGGATCCCGCGCGCTGCTGCGGTGGCGCCGCAGATGAAGCTCGACTGGAACATCTTCAAGCAGTCCTGGGCAACCTTGCGCCTGGGGCTTGGGCAGACGCCGGCGGTGTCGCGCTCGATTGTCGGCAACTCGTGGTTCTGGTTTGTCGGGGCTATCTATCTGACCCAGATCCCGGCCTACGCCAAGGACTGGCTGCACGGCGACGAGACGGTGGTGACGCTGGTACTGACGTTGTTCTCGGTAGGCATCGCGGTGGGTTCGCTACTGTGCGAGCGGCTCAGTGGGCGCAAGGTGGAAATCGGCCTGGTGCCGTTCGGCTCGTTCGGCCTGACCTTGTTCGGCCTGCTCTGGTGGTGGCATTCGGGCGATGTGCCGAGCACCGACGTGGCGCACGACTGGCTGGCGTTGTTGGGCATGCACCAGGCTTGGTGGATCATGCTGTCGATCGTTGGCCTTGGGGTGTTTGGCGGGTTCTATATCGTGCCGCTGTATGCGCTGATCCAGGCGCGGACTGCCGAGGGTGAGCGGGCGCGGGTGATTGCTGCCAACAACATTCTCAATGCGTTGTTCATGGTGGTGTCGGCGTTGGTCACCATTGTGCTGTTGAGCGTGGTCGAGCTGACCATTCCACAGCTGTTTCTGGTGGTGTCGCTGCTTAATATTGCCGTTAACGCTTATATCTTCAGCATCGTGCCTGAATTCACCATGCGCTTCTTGATCTGGCTGCTGAGTCACTCGATGTATCGGGTCGAGCATCGGGACCTGCAGCGTATTCCTGATGAGGGGGCAGCGCTGCTGGTGTGCAACCATGTGTCGTTCGTCGATGCGCTGTTGATCGCTGGGGCGATTCGCCGGCCGATTCGGTTTGTCATGTACTACAAGATCTATAACTTGCCGGTGCTCAACTTCATCTTCCGCACCGCTGGGGCGATCCCGATTGCTGGGCGAAGTGAGGATGAAGCCACCTATGAGCGGGCCTTCGCGCGCATCGCTGCGGCCCTGACGGCGGGTGAGGTGGTGTGTATCTTCCCTGAGGGCAAACTGACGGCCGATGGTGAGATCGATGAGTTCAAGAGTGGCGTCACGCGGATTCTGCAGGAAACCCCGGTACCGGTGATTCCGCTGGCCTTGCAAGGGTTGTGGGGAAGTTTCTTCAGCCGCGATCCGGCCAAGGGCCTGTTCAAGCGGCTGTGGTCGCGGGTGACCATTGTGGCTGGGGAGGCTGTTGTTGGGGATTTGGCGGGGCCTGAGGTATTGCGGGAGCGGGTTTTGGGGTTGCGTGGGGGGCGGCGTTGAGGGTTTTCTGGACTGGGGGCTTATCCGTTTTTTGTGGTGGCTGTTAGGGCTGCTTTCGCCCTTACGGCGAGTCACTTTTTTGGCAAACGCGCCAAAAAAGTAACCACAAAAAACGCCTGGCTCCACATCCGGCCCCTGCGCTGCGCTGGCGCAGATCGACAGCTGGGGCCGCTCTGCGGCCCTTTCGCGACACAAGGCCGCTCCTACATTTTGACCGCGCATGATGCAATTACGCGTTGCCTGTAGGAGCGGCCTTGTGTCGCGAAGCGACCCCGGCAAGCGCTGCGGGCCAGGAGGGCCCGTTCAGCGCGGTCCTCCCGGGAGCAATACCGGAGAGAGGGAACCCCTCAGCGCAGGGGCCGTATGTGGGAGCGACGGCTTTTGGTTCGTTTTGCCGCGGACGCAGTACGACCAAAAGGGACTCGCCGTAAGGGCGAAAGGGGCCCGAACAGCCGCCAAATCAAATGGATAGTGCCCAAAACCGCCAGTCACTCCATCAGCTAGCACTAACCTTCAACCCCACCAACCCAGTAATGATCAAAGCCACACTAAGCAGCCGAATCAAAGCCATCGACTCCCCAAACAGGATAATCCCGGCAATTACCGTACCGACCGCCCCCACCCCGGTCCAGATGGCGTAAGCAGTCCCCAGCGGCAACTCCTTCATGGCCAACCCCAGCAACCCAAGGCTGATCACCATCGCCCCCACCGTAAGTACAGTAGGCAACGGCCGGGTAAACCCGTCGGTATATTTCAAACCCACCGCCCAGCCCACTTCGAACAGGCCGGCGAAAAACAGAATGATCCAAGACATCTGTGAGTCTCCATCTTATTAAGGATGGGGCCGTCCCCAGGCTGGTCACGCAGTGCGTGGTGAGGTCGTCCTCACGTGTGCACTATATTGCACAAGTGCGTTTACCAAGGCAAGTCACTGAGCCTCGGGCCTGGTTTCAACCCGGGTATGCCCCGGCTCCCGCATGCGCCGGAACCAGGTCGAAAGCAACGCACCAGAAATGTTGTGCCACACACTGAACAACGCGCTCGGCACCGCCGCCAACGGCGAAAAATGCGCTGCCGCCAACGCCGCGCCCAGCCCCGAGTTCTGCATGCCAACTTCCAGCGCCAGCGACTTGCGCTGAGCCAGCGGCAACTTGCACAGCTTGCCGGTGAGGTAGCCAAGCAAATAGCCAAAGCTGTTATGCAGTATCACCACCGCCATGATCAGCAACCCCGACTCGGCGATTTTCGCCTGGCTGGCCGCAACTACCGCGCAGACGATCATTACGATGCTCACCACCGATACCAACGGCAGCACCTGCACCGCAGCCTGCACCCGTGCGCCCAGCAAGCGCTGGGCGAGCACGCCGAGAATGATCGGCAGCATCACCAACTGCAGGATCGACCAGAACATGTCCATGAACGAAACCGGCAACCAGGCCGAGGCCAGGAACCAGATCAGCGCAGGTGTCAGCAACGGCGCTAGCAGGGTAGTCACCGCCGCGATCGCCACCGCCAGTGCCAGGTCACCCTTGGACAGCCAGACCATCACGTTCGAGGCGGTGCCACTCGGGCAGCAACCGACCAGAATGACACCGACGGCAATCTCTGCCGGAAGCTGGAACAGCTGACACAGCAGCCAGGCCATGCCCGGCATGATCACAAAGTGCGCGACAACTCCAAGCGCAACCCGCCAGGGCTGGCGGGCGAGGGCGGCGAAGTCGTCGAGCTTGAGGGTCAGGCCCATGCCGAACATCACCAGCCCGAGCAGCGGCACGATGGCTACCTTCAGGCCGAGGAACCATTGCGGCTGCAGGAACGCCAGGCAGGCAAACAGTAATACCCAGAGGGCGAAGGTGTTGCCGACGAAGCGGCTGAGGGCGGCGAGGGCACGCATGGGGCAATCCTTGTTCTTCTATTAAGTAGCCAATCGATGCAGGTGGGGCTGCGCGGGCAACCCCAGGCCGCAATCAGACGCCCTGCGGAATGTCTTCACCACCCAGCGCTTCGAACAGCGCCGGCAGGAACTCCTTGAAGGTCATCATCATCAGCAGGAAGCTCGCATCGAACTGCTGCTGGGCTTCTTCACCGCCGTCCTGCTCGGCCTGCTCTTGCAGCAGTTCTTCGAATTTCAGACGCTTGATCACGGTCTTGTCGTCGAGTACGAACGACAGCTTGTCCTGCCAGGCCAAGGCCAGCTGGGTGACGACCTTGCCATTGCCAAGGTGCAGCTGGATCTCGTCGCTTTTCAGGTCCTGGCGCTTGCAGCGGACGATGCCGCCGTCTTCGTGGGTGTCACGCAGCTCGCACTCGTCCAGGACATGGAAGTCCTCAGCCGCCTGCGAAGTGACCCACTCGGTCATGGTCGCGCTAGGCGCGGCCTTCACGGTGACCGGGCGTACCGGCAGCGAGCCCATCACTTCACGCAGGGTCGACAGCAGGTCTTCGGCGCGCTTGGCGCTGGCCGAGTTGACCAGGATCAGGCCCTGACGCGGGGCGATGGCGGCAAAGATCATCGAGCGACGAATGAAGGCGCGTGGCAGGAAGGCCTGGATGATCTCGTCCTTGATCTGGTCGCGCTCCTTTTTATAGACCTTGCGCATCTGCTCGGTCTCGATCTCTTCGATCTTTTCTTTGACCGCGTCGTTGACCACGCTGCTGGGCAGGATGCGCTCTTCCTTGCGCGCGGCAATCAGCAGGTACTCGCCGCTGACGTGCACCAGCGGGGCGTCTTCACCCTTGCCGAACGGCGCGACGAAACCATAGGTGGTCAGCTCCTGGCTGGCGCACGGACGGGCCGGCTTGCTGGCCAGGGCAGTTTCCAGTGCCTCAGGCTCGAATGGGACTTCCTGGGTCAGGCGGTAGGTCAGCAGGTTCTTGAACCACATGGGGGTAGATCTCTCCTTAATGCATAAGGCGGGCATTATTCTCCGACTGGGGCCATGCGGCCAACCCTGTCAGAGGGCCATCAGGCGGTTAATGGTCAATAAAAGCGTGATTGCGCTAGGTCCTTGAAAGGCCTGCAAAATTATTTGAAAAAAGTGCTTGCCAGGGTGGTACGTCCTCCGTAGAATGCGCGCCACACCGAGACGAAGGGTGATTAGCTCAGCCGGGAGAGCATCTGCCTTACAAGCAGAGGGTCGGCGGTTCGATCCCGTCATCACCCACCACTCGATGTATAGCGCAGCGGTAGTTCAGTCGGTTAGAATACCGGCCTGTCACGCCGGGGGTCGCGGGTTCGAGTCCCGTCCGCTGCGCCATATTGAGCTTCAAGGCCCACTGAACACCTTGAAGCGACAGAGAAAGCGACCTTAGGGTCGCTTTTTTTGTTTCTGGCATTGCGTCAGAATGCCTTGTCCGCCGGTCGCGGCCAGCAGGCTGTGCTCCGGCTCTTCATTGCACGCAAGAGACCGACCATGCAGGATGCCAGTACCTCTCCAACGCCCGCCGCTGCGGCGCCCTTGCTCGGTATCGACCTAGGCACCACCAACAGCCTGATCGCCGTATGGCAGGATGGCCAAGCCCAACTGATCGCCAATGCCCTCGGCGAGGTACTGACGCCATCGGTGGTCAGCCTCGATGACGATGGCAGTATTCTGGTCGGCAAAGCCGCCAAAGCCCGCCTGACCACCCATCCGCTGCGCAGCGCAGCTGCGTTCAAACGGTTCATGGGCAGCGACAAGCGCTTCGAGCTGGGCGAACATCGCTTCACCCCTGAAGAACTGTCGGCGCTGGTGCTGGGTGCCTTGAAGCAGGATGCCGAAGCGTATCTGGGCTGCCCGGTCAGCGAAGCGGTTATCTCGGTTCCAGCCTATTTCAGTGACGAGCAGCGCAAGCGCACGGTGTTTGCCGCAGAGTTGGCCGGGCTCAAGGTGCAGCGGCTGATCAACGAACCAACCGCAGCAGCCATGGCCTACGGCCTGCACGAACAAAAGTTCGAGCGCACACTGGTGTTCGACCTGGGCGGCGGCACCTTCGATGTGACCGTGCTGGAATACGCGCTGCCGCTGATCGAAGTGCATGCCTCCACCGGTGACAACTATCTGGGCGGTGAAGACTTTACCGATGCATTGTTGCTGGCGTGCCTGCGTGACTGGGGGCTCAAACTCGAGCAGCTCGAGCCACAGGAGCTGGCCAGCCTGCACGACGCCATCGACCAGTTCAAACATGCGCTGGGTGAGGGTCAATCGACCTTGACCTGGCAAGGCGACGGTCAGGCCCGTGAGTGGCAGCTCGACGAGCTCAAGCTGCAGGGCATCTGGGCGCCGTTGCTGGCTCGGGTGCGCGCACCGATCGAACAGGCCCTGCGCGATGCGCGCTTGAGCCCCAAGGAGCTCGACAGCCTGGTGCTGGTCGGCGGCGCCACGCGCATGCCGCAGGTGCAGCAGTTGGTGGCCAAGCTGTTTGGCCGGCTGCCGTACCGGCATCTGGACCCAGACACCATCGTCGCCCTTGGCGCCGCCAGCCAGGCGGCTTGCAAGGCCCGCGATGCGGCCATCGACGAATTGATCCTGACCGACGTGTGCCCGTATACCCTGGGCATTGCCTCGCAGCGTGGCGAGCAGAGCGCCGGCGCGTTTTCGCCGATCATCGAACGTAATACGGTGATCCCCACCTCACGGGTCGAGCGCTTCTACAGCACCCACCCGGAGCAAAAAACCGTGCGTATCGCGGTATACCAAGGCGAGCGTCCCTGGGTGCGCGACAATATTCTGGTCGACAGTTTCGAGGTCCCGCTGCAGTCGACCGGGCAGATCCAGTCACTGGACGTGCGTTTCAGCTACGACATCAACGGCTTGCTTGAAGTCGATGTGACATTCATCGAAACCGGCCTCAAACACAGCCACAGCATTGACCGCAGCCCGACCGGGCTGGATCAGGACGCGCGCCAGGCCAGCCATGAGCGCTTGTCGCGGCTGAAGATTCACCCACGCGATGCCTTGCCCAACCGCACCTTGCTGGCGCGGCTGGAGCGGGCCTGGATGCAGAGCCTGGGCGATGAGCGCGAGCTGATCGGCAGCTGGCTGGATACGTTCAACGGAGTGTTGGCCGGGCAGCAGGCCGGCGAGATCAGCCGCCAGCGCCAGCAATTGAGCCAGGCGCTGGACGAGCTGCGTTACTGACCTTGGCTCGGGCCGCACTGCGGCCCGTTGCCTTGCTCAGGGTGATGGCTAGCCGTTCATCCGGCGCAAGGCCGCCTGCAAACCACCCTCCAGATCGGCCGCCTTGCCCGGCACTGGCCCATAGCGGTTGGGCAGTTTGTCTCCCGGTAGGCTCACCAGTATCAGCGGCACCACCGGCAGCACCCGGCTGAGCACCACAAGCAGGATCAGCACCGGCACGCCCTGGCCAAGGTCGCGCAGGCGCCGCAGCATGGCGCTGACCATCAGCAGCACCATCGGCGCTGCCATCGCCGGCAGCAAGGTCATCAGGCTGCCGCAGGCGATCACCGCTAACAGATGCAGGCCGAAGCCCTTGCGGTCGAGGCGGCTGTTGAGCTTCCACACCGCCCACATTGGCTGCGCCACCTGCTTGCTGTTGTTGCGCAGCATGCGCTCGGTCCAGCCCAGCAACGCCATGATCGCGCAGCGCAGGCCGGGGTCGAGGTCGACGTTGTCCTTGGCTTTCTGCAATCTACGCAACAACCGCGTTTTCGGCGGTGCGCAGTCATTGAGCAGGCTGTCGAGGGCATCCAGAGCGTCGTTGAACGGGGCGCTGGCCATCCCTTGTTTACGCAGTAGCTGCCCGCTTGGATGTGTGCACTTGCCGGCCACCAGGCTGCGGCGTAACGGCTCGTACCAGTAGTCCTCGATGTACAGCGCTTCGAGGCGATCGCGCAGGCGGGTGCGCTGGGCTTCGTCGAGGCTGCGATCGTGATAGAGCACGGCGCAGAACAGCATTTTGCCCAGTGGGTAATCGTCGAGCACCGCCGGTTCGTTTTCCAGGCAGGTCAGCAACTGCGCAGCGGTGGGCAGGCGGCTGCTGTCGAGGGCCGTGCGCAGGCTCAGCACGCGGCTGGCGAGCAGGCCTTGCAGCGGCTCGTTGTAGTCCAGCGCGGCCAGCACATCGCTGCTGCCATGCGGCCCGGCGATGGCCTGCAGCAGCGCGCTGTGCAGCGAGGCAAACGGGTGCTCGGCCGGGTAGTGCAGTTGCCCGGGCAGTTGCGGGTCGATCAACGCCAGCCAGCGGCTTGGCTGGTCGAACAGCGCCAGCATGAACAGCTGCTGACGGTGCCAGGCCCACAGTGATTCGCCTGCTGCCGGCGCTGGCAGTGGCGCGCCATGGGCGGCCAGGGCTTCCTGCGTCTGCAGGGCGAACGGCCGGGTGAACATGCGGCGCATGTCGAACTGGCTGTTGAGTTCATGCAGGGCGTGCTCGGGATACACCCGCATACGCCGCAGCCACTCGCGGCAGACCGGGCGGATGGCGTCTTCACTGAGCGCTTCAGGCAACTGTGCGCGTGGATCATTGGCTGCGCAGAGATCTACCAATGCCTGCACCACCGGCGACTGTTCGAGCCAGTGCAGCTGCTGCGCCGCTTGCGCTTGCAAGCCTTCGAGGATCAGGTTATCGAGAGTGTCTTCCCGCGCTGGCTCAGCGACTACCAGACGCAGCAGCTCGGCTTCACCGCGTTGCAGGGCCCAGGCCAGCCAGTACAAGCGCTGCAAGTCTGCGTCCGGCTGCTCCTGCAGCAACCAGGCCAGCAGCGGCAATTCGTCGTCACCGTCCAGGCGCCAATCGATGAATGTCGCGGCAATGTCGCCCAGTTCAAGCCGCGCCGCTTCGAGCCAGCGCGACAAGGTCTGCGGGCTCTGCGACGGGCTACCCCAGGCCTGCGCCGGGTCGGCGAGGTCGGCCGGCCAGCTGTCGCACGGGGTCTGCAGGTCGAACGCCTGGATCAGCAGCGGCAAGCGCTGCGGCTGGTGCCGTGCGCACAGGTTGAGCAGCCAGCGCTCGGCCTGCGGGTGGCGATGTTCGCGCCACAGCCGCAGCCAGCATTCCAGTGCCTGCTGTTCAGCGCCAAGCGCCTCGGCCTGGCGCGCCAGCAGGTACAGCAGGTCGACATCGTCGGGCGCCTGTTGCAGTTGCTGCTGCACCTGCGCGTGCAGGGTCTGGCTGCCGATCCCGGCCTGGCAGAACTGCACCAGCAGGCGTTGCAGCAGAGCTTCGTCGTTGGGGAAGGCGAGGCAGGTGTGAGCCTGCACGAACTGCTCGTACTCGAACAGCGGGCGCTGATTGAAGCAGTATTCCAGGCTGCGGAAGTACCACAGCGTCTCCAATTGCGCAGCGGGTGGCCAGTCGCGCATCAGGCTGGTATCGAATGGATCGGGTTCGCTCAGGCGCTGGAGGAATGCTTCGACCTCCTGCGGGTCTTGCAGGCGCAGCAACTGTTCAGCCCAACCCAGGCGCTGTGCCAGCAGGCCGGCGCAGCGGTGCGAAATCGGCCCGCAGCTGCGCAGTTCATGCAGCAGCTGCCAGCTCAGTTGTTCCAGTTCGTCCAACGGCAGTTCGTCGAGCTCGGCGATGTAGCCCTGCCAGGCGGCGGGATCGAAACGCAGGGTGGGGTCTTCCAGCAACCGGTGAAAACCGCGCAATGCGCCTGACATCTCGTCAGCTCTGGCTTCGGCTTCGACCACTGGCGCGGCGTCGGCCTCGCTTTCACGGGCCAGGCGCAGCGCTTGTTCGTAGGCCTCGCGCAGCGCCTGGAAACCTTGCGGGTCAGTTTCCGGATGATGTGCCGGCAGCAGGCCGCGGTAGGCCTGGCGGATCAGATTGAGGTCCTGGGTCGGTTCCAGGCCAAGGCGTATCCAGCAACTCATGACCAGCAGTCCTCTTCCAGCGATGCCGGGCGTTCCGGTTCAGGTAATGGCAGATCCCAGCTGAGGCTGGCCAGCAGCTCGCTGGCACCCAGGCGCAGGTTGAGCAGGATGCAGCGGTTCCAGTGCTCGTTGCCCTGGCGTTCGAGTTCGGCGGCGAGTGCCTGGTCGCTGCTGTCAGAGACGTTCCACAGCGCCTTGCCGAACAGGTAGCCGGCCAGGTAGCCGTCCCAGCTGTTGTAGTAATGGCGGGCACGCAAGGCCAGGCGGTAATGCAGGTAGAGGCTTTCTTCGGCAGTGATGTAGGACTTTTTCAGCCCGGCGCGCAGCAGAAAGCTCATCCGCCCCAGGTCCCAGGCGCGGGTGCCGCCGGGGCCGCAGTCCGGGTAGGTGCGGGCGGCGTACTGGTACTTGATCCGGTCCCGTTCGGGCAGGCGCTCGAGCAGCGCTCGCCACTGGCTGGGCAAGCAGCGCTGGAACTGCCAGTAGGCTTCGGACAGCTCGGTGGCGTGGCCGTTGTCAGCCATGCCGAGCATGTCCAGCAACTGCGCACGGTTGCTGATGCCCCACCAGCGTTCGAGGTCGCTCTGGTCGTCGCCCTCGTGATAGTCCGGCGCGGTGTAGCTGGCACCGTTGAGGGCAGCCATCGGTGCGGACAAGGCATGCAGCCAATGCTGCGCGGTTTCTTCCATGACACGGACTCCTGGGCCGGCGCAGAACAGAGAGGACGGCCGGCCTTGCGGGTGGCGATTGTAAATAGCGGCCAGCACGGCGGCAAATGGCCTGCTCGGGATGGCGCTTCAGCTGACCGTTTTTCCGGCCAGACGTTCTTCCTCGCGCAGGGTCAGCACTTCATAACCGTCAGCAGTGACCGCAACGGTGTGTTCCCACTGCGCCGACAGCGCGCCGTCGCGGGTGATCACCGTCCAGCCATCTTTCAGCTCGCGGGTGCCGCGCGCGCCCTGGTTGATCATCGGCTCGATGGTGAAGACCATGCCAGGCTTGAGCTTCATGCCCATGCCGCGTTGGCCGAAGTGGAGGATTTCCGGTTTTTCGTGCATCTGCTGGCCGATGCCATGGCCACAGTATTCACGTACTACGCTGTAGCCAGCCGCTTCAGCGGTGCTCTGAATGGCGTGGCCGATGTCGCCCAGAGTGGCCCCCGGGCGAACTTGCTCGATGCCGCGCCAGAGCGCGTCATAAGTGGTTTCTACCAACCGCTCGGCTTCAGCGCTGATCGCGCCGATGCGGTACATCTTCGACGAGTCGGCGATATAACCGCCTTGTTCCAGGGTGATGTCGACGTTGACGATCGAGCCTTCAGCGAGCACTTCGTCAGCCTTGGGCATGCCGTGACAGACGACGTGATCGACCGAAGTGTTCAGCGAATAGGGGAAACCGTATTGGCCCTTGCTGGCGGGCCGGGCGCGCAGGGTCTGGACGATGAACGCCTCGGCGTGGTCGTTGATCTGCATCGTGGTCACGCCGGGGCGGATGAAGCCGTCGAGTTCGGCAAACACTTGCGCGAGCAGTTGGCCGGCACGGCGCATCAGGTCGAGTTGTTCGGGTGTCTTGAGGATGACTTGGGACATGTGCGCTTGAGAGACCTCGTTTGAATCAAGCTGCAGCATATCCCCTGATATTCAGCCTTGCTACCTCAGCGCCGTGCCCCAGGATGGGGAGCGGTGCACCAATACAGGCCGAAAATCGGCTGTCTCCCTGCACTGGCGTCTGTAGGAGCGGCCTTGCCGGAGCGCCGGACCGGTCGGAAAGGCCAGCGGAGCTGGCCCGACGATTCGGCGGCGTTGCACAGATCCCGGGGCCGCTGCGCGCCCCTTTCGCGACACAAGGCCGCTCCTACACGCGTACGCATCACGCAAGTACGCCTGTACGCACTACACGAGGTTGGCACAGTCCCTGCTTTGACCCAGCTACAACACGCCCCACTGATCAACGGCGATCAATCAGGGGCCTCACCCAGATGAGAACAGGCAAAGGCGCCTGGAGCTTCGGCTCCAGGCGTTTTTTTTTGTCTTTGCGGCGGCCAACCCCGCCAACCCGTGATCGAGGATCGGCTATGCAGGCAACAGCGAACGGCGGACAACTTCAGCGACTGGTCATCGTCGGCAACGGCATGGTCGGCCATCACTGCGTCGAGCAACTGGTCGAGCGCGGCGCACTGGCGCGCTTCGAGGTGCGCGTATTCGGCGAGGAGCGTCAGCGCGCCTACGATCGCGTACATCTCTCAGAGTACTTCGCCGGCAGCGACAGCGAAGCGCTGGCCATGTGCGAGGCGGATTTCTACGATCGCCACGGCGTGCACCTGCACCTCGGCGAGGGCGTGCTCGAGATTGATCGCGAGCGCTGTGAAGTGGTCACCGCAGAGGGCCGTTATGGCTACGACCAGTTGGTCCTGGCCACCGGCTCTTATCCGTTCGTGCCGCCAGTCGAAGGCTCCAGCGGCACGTCGCGGCTGGTCTACCGCACCCTGGATGACCTTGACGCCATTCGCGCCGCCGCCAGCGGCAGCCGCCGGGGTGTGGTGGTCGGTGGCGGCTTGCTGGGCCTCGAGGCGGCCAACGCCTTGAAGTCGCTGGGCCTGGAAGCACACGTGGTGGAGTTCGCGCCGCGCTT
>Ga0247813_10002228_pt1 | contig 13502 bp, 10 predicted proteins | sample UWRJL169409C1_FD_180719 | JGI IMG/M metagenome (GOLD analysis project Ga0247813, IMG submission 180719) | Plant litter microbial communities from Arlington Agricultural Research Station in Wisconsin, United States - UWRJ-L169-409C-1 | ecosystem: Environmental > Terrestrial > Plant litter >... | reverse complement strand
GTGAACGGCGGAACGTAGGGCGGCTGGGCGGGCGGCGTGTAGGCCTGGGTGGGGGCGTCGCCGGTGGGAGTTGTCGGGGTCGCGGGTGTCTCGGTCGGCGCGACATAGCCCTCCTCCCACGGGAACTTGGGGAGGGGCTTGCGTTCGCCCGGGAGGCCGTTCGGGGTGTCGTCGCTCACGAGGTAATCCTACGAGTCTCTGATGTTCTTCCACCACGAATCGTCGACAGGCACCGTCTCGAAGTGCTCGGTCGTGGATGCCGCGTGCTCGGTGAAATCCGCAGGAAGCTTCACGGAGTGCTCGCCGACGTAGTGCGCAAGGCCGTCGGGCCAGATCCAGGTGCCGTCAGTGAGCTCGAGGGAACCGGCATCCATCCCGAAGATGCGACACGTGCTCTTGCCCATGTAGGCGCGGGCGACCCAGCCGCGCTCGAGGTATGGGACGATGTCAAGTCGTTCGTCGTCGGTGAGGGCGAGGTCGACGAAGTCGCGTGGGTCGGGCCAGTGTGGTTCGGCGCGAGAGTGCCAATAGCCAACGCGTTTGAGTGCTGGTGGCCGTGAGGGCGCAAGTCGGTCGCGCGGATCAGGCATGACCAAGTCGACGATCTCGGGGCCGAACCAGACGAGGCCCATTCGCGGCTTTCCACAAAGCTAGTTCGGTGCCGTTGAGCACGACCCAAGCGTAATTCTCATGAGCAATCGACCCGAAAATGAGTGTCCCATCTTCACGCAAGAAGTGAAGATCATCCGGCAGCTCGGGGTTTGACCAGTCGAGGATTGATCTAGCTCGCGTTCTCAGCATCCGTTGGACGTCCAGACTGAGCCGAAACGTGTGCAGCGTAGCTGTGTTACTGCCGATAAGACGGGTTCCAGGCCATTCCTTTACGTGCGTGGGGGTTCCGAAACGATCATCCTCAATGAGCTCGAGCATTTCGAGCGCGCTCGCTCGGTAAGCTCCAGACGCGTCATGCGTAACAAATGCCGCGAATGCGGCGAGTGTCATGACAGCGTCCAATAGAGTTGCGTAATTCCGCTTCAGGTCTCCTGATAGGAGCTCATACCGAGTCCCGTTCACTCGCCGTTCCATTCAATGTGCCGTATGTTCCTGATCGTAATATGTGCTACCTCACTCCACCGTCCTGTTTGTTCGGGGTGCACCATTAGCGGATGTTGGCTCCACCCGAGTTCCCTCGCCCAGCCGACTAGCGTTTCCGCGTCGGCTTCGCTGATCTTGTCTTTTTTCGCTTCACTAGCAAGTTTGTGTAGGGCTGCCTCGTCAGCGGAAAACCTGCCGCTGGTCGGCACAGGAACTATTTCGTCCGACTCGTCTAGGGCGGAAGCACACATGTTGTGTACGAGTACGGGTGTCTCACCGGCATAGTACGTGTGAATCCCGGAGATCTCGAGGTTGTAGGCCACCAGGTTCTCGTCGTAGACCCGTGTGTCCCACCAGGATGAGTTCAACACCGTTAAGGCTGAGGACCTGGTCGCCGACTTCCAGATCGACGGCGAACGTGAAGACCTGGTCGGTGACATCCCAGAACGGGTGCTCGTCGGTGGACTCGATCACCGACCCGTCATCGAAGGTCAGGTCGACCATCGTGTGTTCGCCACCGTGGCGGATCAACGCCGCGACCGCGCGAGCACCGCTTTCACCAGTCTCCGGATCGGTCGCCAACACCAGGTCGCCGACCTCCACGTCAGAGATGGCTTTCGAGGTGCCGTCAGCCATCTCCACCGGGGTGCCCGCCGTGAATCAGTCCCAGCGATACTCCAAAAGTTCCGTAAGTCGATCGTGGACTTCGATCAACTCGTCTCGTGTGAATATGGGTGGTTTCCACTGTCGTTTTTGAAAGTGGGCGAGCGCTTCTTCGGGAATGTCTATTCCGTACTCCCGAACATAATTGGCAGCATCGTATCGCCAATAGAACACACCGTCTGACGAGATGGCGTTTCCTCCGGGCACCTCGAACCGGCCGCCGATGACGTCCGTTGAGTACCCCATCCACGCATGGATAACGGGGCTGTCCTCCAAATATGCAGCCACGAGAGATCGCAGCTCGACAGGCATCACATGTGTCAGATCGAGAGCGCTTCCGTCCCAAGCATCGCCGCCTAGTGGCGGCGCCAATGTGCCCAAGGGTCGGATGCCCATGAAACCCCTTTCGTCAGGCTCTAGAAATCGTCTTCACTGAAGAGTCCAGTCGTTGGATCGAGTTGCACTTTTCGCATCGGTGAAGGTGGTGGGGCGCTAGGACAGCATTCATTCGCCCACGAACCAGAGTTCATATTGGGCTCTCTGACGTGAGGCCCAGCAGATTGCAATGAGGTCGTCGACCAAATGGGCCAGTCCGGATTCCACGTCAAACGAGACCAATCGGAGCCCTTCTGCTGTTTCAAGGCTTCCTAACGCTGCAATTGTCTCCCGCAATCCGTCCATTTCGATCATCGCCTTGACCGTCGTCAACTCCTCAAGAAGCGTGCTCACCTGCATGGAGTTATAGAAAGTGTCGCCGAAGGGGCTGATGTGCGTATGCATCGGGAAGGTTCCGCGGAGCCGCCAAGCCACGATTTGCTGCATGTCAACAGAGGGAAATTCGAGCAACTCCCCCAACGCGGAACGGATCTCGGCTCGCATCAATTCATTCACTCCAGGGGTACATGGTTATCAAATCGTCAGAGTAGGGGTCTCGAATCACACGATCAACCTGCGCAATCACCCCTGTTTGAGTGTCCGCAAGAATGCGGACAGACAAAGCCAGAGTTGAGCCATAGTCTCTTCTCGATGGCGCCGCCGTCGTGCAGTCTCTGAAGACCCGACGAAGGCGTGATCATGACCACGAAGATCGTTGCTAGTGCTTCCCGCTTGGTTGGGCTTTCCCTCGTCTCCGTGTTGATCGCCACGCTCCTCAGTGCTCAGGGACTTGTAGGTGCGGAACCCGCTTTCGCCGTTGGTCCGCCGCCATCGACGATCTCGCTCTCGGTTGACCATCCCGTGATTTCTGCGGGAGAGCTGGCCACCCTCACGGCGACAGTCGATGAGTCCTTGGAGAACTCCGACAGCACGATAGAAATTGTTAATGCGGATACGTCGAGCATTGTGGAAACCTGTTCGACCGGCTTGACCTGCGAGTTCGACACAACTTTTTACACCGGGGATGCTCGCCACTATTTGGCTCGCGTGGGCACGCTTGAGTCGCTCGAAGTCTCGGTCTCGCGTCAGCCATGGGCGGTGGACCTCACCGCGAGCAAGGTGGAACTTGTTGCTGGCCAGACATCGCGGCTAACTGCGACAAGCAATCAGGATCTCTCAAAGACGAATGGAGAGTACGCCACATACATTTTCGATCTAGTTTCCGGGTTGTTGCTCGAAAGGTGCACCACAGGAAAGATCTGCTCCGTGGAAACAGAGCGTTTCTACATGGACGATTTGATGGCTCACGAGTATGTCGCTTTGGTCGGCGCATACGGCTCTCCGCTATCTATGGTTGATGTCCTAGATGTACAAGGAGCGTCCGAAGCGCTGTCTGTGTCTCGGGTGCCGTGGGCACTAACCCTCACGGCTGATCGAACCGAGCTGGCCGTCGGTCAGGAAGTGGAAGTCACATCAACGGCCAACCAGAATGTTGGATCGACATACGGCGCCTACACGGTCTACATCTTTGACGTCGCTCAAGACCGTCGAGTTGCTAAATGCGAGACAGGGCTGATTTGTCGCGGAACGTCAACGTGGGATGACGCGACCTACGCAAGCGTCTTCATGGCGTATGTTGCCGAGACCGGTGACCCCCTCAGTGTCAACGACTTAGTCGACATACAGACGGCCTCCAGCGTGGCCTATGTCCCGCTCACCACTTGGACTATCGAAGTAGCCGCCAATAAGGACGAGATCGCTGCCGGAGAGAGCGCGACGATCACGGCTGTTGCCAATCAGGATGTCGGCCTCACCCACAACAAGTTCGCCATCTACATCTTCGAAGCAACGACCAATCGAATCGCGAAAGTTTGCACGTCCGGTAACTCCTGCGCGGTCACAGAAAAGTTCTACGGGCCAGGGGACGGCGTGTATATGGACGCGGTCTATTTCGCGTGGGTCGCACCCTATGTTTCGGGCGCGCTCACCTATGAAGACGTCCAACACGATGTTCGGGCCGGCTCTCCGGACAACGCTCGCGTGAACAGGATGGCGTGGGAAGTCCGCATGGACATTACGGGGCTAGATCAGATCACAGTCTCGCTCAACCAGAACCTATCGCTGACAGGCGGCCGTCTGTCCGTGTACCTGTTCTCGGACGACGACGATTTGCGTCCGCGTGTGGGTGATGGCTGTGACACCGGGACGGCTTGTTTGTTCGATGCGCTCCTAATTGGGTGGGTGCCGTACACGTCGCTGGTTGCCGGACGTACCTCTCCCGCGACAGTCGATAGTGCAGTCGATGTTGTTAGCGGCACATACATACCGGGGTTTGAATCGACTGATCCCGACGAAGAACCTCCGGTCGATGGGCCAACTCTCGAGTCAGAGTCTGTCGGTGGCGCAAACCCAGCGGAAGGTGTGTGCCAGTGCGGAAAAGCGGATCCGGTCAACACTGCGACGGGTGAGTTCTTCCTCCCCGAGACCGATCTCTCACTGCCCGGCGCTGGGCCCGCATTGCTCGTCACCCGCACCTACTCTTCGACAGAAACAAAAAACAACGGACCTTTCGGTTACGGCTGGGCATCAAATCTGACAGCGAAACTCAAGGTGACGATCGAGGGGACCTTGCCTACCGATCTGCCGAGGCAAGTGCGCGTGGTTCAGGAGAACGGCTCTTCGGCTCTCTTCACCAAGCAAAGCGACAACTCCTTTAAGGCGTTAGAGCGGGTTCAGGCGACTCTTACTTTTGACGTGATCACTGAGTTGTGGACATTCACCAGGAAGAAGACAGAGGTCCTCGTGTTCGACGAGGATGGGCTGCTGACCGAGATCCGCGACGCGCGAGGCTCTTCGGTTATCGTCTCGCACTCCAGCGGCGGCCAGATCTCCTCACTCTCCGGATCTGGTAGTCGATCCATCGAATTCACGTGGGCCAGCGGGCGAATAGTCGGCGTTGAGGACTCCGCTGGGCGAGAGGTCACGTACAGCTACGACTCGCGCGGGAACCTCGAAGCTGTCGTCGCTGCGGATAGTCGCGAGACTCAATACGGGTATGACTCCAAGCATTTCATGACTTCAGTCGTCGCGCCCGGCGGTGCTACAACGACGAATGTCTACGATTCCGAGCACCGAGTGGTGTCGCAGAGTGATCCACTTCTCAGAGAAACACTCTTCAACTATGAAGTTGGGAAAACAACCACAACGGCGCCCGATGGTTCGATCACTGTTGAGTACTACATCGACGGCGTACTCATGCGAGCGGTGCGTGGCCATGGAACCCCATCTGCCGTGGAAACCAACTACCTGTTCAATACAAAACTCCTGCTTGAGGGCGTCATCGATGGGATGGGTGAACTGACCACTTTCACCTACGACGACAACGGCAACGTGCTGACCCGCACCGACCCATATGGTGCGAAGAACACCTGGATATACGACCTCATGGGGTCGCCGCTGACAAACACAGATCCACTCAACCGTGTGACTACAGCGACATACAACTCCTTCGGCGACACCACCTCGTCTCTGAGTCCCGGCGGTGCTGAGCAGACGTGGACCCATACGCCCGCTGGTCTTGTCGCTACGTGGACCGACCCTCTCGGGAAGGTGACGGAATACGAGTACGACGACAGTGGGCAGTTGGTCGCATCCACCGACCCGGATGGACGCACAGAAACCGTCGAGTACAACAGCGCTGGTTTTGCTGTCTCTGCCACAGACGCCGGCGGAAATGAGACCACTTCGACCTTTGACCCGCTCGGACGCCCCCTCACTATTGCGGATCAAAACGGACACGTCACGACGATCACTTATGACGCCGCAGGACGTCGAGCAACCGAAACAGATCCAAACGCGCAGACGACTACCTACGCTTACGACGCCGCAGGGCAACTCACCTCGGCGACGGATGCTCTCGGCGCTGTAACGACTTACGAATACGACACCGTTGGCCGCCCAACGTCAGTGATCGACGATGACGGACACGAATGGGTTTCCGAATACAACGTTCTCGGGCAACTCGTGAAGTCAACCGATCCGAATGGCGACGAGACGACTTTTACTTACGACGGCGAGGGTCGACGACTTTCAACTGAGCTGCCATCCGGTGCAACAACCTCTGCCGAGTACGACGCCGTCGGCAGACTCACTGCTTCCACGGATGCCAATGAGCACACGACGACGTACGCGTACAACCTTGACGGCGCGTTGATTTCTACTGTGGACCCGCTTGATCGCGTCACTACGGTGGACTACAACCTCGATGGTCTAACAACAGTCGTCACGAAACCGGACGACAGCACCGAGGAGTACACCTACGATCTGGCAGGACGAAGGACGTCCTTCACAAATGCAGACGGCAAGGTAGCGACGTTTGAGTATGCCGACTCGGGGCTGCTTGAGTCCAAGACCGAGCCAGGTGGTCTTACGACTGAATACGAATACGACTCGACGGGCCGAGTTTCGACACTCACTCAACCGGACGATTACACGTCGACTTTCACATATGACCAAGCGAGCCAGGTCACTCAGATTTCCTACAGTAAGCCCGGTTCGCTCGACACCACGTTCGAGTACGACGATGCCGGGCAACTCACTCAGATGACAGACGAGAGTGGAGAAACGAACTTCACTTTTGATGCGGCCGGTCGACTCCTCACCGAGGAAGATGGTGGCGGCGCGACTCTCTCATATTCGTACAACGATGTTGGACGTCTGGTTGCGATCGTCTATCCCGGCAGTCGAGATGTGCAATATGAATATGACCTCGCTGGCCGGATGACGTCTGTCACAGATTGGGCCGATAACCGATCGGAGTTTGAGTGGACTGCGGATGGTCAGCTCGCTGGACAGTCCCTGCCTAACGGCATCGAGCAAGAGAACGACTATGACCCTGCCGGTCAGGTCACGAAGATCGAATCTGCGACAACGGCTGCCTCCATTGCTAGCTTCAACTACGTCTATGACGCCGCCGGGCAACTTGTTTCTGATGAGATCGACAACAGCGGAGCGCTTGCCGAACATGACTATGAGTATGACGATCTCAGCCAGGTGTCTTCTGTCTCAACCGCATTAGCTGGCGCACCGGGTGTTGCTGCGTCACTGGCGGCGAGCTCCGCGGGTCTTCTGACTCAGACAATCTCTGACACCTTGACCTATAACTCGGCGCAGCAAGCCACCACAGCGGTTGGAGGTGGGCTTAACGCAACCTACAGCTACGACGATCGAGGCTCTCGAGTCAGCGCCTCGTTTGCAGCGGTCGGCGCGGTACCGGCTTCGTCGTGGGCCTACGAGTACAACGCTGCGGGCGCACTGGAGTCAGTGTCATCAGGGTCAACGTCGGTTGAGTATGAGAGTGACGCGCGCGGACTCCGGCAGACGCGAACGGAAGGGTCGGCGACAAGTGAGTTCCTCTGGTCGACCGTAGGTGGCCTGCCATTACTTCTCTCTGACGGAGCCACCGATTATGTCTATGGCCCATCCACAACACCTATTGCGCAGGTTGATCGTGTGAGTGGTGATGTGGAGTACCTGTTGGCGGACAAGTTGGGGACGCCTCGGGTGGTGACGGATGAGTCGGGTGCGGTCGTTGCATCCATGACTTTTGATGCTTTTGGCAACCGTACGGTGAAGACGGGTGTGGGCTCGACGCGTATGGGGTTCACCGGCAACTGGACGGATCCGGTTACCGGGCTCGTGTATTTGCGTGCCCGGGATTATGACCCGGCGACGGGGCAGTTTTTGACTGTGGATCCGGCGCTTAATGCGACGCATCAGCCGTACGCGTACACGGGGAACAATCCGTTGATCTTCACCGATCCGACCGGCCTGGACTGGTTGGCGGACATGGGGGGATTCGCGGCGGGTGTTGCGGATTCGCTCACGGGTGGACTGTCATCGGTGATCCTGTCAGCGGTGGTGCCCGGTTATGACTGCTTCGTGCAAAAGAACGCGACAGCGTTCGGGGTAGGCCAGGTGGTTGGCACTGTCGTCACGGTCGCGGTCGCGGCGGTCGCGATAGTGAGCGGGGTGGGTGCCGGGGTTGGTATCGCGATGCTGGCCGGTAAAGCGGTAGCTGCGGTCGGGGTCAAAGCGCTCGTCAAAGCCGGGGCGAAGACGGCACTGAACAATGTGAAGAAACTCTTCAGCTCCGCCTCCAAAACTGTGGACACGCCGGCGGTCGGAGTCACATCACGGGTCTCACGGACGTCGTCCAGTTCAGCTGGTACCGCTTGTAAAGTTCCGAACAGTTTCACTGCGGGCACCCCGGTGGAGATGGCTGACGGCACCTCGAAAGCCATCTCTGACGTGGAGGTCGGCGACCTGGTGTTGGCGACCGACCCGGAGACTGGTGAAAGCGGTGCTCGCGCGGTCGCGGCGTTGATCCGCCACGGGGGCGAACACACGATGGTCGACCTGACCTTCGATGACGGGTCGGTGATCGAGTCCACCGACGAGCACCCGTTCTGGGATGTCACCGACCAGGTCTTCACGTTCGCCGTCGATCTGGAAGTCGGCGACGAGGTCCTCAGCCTTAACGGTGTTGAACTCACCTTGTTGGCCACACGGGTCTATGGCGAGGACCTGGTGGCCTACAACCTCGAGATCTCCGGGATTCACACGTACTATGCCGGTGAGACACCCATACTCGTACACAACACGAACGATCCTTGCGACGTAGGGGCTCAATCACGAGTGCGGTGCATGGCAACTCCGCGAGTAGTACAAGGACCGCTTACCTGTATCGGCTTATCGACATGAAGACTGGGGATCTGGCAAAGTGGGGCATTAGTCAAGACCCATCACGACGGTACAGACCGAGCCAAATAATGGGTGAGAAAATTGACGTTATGACATCGGGAACGCGAAGAGAAATGTTGAATCTCGAGAGGTTCCTAACGGAACGTGATGCAGGATACAAGAGCGCAGAATCTTGGGCGGGGACAATATTGGACGATCTCCCATGAGCCCCGATATGCAAGACGCCCTTGGCATCGGCAGCATAGTCGGGGGCCGAACGGCGGAAAATAGGATCTGGGACACCGAGATAACCCTTTTGTCCCAAGAGGTGACGTCAACTTCCGCAAGCGCGCAGTCTAATCTGACCCTGAATGTAATTTTTCACGTTCCTGGTCACCTTCTACAACCAGACTTCGAGGGCATTCGAACGGGTTCATTCATAAAGGCAAAACGCATTCTCATTGTCCAAGTTGCGCTCCCAACACGAGCGCCTGACGACGTGAGGACCTACTTAGTGGATTGCTTGAGAGATTCGGTGGACGTTGCGATTGCTTGGGCGGCGCGAAGGAAAGTTGTGGCCGATTTCAGCGTTCAGAGTATGTTCGTCGCGTCGCTTGCCGCGGCTTCGTGAGCGAAGCTAGTGCATAATGCGCCGAAGTTCGCGGCACTGCCGGCGGACATTACGGCGTCGCTTTACGATCTATAACCTAGAACGAATTTTGGGGCGTCGTGAATACAGCCTTCACAATCGCCTCCGCGAGTTCGCGCGGCTTCGTGAACTGCGGCCAGTGGCCGGTGGGCAGGTCGATGAACTCGCGGTCGGTGATGAGGGCGAGCTCGGCGACGTAGGGGTGACCGCCATCCATCATCGCGATGAGCATCGCCGACGGGAACTCGCACGCGATCACGGTAACCGGCACGTCGTAGCGCGCCGGGTTGGTTAGCACCTGGGCGTCATAGGCGGCTCCTTTCGGTGAGGGGATTGCCACCGAACGGAACTGCGAACGGACCTCCTCGGTCATGTCGACGAGGTCTTCGTCGTCGAAGATGCCGAAGTCGGGGAGGGGGATCTCGCCGTCCACGACCGGAAGCCCATCGTTGACGCTGCCCCCATCACCGAGGGGGCCGCTGTCGACGTAAATGACGCGAGCGATGCGGTCGGGCCGCGCATCCACGACGCCGTGCGCGACAGCGCCGCCACCGCTGTGGCCGACGAGAACGACCGGCTCCTCGAACGTGTCGACTAAGGCGATGACCGCATCGATCTGATCGCGCAGGCTGATGCCCGAGCGGTCGGCGCCGAGTGACTCGAGCCCGGGGAGGGTGACGGGATGAACAGTGTGACCCGCGGCCTCGAGGCCGGGAGTCACCTCGCTCCACGAGGAGCCGTCGAGCCAGAGACCGGGAATCAGAATGAGGTTCATGAATCGAGGGTACGGCGGGGGTATGACATGCGGAAGGTGACGGTATCGAGGAGTTTCAGGCGACACGCCGTTCTGGGTGGGCCGTCTGACGGCGTGTCGACGAAAACTCCTCGGTTGGGGCGGCCGGGTGGTCGTTAGCGCTGCGTGAATCCCTCGACCACCGGGCCAACCGCCGAACGCAGGTAGGGCTCGAGTGGGCCGCGCCCCACGCCGGCCGACGCCCAGTCCTGCGCCGCCGCCACAGCCGCCCCGAGCGTCGCGTACGACACCGAGCGTGCGACCGACGCCGAGACCCCGCGACCGGTCAGAAAATCGCTGAGAACGCGAGCCTGGGTGGCGAGCCGCGACATGGCGGAGGCCTGCAGTTCGCTCACCCCGCCGATGAGGCTGTACTGCGTGAGGGCCCAGGGAACCCGTGACGGACCGAAATCGCGGGCTACGAGGAGCAGCGCATCCAGCACCGCTTGCATGGGTTCGGTCTGCACAGACATGTCGCGAAGGCACAAAGACAGGCGCCCGAGACTGTCGTCGAGGTCCACCCAGAACACGTCACTCTTGGCGGCAAAGTAGTTGAAGAAGGTATTGCGACTGACTCCGGCACGCTGGGCGATTTGATCGACCGTGGTGCGGGCGTAGGTCTGCTCGAGAAAGAGTTCGAAAGCGGCCTCTTGCAGCATCTCGCGCGACGAAACGGTCGGACGACCACGAACGGATGACGACAATTGCAACCTCAGGGAATGTTTATTGGACTCAGTCTATTTATGTAGAGTAATACACGCACCCACAGTCACTTTTCCGAGAGAAGCCATGTCCAGAAGATTGAGCCTCACCGTCGCCGTGCTCGCGACGACCGCACTCCTCGCCGGTTGCGCGAGCCCCGCGGAACCCGCAGAACAAAACATCACCTTCGCAATCGAAGGCGGCAACCTCAGCGCCGGCCACATGGACCCGCACTCGAGCCAGCTCGACGTGAGCGCCCTCGTCGGCCGCCAGGTGCTCGACTCGCTCGTGGCGCAGGACCTCGACGGCTCCTTCGTTCCGTGGCTCGCCAAGTCGTGGGAGATCAGCGACGACCAGCTGCACTACACGTTCGAACTTCGCGACGACGTGACGTTCACCGACGGCGAGAAGTTCAACGCCGAAGCGGTCAAGGCCAACTTCGACCACATCACCGCGGAGGAGACGGCATCCGCCCACGCGGCAGCGATGCTCGGCTACGGTTCGGCCTACGTCGACACCACGGTCGACGACGAGTACACGGTGACCGTCAACTTCTCGACGCCCTACGCGCCGTTCCTGCAGGCGGCGAGCACATCGCTCCTCGGCTTCTACTCGCCGAAGGTTCTCGCAACGAGTGCCGACAAGCTCAAGACGGGCGGGCCGGATGTCACGGTCGGCACCGGTCCGTTCATCCTCGAGTCGTACACACCCGACCAGGAGCTCGACTACGTGGCCAACCCCGACTACAACTGGGGCCCGGAGAACGCTGAGCACACCGGCGCCTCCAACATCGAGAACCTCACCATTCGCATCCTGCCCGAGCCGAGCGTGCGAACCGGTGCCCTTACGAGCGGCGAAGTGAACGTCGCGACGAACCTCACCCCCAACACCATCGACCAGGTCGGTGACGGCTTCACCGTGAAGGCCGCCGAGTACCCCGGCATCCCGTACTCGCTGCACATCAACGAGTCGTACGGCGTCTTCGCAGACCCCAAGGTGCGCGAGGCGTTCTCGATCGGCTTCGACGTGGACTCGGCAGTCGACAGCATCTTCTTCGGACAGTTCAAGCGCGCGTGGAGCGTTCTCGGCCCGACGACGCCGAACTCCTATGACGCGTCGCTCGAGGGCTCGTGGCCCTACGACCCCGACAAGGCCAACGCGCTCCTCGATGAGGCGGGCTGGACCGAGCGCGATGCCGAGGGTTACCGCGTTAAGGACGGCAAGCGCCTCAGCGCACGCTGGATCGCCTATACGCCGATTCCCGACGACCGAGCGGCCCTGGCCGACGTCATCCAGTCCGACCTCAAGAAGATCGGTTTCGAGATCAAGCGTGAGGCTCTCGAGCCCGCGGCATATAACGAGCAGTACGGACCGCGCACCTACGACTTGACCGACTGGAGCTTCGCCAACGTCGACGCCGATGGCCTGCGCAGCCACTTCCACACGGGTGGCTTCCAGAACGCGTCGACAGTCTCCGACCCTGCCCTCGACAAGCTGCTGGATGACGCTGTCGCAACGAGCGACGAGGCAGAGCGCACGACGCTGTACCAGGAGGTTCAGCAGTACAACGCTGCGGAGCACCTTATGGTGCCGCTCTACGTTCCGTCGCTGCTCACCGGCTACAGCGACTCGGTGAAGGGCCTCGAGTGGGACCTCTACGGGCGTCCGCTGTTCTACGGTGCATCCGTCGCGAACTAGATGACGTAGCGTCAACCAGATGACGAACGAGGAGCATCCCGCGAGGGGTCGCAGGGTGGGCGTTCGCCTGCTCGGCTACCTCGGCGGGATGCTCCTCGTCATTTGGGGAGCGGCAACAGCGGGCTTTCTCGCGCTCAAGCTCGTGCCAGGCGACCCGGTCGAGGTCATGCTCGGCGTCAACGCCCAGGTGAGCGAGGAGACCAAGGCCGCGATCCGCGAGGACTGGGGTCTCAACGACCCGCCCCTCGTGCAGTACCTCGGCTACCTCGGTCGCCTCGTGCGCGGCGACCTCGGGGAGTCGTACCAGTTGAGGCAACCGGTCGCCGAGGTCATCGGGGCGCAGCTGCCGGCCACGCTGGCCCTCACCGGATTCGCGATCACGATCGCTCTACTGATCTCGCTCACCGTCGCCTTTCTCGTGCGGGGGCGCTGGGCCACGCGCATCGTCTCCACTGTCGAGCTCGTACTCGTTTCGAGCCCCACCTTCTGGATCGGCCTCGTGCTCATCGCGTTCTTCGCGTTCCGTCTGCACTGGTTTCCGGTGACGACGAATGCGAGCTTCGCCTCGCTCGTGCTCCCGGCCATCACTCTCGCCCTGCCGATCTCCGGCATCCTCAGCCAGGTGCTCAGGCAAGGGCTCGTGGATGCCGCAAGCCAGCCCTTCGCCCTCACCGCTCGAGCACGCGGCCTGAGTTATCCCGCGCTCGTCGCCCGCCACACCCTGCGCCATGCAGCGGCAAGCGGTCTCACGCTGAGCGCCTACATCCTCGGAACGCTCCTCGGGGG
>Ga0247813_10002227_pt1 | contig 13503 bp, 7 predicted proteins | sample UWRJL169409C1_FD_180719 | JGI IMG/M metagenome (GOLD analysis project Ga0247813, IMG submission 180719) | Plant litter microbial communities from Arlington Agricultural Research Station in Wisconsin, United States - UWRJ-L169-409C-1 | ecosystem: Environmental > Terrestrial > Plant litter >... | reverse complement strand
TGCCGATCCTGGTCGACGAGGCACGCACCTTCGGCATGGAAGGACTGTTCCGCCAGATCGGCATCTACAACCCCGCGGGGCAGCAGTACACGCCGGTCGACAAGGACCAGGTCATGTACTACAAGGAAGACAAGGCCGGCCAGATCCTGCAGGAAGGCATCAACGAGGCCGGCGGCATGAGCAGCTGGATCGCGGCAGCCACGTCGTACAGCACGAACAACCGCATCATGGTGCCGTTCTACGTGTACTACTCGATGTTCGGCTTCCAGCGCATCGGTGACCTGGCCTGGGCGGCGGGCGACATGCAGGCACGCGGCTTCCTGCTGGGTGGCACGTCGGGGCGCACGACGCTCAACGGCGAAGGCCTGCAGCACGAAGACGGCCACAGCCACATCCTGGCCAACACCATCCCGAACTGCGTGAGCTACGACCCGACCTTCGCGCACGAAGTCGGCGTGATCCTGCACCACGGCTTGAAGCGCATGGTCGAGAAGCAGGAAAACGTCTACTACTACCTGACGCTGCTCAACGAGAACTATCCGATGCCTGGCCTGCAGCCCGGCACCGAAGAGCAGATCCTCAAGGGCATGTACCTGTGCAAGCAGGCGCCGGTGATCGAGGCGGGCAAGGGCAAGGTCAAGGACGCCAAGGAAGCGCCCACCGTGCAACTGCTGGGCAGCGGCACCATCCTGCGTGAATCGTTCTTCGCGCAGGAACTGCTGGAAAAGGACTGGGGCGTGAGCGCCGCCGTGTGGAGCTGCCCGAGCTTCAACGAACTGACGCGCGACGGCCAGGACGCCGACCGCTGGAACCTGCTGCACCCGACCGATGAACAACGCGTGTCCTTCGTGGGCCAGCAGTTGGCCGCCAGCAGCGGCCCGGTGGTGGCATCGACCGACTACATGAAGGCCTTTGCCGAGCAGATCCGTCCCTACGTGCCCAAGGGCCGCAACTACAAGGTGCTCGGCACCGACGGCTTCGGACGCAGCGACTTCCGCAGCAAGCTGCGCGAACACTTCGAGATCAACCGGCACTTCATCGTGGTGTCGGCGCTCAAGGCGCTGGCCGAGGATGGCACCATCCCGGCATCGAAGGTCGCCGAGGCCATCAAGAAGTACGGCATCAACGCCGAGAAGATCAACCCGCTCTACGCATAACCGACGCGCCTGGCGCGGGAGACAGACATATGGCAACAGTGGATATCAAGGTGCCGGACATCGGTGACTTCGACGAAGTCGCGGTCATCGAGGTGCTGGTGAAGGTGGGCGACACGGTCAAGGCCGAGCAGTCGCTGATCACGGTGGAGTCGGACAAGGCGTCGATGGAGATTCCATCGAGCCAGGCCGGCGTGGTCAAGGAGATCAAGGTCGCGGTGGGCGGCAAGGTGAAGGAAGGCTCGGTCGTGCTGGTGCTCGAGGGTGAAGGTGCCGAGGCGCCTGCGCCTGCTGCGGCTCCAGCTGCGCCGGCTCCAGCGCCTGCGGCGCCAGCGGCCGCAGCGCCGACATCGGCGCCCGCGCCCGCGCCGGCCGCGGCCAGCGGTCCGGTCGAAGTCAAGGTGCCCGACATCGGCGACTTCAAGGACGTCTCGGTGATCGAGGTGCTGGTGAAGGTGGGCGACACGGTCAAGGCCGAGCAATCGCTGATCACCGTCGAGTCGGACAAGGCGTCGATGGAAATTCCGTCTTCGGCGGCCGGCGTGGTGAAGGAACTCAAGGTCAAGGTCGGCGACGTCGTGAACATCGGTGACCTGGTGGCGATGCTGGAAGGCACTTCCGCGGCTGCGCCTGCTGCATCGGCCCCGGCGCCCGCACCAACCGCGGCTGCGTCTGCACCTGCCTCGGCCAGCGCGTCGGTGCCCGCGTCTGCGGCCCCGGCGGCCCCGACAGTTGCTCCGGCTGGTACTGCAGCTGCTGCGCCGGCGCACAACCCGACGGTCGCGCCGACCGGCAAGCTGCCGCACGCGTCGCCGTCGATCCGCAAGTTCGCGCGCGAACTCGGCGTTCCGCTCGACGAGGTCAAGGGTTCGGGCCTGAAGGGCCGCATCACCCAGGAAGACATCCAGGCTTTCACCAAGGCCGTGATGAGCGGCACTGCCAGTACCAAGGCTGCAGCGGCAAAGGCACCGGCAGGTGGCGGCGGCGCCGATGGCGCGGCCCTCGGCCTGATTCCGTGGCCCAAGGTCGACTTCGCGAAGTTCGGCACGGTCGAGCGCAAGGACCTGTCGCGCATCAAGAAGATCAGTGGCGCCAACCTGCACCGCAACTGGGTGATGATTCCGCACGTCACCAACAACGACGAAGCCGACATCACCGAGCTCGAAGCCTTCCGCGTCGCCACGAACAAGGAAAACGAGAAGAGCGGCGTGAAGGTCACGATGCTGGCCTTCGTGATCAAGGCGGTGGTTTCGGCGCTGAAGAAGTTCCCCGAGTTCAACACCAGCCTGGACGGCGACACCCTGGTCTACAAGCAGTACTACAACGTCGGGTTCGCGGCGGACACGCCCAACGGCTTGGTAGTGCCTGTGCTGAAGGACGCCGACAAGAAGGGTGTGCTGCAGATCAGCGCGGAGATGGGCGAACTCGCCAAGAAGGCCCGCGACGGCAAGCTCGGCGGTGCCGACATGCAGGGCGGCTGCATGTCGATCAGCTCGCTGGGCGGCATTGGCGGCACGCATTTCACGCCCATCATCAACGCACCGGAAGTGGCCATCCTCGGCCTGTCCAAGGGCCAGATGAAGCCGGTGTGGGACGGCAAGCAGTTCGTGCCGCGCCTCGTCCTGCCGCTGTCGCTGTCGTACGACCATCGCGTGATCGATGGCGCCTCCGCGGCACGCTTCAACGCGTACCTCGGCCAGGTGCTTGCCGACTTCCGCCGCGTGCTGCTCTGAGAGGAACCGAGATGAGTGAACAACAGATTCAGGTTCCGGACATCGGCGACTTCGACGAAGTGTCGGTGATCGAGGTGCTGGTGAAAGTGGGCGACACGGTCAAGGCCGAGCAGTCGCTGATCACCGTGGAGTCGGACAAGGCGTCGATGGAAATCCCATCGTCCGCTGCCGGCGTGATCAAGTCGGTGGCTGTGAAGGTCGGCGACAAGGTCAAGCAGGGCTCGGTGGTGGTCACGCTGGAAGCGGCGGAGGGTGCTGCTGCGGCAACCGCGCCAGCGTCTGCACCTGCGGCGCCTGCGCCACAGGCAACCCCTGCGGCCCCGGCAACTGCTGCGCCCAAGGCGGCGGCCCCTGCACCCGCTGCCGCTTCCAGCTACGGCGGCAGCGTCGACATCGAATGCGACGTGCTCGTGCTCGGCGCCGGCCCTGGCGGCTATTCGGCAGCGTTTCGCGCGGCCGACCTGGGGCTGAAGGTCGTGCTGGTCGAGCGCTACGCGACGCTCGGCGGCGTCTGCCTGAACGTTGGCTGCATTCCATCGAAGGCGCTGCTGCACGTGGCTTCGGTCATGGACGAGGTGAAGCATTTCGCCGCGCTGGGGGTCGATTTCGGCGCGCCGACAGTCGACCGCGCCAAGCTGCTCGGCCACAAGAACAAGGTGGTGGGCAAGCTCACCGGCGGCCTGACGGCCATGGCCAAGATGCGCAAGGTCACGACCGTGCGCGGCCTGGGCGAGTTCATCGACGCCTACCACCTCAAGGTGCAGGAAACCTCGGGCAGCGGCAGCGCCACCACCGACAAGGCGCAGACCATCAAGTTCCGCAACTGCATCATTGCGGCCGGTTCGCAGGCGGTGCATCTGCCGTTCATGCCCAAGGGCGACCCGCGCGTGGTCGACTCGACCGGCGCGCTCGAAATGGGCATCGACCCCAAGCGCATGCTGATTCTCGGCGGCGGCATCATCGGCCTGGAAATGGGCTCGGTGTATTCATCGCTCGGCGCGCGCCTCGACGTGGTCGAGATGCTCGACGGCCTGATGCAGGGCGCCGACCGCGACCTGGTGAAGGTTTGGCAGAAGATGAACGCCCCGCGCTTCGACAACATCATGTTGAAGACCAAGACGGTGGGGGCCGAGGCGACCAAGGACGGCATCAAGGTCACCTTCGAGGGCGAGAACGCGCCCAAGGAGCCCCAGGTTTACGACCTGGTGCTGCAGGCCGTGGGCCGCACCCCGAACGGCAAGAAAATCGGTGCCGAAAAGGCCGGCGTGGCCGTGACCGACCGCGGTTTCATCAACGTCGACATCCAGATGCGCACGAACGTGTCGCACATCTTCGCGATCGGCGACATCATCGGACAGCCGATGCTGGCGCACAAGGCCGTGCACGAAGCCCACGTGGCAGCCGAAGTGATTGCCGGTGAGCAGAAGGGCGACAAGGAACTGGCGAGTGCGGCGTTCAACGCGCGCGTGATCCCGAGCGTGGCCTACACCGATCCTGAGGTGGCCTGGGTGGGCCTGACGGAAGACCAGGCCAAGGCCGAAGGCATCAAGGTGAAGAAGGGGCACTTCCCCTGGAGCGCTTCGGGCCGTGCCATTGCCAATGGCCGCGACGAAGGCTTCACCAAGCTGCTGTTCGACGCCGAGACACACCGCATTCTGGGTGGCGGCATCGTCGGCACCCATGCGGGCGACATGCTGGGCGAAATTGCGCTGGCCATCGAGATGGGCGCCGACGAGATCGACATCGGCAAGACCATCCATCCGCATCCGACGCTGGGCGAGAGCATCGGCATGGCGGCGGAAGTGGCGCACGGTACCTGTACCGATCTGCCGCCGGTCAAGCGCTGAAACTCGCACGGGGCGCGATAGGCAAAAAACCCGCCAGCGGCGGGTTTTTTGATGTCCGCCCGCAGATCGGTCTGCGCAGCGGAAGAGTGAGCCCTCGGGTCAGTCGCCGGACGACGCCTTGATCACCGGTGCTTCCATCGACTGCACGCGGCGCGCGCCGTCGAAGCGGCGCTGCCAATAACTGCCGTTCATGTCTTCCACGCGAACGTTGGCGCCCGAGCGCGGTGCGTGGATGAACTTGCCTTCGCCCACGTAGATGCCGACATGGCTGAAGGCGCGGCGCATGGTGTTGAAGAACACCAGATCGCCCGGCTTGAGTTCGCTGCGGTCGATTTTCTCGGTGGCCGCTGCCTGCTCTTCAGCGCGGCGGGGCAGCAGTTGGCCCACGGTCTGGTTGTACATGGCGCGGACGAAACCGCTGCAGTCGAAGCCGGTTTCAGCAGTATTGCCACCGCGACGGTAGGGAACACCCAGGAAACCGATGGCGGTCACCACCAGATCTGAAGTGCGGTCGACCACGTTGCGGCCGACTTGCTGGAACTGGCCGACCAGGCCGCGCTCGGCCAGGATGCGTTCGACCTCGCCCGAACTGTCCGGCTGCTGCTGAGGCGCTGCGTGGGCAGCGAAGGCGATCAGGAGGCAGGCAGGTAGGGCAATAAAACGCATGGTCCGTAGGATAGGGATGACATCGGCAGTTGTCAATTGAACCGGTCATCGTGATTTTTAATGCAAACCCTTGTCGGGATTGGAGATTTGCGAATCCGTTGATTCTAATTTGTAACGTTACGGTTTTCGAATACCTCGATTTGGACACGAAAGCCCGTGCAGACTTCGGAGGAACAGGCGCACATCGGACCACCTGATGTTGAAATCCGGTCGATGAAACATCCTGTATACGCCCTCGTTGCAGCTTTGTCGGTCGCAGCATGCGCACCGGTGTCCGCCGTGGCTGCGCCCCGTGTCGAACCCGTGGCCTCGGGGCTGGAAAACCCCTGGGGCGTCGCATTCCTGCCCGACGGACGATTCCTCGTGACCGAGCGTCCAGGCCGTCTGCGGCTGATCGGAGCCGACGGCGCAGTCGGCTCGCCAATCGCCGGCCTTCCCGCCATCGCCACGGGTGGGCAGGGCGGCCTGCTGGACGTGGTGACCGATTCCGACTTCGCATCCAACCGCACCGTCTACGTCTGCTATTCCGAGCCCGAGGCAAGGGGTGCGGGCAACAGCACGGCGATGGCGCGCGCCGAACTGTCGGCGGATGGACGACGGCTCGAGAACCTGAAGGTCGTCTTCAGCCAGCGACCCAAGGTGGCCAGCCGAAGCCACTTCGGCTGCCGCATCGTGGAAGGCAAGGACGGCACGCTGTTTCTCGTGCTGGGCGACCGCTTCAGCCGCAAGGAAGATGCGCAGCGGCTGGACAACCATATCGGCAAGGTGGTGCGCGTGGGCAAGGACGGCAGCGTGCCCAAGGACAACCCCTTCGCCGGCCGCGCCGGCGCCCTGCCGGAGATCTGGAGCTACGGCCATCGCAACGGCCAGGGCGCCACGCTCGGGCCCGACGGGCGACTGTGGATGCATGAACACGGCCCGCAGGGCGGTGACGAGATCAACGTGCCGCTGGCGGGTGGCAACTACGGCTGGCCTGTCATCACCTACGGCGAAAACTACGGTGGCGGCAAGATCGGCGAGGGGCTCAAGGCCAGGGATGGCCTGATGCAGCCGCTGCATTATTGGGTGCCGTCGATCGCGCCCTCGGGCGTGGCCTTCCTGACCAGCGACCGGTATGGCGCGGCGTGGAAGGGCAACCTCTTCGTCGGCTCGCTGAAGTTCGGCTACCTCGATCGCATCGAGCTGAAAGACGGCAAGGTGGCGGCCGAGCACAAGCTGGTTGAAGACCGTGGGCGCATCCGCGACGTCCGGCAGGGGCCCGACGGGCTGCTCTACCTGCTCACCGACGAGTCGGACGGCAAACTGCTGCGCCTGCTGCCGGACTGACCGCGCAGTTTTTGGCTTTTTCGATGGTACGGTGGGATGATCGACGCGGTACGCAGCGGTCCGCCGCCATTTCCTGTTCCCCGTATTTGAAAAGAAGACTGTTTCCATGCTGCTCGACGCATCCCAATCCCAACTCGTGCTGGTCGACTACCAGGCCCGCCTGATGCCCGCCATCTTCGAAGGTGAGGCGGCGGCAACCAACGCGGTGCGCCTGGGCAAGTTCGCCCAATGGGTCGACGTGCCGGTCTGGGGCACCGAGCAGAATCCGTCCAAGCTCGGCGAAAACCTGCCCGCGATCCGCTCGCTGTGCAGCCGGACGCTGGCCAAGATGCACTTCAGCGGCATGGAAGAAGGCCTGGGCGAATGGCTGCGAGCACCGGCCAAGGCGCCGCAGGGCAATGCCCGCAGCCTGCCCAAGCACCTGCAAAAGCCGGCTGCGACCGAAGAGCGCAACACGATCGTGATCGCCGGTTGCGAAGCGCACGTGTGTCTGTTGCAGACCGCTCTCGACCTGCTCGAAGACGAATTCGAGGTCTGGGTGGTCACCGATGCCTGCAGTTCGCGCACTGAGCGCAACCGTGACGCGGCCTTCGACCGGCTGGCCGGCGCCGGCGCCGAACTGGTGACCACCGAAATGGTCGGCTTCGAATGGCTCCGTACGGCCGAACACCCGGCATTCCACGACTTCCAGGCGCTGATCCGGTAGGTTGTCAGTTGGGCGCAAGTCGAGGCGCCATACTGGCGGCATGCCGGCGTCGACCGGCAGTCACGGAGACAAGAGATGAGCCGCTACGACGATTTCTATCGCCATTCCATCGACGCGCCTGAAGCCTTCTGGGCCGAAGAGGCGCGGCGCATCGACTGGCACACGCCACCGACCCAAGTGCTGGACGCCAGCCGGCCACCGTTCGTGCGGTGGTTCGTCGGTGGTACGACGAACCTGTGCCACAACGCGATCGACCGGCATCTGGCGACGCGCGGCGAGCAGCCGGCGCTGATCTACGTGTCCACCGAAACCGGTGTCGAGCGCACGTGGAGCTTTCGCGAACTGCATGCCGAGGTCCAGCGCACCGCCGCCAGCCTGATCTCGCTGGGCGTGGGCCGCGGGGACCGTGTGCTGATCTACATGCCCATGATCCCCGAGGCGACGTTCGCGATGCTGGCCTGCGCCCGCATCGGCGCGATCCACTGCGTGGTGTTCGGCGGCTTCGCCAGCGGCTCGCTCGCCACGCGCATCGAGGATGCCCAGCCCAAGGTGGTGGTCAGTGCCGACGCAGGGTCCCGCGGCGGCAAGGTCACCGCCTACAAGCCCCTGCTCGACGAGGCCATCCGGCTGTCGGCCTTCAAGCCGGCGGCGGTGCTGTTGGCCGACCGCGGCCTGGCGCCGATGGAACTGGTCGCCGGACGGGATCACCGCCTGGACGAATTCACCACGCGCCATGCCGACGCGCAGGTGCCGTGCACGTGGCTCGAATCCACCGAGATCAGCTACACCATCTACACCAGCGGAACCACCGGCAAGCCCAAGGGCGTGCAGCGCGACACGGGCGGCTACGCGGTGGCGCTGGCCGCAAGCATTCCGCATATCTTCGCCGCGCAGGCGGGCCAGACCTTCTTCTGCACCAGTGACATCGGTTGGGTGGTCGGCCACAGCTACATCGTCTACGGCCCGCTGATCGGCGGCATGGCCACGCTGCTGTACGAAGGCCTGCCCACCCAGGGCATCGATGGCCAGCCCGACGGCGGCATCTGGTGGCGCCTGGTCGAGAAGTACAAGGTGAGCGTGATGTTCAGTGCGCCGACGGCGGTGCGCGTGCTCAAGAAGCAGGACCCCGCGTTGCTCAAACGATACGACCTGTCCAGCCTGCAGGCGCTGTTCCTGGCCGGCGAGCCGCTCGACGAGCCCACTGCGCGCTGGATCAGCGAAGGGCTGGGCGTGCCGATCATCGACAACTACTGGCAGACGGAGTCGGGTTGGCCGATCATCACCATCGCCAACGGCGTGGAAAAGAAGCCCGGCAAGTTTGGCAGCCCGGGCCTGCCGATGTACGGCTGGCGCGCCAAGATCGTGAACGAATCGACAGGGTTGGAACTGACTGAGCCGGGAGAGAAGGGCGTGGTCGTGATCGAAGGCCCGACCCCGCCGGGCTTCATGCAGACCCTCTGGCAAGACGATGCGCGCTTCGTCGACACCTACTGGACGCGCGTGCCGGGCCCGATGGTCTATTCGACCTTCGACTGGGGCATTCGCGATGCCGACGGCTATTTCTACATCCTCGGGCGCACCGACGATGTGATCAATGTGGCGGGTCACCGGCTGGGCACGCGCGAGATCGAGGAGAGCATTTCCGGACACGCCAGCGTTGCCGAGGTGGCGGTGGTCGGCGTTGCCGACGCGCTCAAGGGCCAGGTGGCCGTGGCTTTTGTGGTGCCGCGCGACGCGGGCGCGGCCGAAGGCGCGGGCGCCCTGAAGCTGGAAGGCGAGATCATGCAGCGCGTGGCCCACCAGCTTGGTGCGCTCGCGCGCCCCGCACGGGTGCATTTCGTGAGCGGCCTGCCCAAGACGCGCAGCGGCAAGCTGCTGCGCCGTGCCATCCAGGCTGTGTGCGAACAGCGCGACCCCGGCGACCTCACGACGATGGACGATCCTGCGGTGCTCGAGCGCATCCGCCAACGCATTACCGCCTGAGTGGTTGTAACAAGCCCGCGACATGTCATCGTACCGACGTGGCACAATGCGATGGTACTCAGGCCCTTCCCTAGCCACAGTCGCATCCGCCAACCGGTCAAGCCGTGTCGCGGAAGGTTTCTTAAACCAGCTAATGCTTCCCCAAGGGAAGCGAAAGTCAGCGGAATATGAGCAATTCCTCGACGTCCAACGTCACACAAGCCTATCAAGGCAACACCTATCTCTTCGGTGGCAATGCGCCCTATGTCGAAGAGATGTACGAAAACTACCTCTCGAATCCCGGCAGCGTGCCTGACAACTGGCGCGAGTATTTCGACGCGCTCCAGCACGTTCCCGCCGCCGACGGCAGCAACGTCAAGGACGTTCCCCATCTTCCCGTCGTCAACGCGTTTGCCGAACGCGCCAAGGCTGGAACCACCAAGGTGGTGCAGGCCAGCGGCGCCGATTCCGAACTGGGTCGCAAGCGCACCGCCGTGCAGCAGTTGATCGCCGCCTACCGCAACGTCGGCGCACGCTGGGCCAACCTCGACCCGCTCAAGCGCACCGAGCGCCCGGCGATCCCCGAACTCGAACCGTCGTTCTACGGCTTCGCCGACGCCGACCTCGAAATCGTCTTCAACACGAGCAACACGTTCTTCGGCAAGGACACGATGTCCCTGCGCGACCTGCTCAACGCGCTGCGCGAAACGTACTGCGGCACCATCGGTGCCGAGTACATGTACACCACCGATCAGAACCACAAGCGCTGGTGGCAGCAGAAGCTGGAAAGTGCCCGCACCAACCCGCAACTCAACGCCGAGCAGAAGAAGCATGTGCTCGAGCGCCTGACGGCTGCCGAAGGCCTCGAGCGCTTTCTGCACACGAAGTACGTCGGCCAGAAGCGTTTCTCGCTCGAAGGTGGCGAGAGCTTTATCGTGTCGATGGACGAACTGATCCAGGAAGCCGGTGCCAAGGGCGTACAGGAAATCGTGATCGGCATGGCCCACCGCGGCCGCCTGAACGTGCTGGTCAATTCGCTGGGCAAGTTGCCCGCCGACCTGTTCGCCGAGTTCGACCACACCGCGCCTGAAGACCTGCCCAGCGGCGACGTCAAGTACCACCAGGGCTTCAGCTCCGACGTGACCACGCGCGGCGGCCCGGTGCACCTGAGCCTCGCGTTCAACCCGTCGCACCTGGAAATCGTCAACCCGGTGGTCGAGGGCTCGGTGCGCGCCCGCATGGACCGCCGTGGCGACCCGCTCGGCAAGCAGGTGCTGCCGATCATCGTGCACGGCGACGCGGCCTTTGCCGGCCAGGGCGTCGTCATGGAAACGCTGGCACTGGCCGAGACGCGTGGTTATTCCACCGGCGGCACCGTTCACATCGTCATCAACAACCAGATCGGCTTCACCACCAGCGACCCGCGTGACAGCCGCTCGACGCTGTACTGCTCGGACATCGTCAAGATGATCGACGCGCCGGTGCTGCACGTGAACGGCGACGACCCCGAAGCCGTGGTGCTCGCCACGCAGCTCGCGCTGGACTTCCGCATGGAATTCCAGAAGGACGTGGTCGTCGACATCATCTGTTTCCGCAAGCTCGGCCATAACGAGCAGGACACGCCGTCGCTCACCCAGCCGCTGATGTACAAGAAGATCGCCCAGCATCCCGGCACGCGAAAGCTGTACGCCGACAAGCTGGCCGCTCAGGGCCTGGGTGACACGCTCGGCGACGACATGGTCAAGGCGCAGCGCGCCGCCTTCGACGCCGGCAAGAACACGTCGGACCCCGTGCTGACGAACTTCAAGAGCAAGTACGCGGTCGACTGGACCCCGTACCTGAACAAGAAGTGGACCGACGCTGGCGACACGGCCATCCCCATGGCAGAGTGGAAGCGTCTGGCCGAGAAGATCACCACCGTGCCCGAAGGCTTCACGGTGCATCCGCTGGTCAAGAAGGTGCTGGACGATCGCGCGGCCATGGGCCGCGGCGACGCCAACGTCGACTGGGGCATGGGCGAGCACATGGCTTTCGCCTCGCTGGTGGCCAGCGGCTACCCGGTGCGCCTGTCGGGCGAGGACTGCGGCCGTGGCACGTTCACGCACCGCCACGCCGTGCTGCACGACCAGAACCGCGAAAAGTTCGACACCGGCACCTACGTGCCGCTGCAGAACGTGGCTGAAAGCCAGGCGCCGTTCGTCGTCATCGACTCGATCCTGTCCGAGGAAGCCGTGCTGGCCTTCGAGTACGGCTACGCGTCGAACGACCCGAACACCCTGGTGATTTGGGAAGCGCAGTTCGGCGACTTCGTCAACGGCGCCCAGGTCGTGATCGACCAGTTCATCGCATCGGGCGAAGTGAAGTGGGGCCGCGTCAACGGCCTGACGCTGATGCTGCCGCACGGCTACGAAGGCCAGGGCCCCGAGCACAGCTCGGCGCGCCTGGAGCGCTTCATGCAGTTGTCGGCCGACACCAACATGCAGGTCGTGCAGCCCACCACGGCCAGCCAGATCTTCCACATCCTGCGCCGCCAGATGGTGCGCAACCTGCGCAAGCCACTGATCATCCTCACGCCCAAGTCGCTGCTGCGCAACAAGGACGCGACCTCGCCGATGTCGGAATTCACCAAGGGTGCATTCCAGACGGTCATCCCGGATCCGAAGGAGCCCAAGGCCGACAAGGTCAAGCGCCTCATCGCCTGCTCGGGCAAGGTCTACTACGACCTGAACAAGAAGCGGGACGAGAAGGGTGCCGACGACGTGGCGATCATCCGCGTCGAACAGCTCTACCCGTTCCCGCACAAGGCCTTTGCCGCAGAGATCAAGAAGTACCCGAACCTGGTCGACGTGGTCTGGACGCAGGACGAGCCGCAGAACCAGGGCGCCTGGTTCTTCGTGCAGCACTACATCCACGAGAACATGCTCGACGGCCAGAAGCTCGGCTACTCGGGTCGTGCTGCCTCGGCATCGCCCGCGGTCGGTTATTCGCACCTGCACCAGGAACAGCAAAAGGCGCTGGTCGATGGCGCATTCGCCAAGCTCAAGGGATTTGTCCTCACGAAGTGAGTCGGCGCCTTTTCTTGAACACCCCACACAATAAATCGGAGCCCTCTCCCAATGTCTATCGTTGAAGTCAAAGTCCCGCAACTGTCGGAATCCGTGGCCGAAGCCACCATGCTCACCTGGAAGAAGAAGGCTGGCGAATACGTCGCCGTCGACGAAATCCTGATCGAGATCGAGACCGACAAGGTCGTGCTGGAGGTGCCGGCACCTTCGGCCGGCGTGATCGCCGAGATCGTCCAGGGTGACGGCGCCACCGTGGTGGCCGACCAGCTGATCGCCAAGATCGACACCGAAGGCAAGGCCGGCGCTGCGGCACCCGCCGCCGCACCCGCTGCTGCTGCTCCGGCCGCCGCGCCTGCACCGGCGCAAGCCGCTGCTGCGGCAACGACCGGCGGTGCCAAGTCCGACGTCGCCATGCCGGCCGCTGCCAAATTGCTGGCCGACAACAACCTGTCGACCGGCGATGTGTCTGGCACGGGCAAGGACGGCCGCGTGACCAAGGGCGACGTGCTCGGCGCCGTGGCCTCGGGCACGACCGCCAAGGCCCCGGCTGCCGCACCGGCACCTGCCGCCAAGCCCGCGCTGCAGCAGGTCGCTGCACCGTCGAGCCCGAAGGACCTGGGCGAGCGCCCCGAGCAGCGCGTGCCGATGAGCCGTCTGCGCGCCCGCATCGCCGAGCGCCTGCTGCAATCGCAGTCGACCAACGCCATCCTGACCACCTTCAACGAAGTCAACATGGCCCCGGTCATGGAGATGCGCAAGAAGTTCCAGGACGCGTTCACCAAGGAACACGGCGTGAAGATCGGCTTCATGAGCTTTTTCGTGAAGGCCGCGGTGCATGCGCTGAAGAAGTTCCCGGTCATCAACGCCTCGGTCGACGGCAACGACATCGTTTACCACGGCTACTTCGACATCGGCATTGCCGTCGGTTCGCCGCGCGGCCTGGTGGTGCCGATCCTGCGCAACGCCGACCAGATGAGCTTCGCCGAGATCGAGAAGAAGATCGCCGAGTTCGGCAAGAAGGCGCAAGACGGCAAGCTGGGCATC
>Ga0247813_10002225_pt1 | contig 13510 bp, 11 predicted proteins | sample UWRJL169409C1_FD_180719 | JGI IMG/M metagenome (GOLD analysis project Ga0247813, IMG submission 180719) | Plant litter microbial communities from Arlington Agricultural Research Station in Wisconsin, United States - UWRJ-L169-409C-1 | ecosystem: Environmental > Terrestrial > Plant litter >... | reverse complement strand
CTGAAGTGCGCACTGCTGCCGGCCATGAGATCCAGGCTCAATTTGAACGTCCTGATGGATCGACTGACCCTTGTCTCTTCTCCGATAAGATAATTGTCAGGTGGGAACCGCTCGGCCGCCAGCGTCCCCGTAGGACTTTAGTCCGAAGAGATTTTGAGAGTTCCAAACTCTCTTGACGATACCCTGAATTAACTGTCCTACGAGGCCGCGCAGCATCGGGACGTCTACAGTCGGCTCGCCCACCGCGACCGCTGGGTCACAAAGCCGACCACACTTCGCGCGTTCGGTGCTGATCGTAGCTGCGGCCTGGCGTTGCGGGAAGTTCGCTAACGATGGTTAAGTCGGTTTGGAAACCTCACGGATATGATAACTAACGTCCGTTGTCTGGGGTTTTTCCGCGCGTTCTTGCGTCGATGACACATCGGATAAGTTCATCAGGGTCAATGGGTTTGTTGAGGAAATAAACCGCTCCATTTTCGAGAGCGCGTTTTCTTGTCACCTCGTCGTCCTGAGATGTCACAAAGACGATCGGAAGCGAGCAGTTTTTGCCCTTGAGATAAGATTGCAGTTCAAGACCAGTCCAGCCCGGCAGACGTTGATCCAGAACCAGGCATTCCACAACATTTTGGCATCCTGACGAAATGAACAGCTCGGCCGAACTAAACGCGCGTACCTCAAAGCCATAGGACAACATCAGGTCCGCATAAGCGACCCGGATCCCGTCGTCGTCTTCCACTATCGCGATCGTCAGCAAATCGAGTGGCCCCGAAAGCCCTTTTGGGCTGAGCCTTGATGGTCCTCAGCCATGGACTTGAGGACTTCCGTTTGCGGCTTTTGAACTGGCATGCTTACGACAATCTTTCAGCAAACAAAGCCGATCGCCATTCGCGGGTTTGGTATTGACCGACGACGATCGAGATCTTCGGCCAACACGACAACCTTGATGCAAATACCGCATCAAGATTCCACGACCATTCTCAAGCTTATCAGACACCAGCACTGCGTCCACCTAGCTCTAGGTATAGACTGCCGGTTGATCTCCCTCAAAAACTCCGTGTGCCCGATCATACAATAACGACCCCTGCCCTAAGCGTAGTCTAACGCTCGATGACAACTTCGGGCCGCCACAAGCGGGCCAGACAACGCGCGCCAACTGGGTTGGCCCGCTGAAGGAGATCTACGTGACAGAGACCGAAACGGCTACCGCATCCGAATCCGGAACCTTCAGAATCGGGACATTCGTTGTAAACCGCCTCGGATTCGGTTCGATGCGGTTGACCGGACGCGGTGTCTGGGGTGCTCCCGAGGATCGCGAGCAGGCTTTGGCTACATTGCGTCGAGCGCCTGAACTCGGTGTGAACTTCATTGACACCGCCGACTCCTACGGTCCCGACGTGGCCGAGGAGCTCATCGGCCACGCGTTGAGGGGATACCCTGGCCTGCTGATCGCAACGAAGGCAGGTCTGACCCGGCCGGGTCCTGATCAATGGATGCCAAATGGTCGGCCCGAGTACCTGATCGAGCGGGCCAAAGGCAGCCTAAAGAGACTGGGCGTCGAACAGATCGGCCTTTGGCAGCTCCACCGGATCGATCCTCGCGTCCCCATGCAAGACCAGTTTGCCGCTATCAAACAGTTGCTGGATGAAGGCGTGATCGCGAACGCGGGTCTCAGCGAAGTCTCCATCGAGGAGATAGACGCAGCTTCCCAGTACTTCAAAGTGGCCACCGTCCAGAATCGCTACAATCTTGTCGATCGCGGAAGCGAGGATGTCCTCGACTACTGCGAAAGCAACTCGATCGGTTTCATTCCTTGGTTTCCGCTCGCCGCAGGTGACCTCGCCCGCCCCGGTGGCGTTCTCGATTCCATCGCTAAACGCCACGACGCGACACCTGGTCAGATTGCGTTGGCTTGGATGCTAAGACGCAGCCCCATCATGCTTCCGATTCCGGGGACATCCAAGGTCAAGCACCTCGAGCAGAATGTTGCCGCGGCGCGCATCAGACTTACGGACGACGAATTCGACGAACTGAACCAGCGCGTTCGGTAAACCGCACAGTCCCAAGGCTCCGCGGTCATCCCCCGTGCTGCGCAGTTGCGGCTGCAATCCTTCTGCGCTCGGAGGCATTCGATCAGTCGGACCTTCGGGTTCGGCTAATCGGCCATCGACCGTTCGCCCAGCGGCTACAAAACCACAGCACCTGCAATAACAATGAGGAATGCCATGATGACGACACTTGAAACCGCAGTGACAGAATATGTCGATGTCCCCGGTGCCAGACTCGCCTACCGCCGGATTGGTCCTTTCACGGCAAGGCCGCTAGTTCTCCTCCAGCATTTTACCGGGACCATGGACGCTTGGGACCCGGCGGTCGTGAACGGGCTGGCGAAGGACCGACAGGTCATCGTCTTCAACAACGCGGGTGTCGGCAGTTCCGGCGGAACAACGCCGGACAACATCGAGGATATGGCTTCGTATACAGAGGGCCTTGTCGAAGCCCTTGGCTTTCCGGAGGTAGACCTGCTCGGCTTCTCGCTCGGCGGATTCATCGCGCAAATTATGGCCGAACGCAAAAAGGTGGCGATCGGCAAGATGGTGGTAGCCGGAAGCGCTCCGATGGGCGGCGAGGAACATCTTCTGGAAGTTGTTGGGTCCGCATTCGCTAAACAGGCCGCCGACATTCGCCTTCCATTATTCTTCACACCATCTGGGACTGGTCAGGCCGCTGCTGAGGCATTTGTAGAAAGAGCCTCGGCGCGAACTCAGGATCGCGATCCGGACAAGGGAGACCTCGTCAGCGATCCACAGGCCAAAGCCATCATTGAATGGTGCGCGCGCGTTGATCCGGATCATGGCTCTCTCAAGAAACTGAAGCTCCCGACGCTCATCGTACACGGTAGCGATGACACGATGTTCCCCTCTGACAATGCCTACGTGATGTTCAAGAATATGCCTGATGCCACCTTGATCCTCTACCCGGACTCTGGCCACGGCGCTCTCTTCCAGCGGCCCGAAACATTCGTGGCCCATGTCAGAACCTTTCTCGATTTTTAGAAACAAGCAACTCGAAGGATGCAGCAATGAGCTCTCTTGCAAACAAGATCATCGACGCCCACGGCGGCCTCGAACGGTGGAAGAAATTCTCACGCCTCAAGGCAAAACTTGCTCAGGGTGGGGCCCTGTGGACATTGAAGGGGCAACCGACCACTCTTTCGGATACCAGCGTGACGGTCGATCTCGTCCGCGAATGGGCGTCGCATTCCCCGTTTGGGCCGGAAGCGAAGATTTCAACCTTCGAGCCCGACAGGGTAGCGCTGACCGATTCCAATGGGGTGGCTCTGGAGGAGTTGCACGATCCGCGCGCCTCTTTCGCTGGCCATACCCTTGAAACACCATGGACGGAACTTCAGCTGGCATACTTCGCGGGCATCGCGATGTGGACCTACCTGAACATGCCGTTTCTACTTGCTCATTCGGGCGTGACCACTGAAGAATTGGCAGACTGGACCGAGAACGGAGAAACCTGGCACAGGCTAAAGGTCACGTTCCCCGCCGAGATTGCGACCCATAGCACGGTCCAGACGCTTTATGTGGACGACCAGGGCCTCCTCAAACGACACGACTACGACGTCGAGATCGCTGGCAACACGCCTGGGGCCCATTACGTTGGCGGATATGTCGACGTTCAAGGCATCAAAATTCCGACCAGCCGCCGGATTTTCCCAAGGCAGCCGGACGGAAAACCCATGGCCGAACCGCTTGTCGTATCGATCGATCTTTCGGAAATTCAGCTTAGCTAGGACGACAGCCCCGGTGGTCGGATAAACACCGTCGGGGAAAAGGCCGATATACGGTGCCATTACCAGTGCATCTCCAATCGATAAAGTGGCGCACTATGTGAAAACGAAAACTGGCGGCCCAAGCCGCCAGTTTTGTTCGAAAGCTAACGCCAAGTGACAATTAGGTGAGAGTATCGCTGATACTCATTTTCTGCTCCATTTTCGTACCTCGAAGAGGTTTCATCACGTAGATTCTGCCCGTCTTGCCCTGAATCAATAAGTTGGCGCACGTATAATGAACGTTCAACCGAACTATCGGAACATCAGTGCCGGAAAGCCAACGTTTGCCAACGCTAACGATCGCATGAGCCCGAAGCGTCGACGCATCGTTTTCATCGCAGCCACGACCGCCCCGCGGCAGGTCGGGGTGTGGGCGGCGGTAGCCAATCTTCGCCCCTTTGATTGTCCGTTGGGCTCCGACCCACCAAGCGACTCAACGGACGCGCCCTGTCTTTAGGGATAGGTCCTGCCAAACCACAGTACAATTGTTCCACGTCACAAGTCGTATATCGATTTCATAGGGCAAATGACAAACCGTTGCCCGTTGTTTCGGTCCTGATCAGATTTCCGGTGTCCAAAAAAACCGGAGGGATCTGACTAACGGTTGCAGGTGGACAATGAAGATACTTCACTTCGAAGAGTTCGAGATGGACCTGCAAGGTCGGAGCCTCAAAAAATCTGGCGAGTACATACGTATCGGTTCCCGCGCTTTCGACCTCCTTTGTGCCTTGGCCTCCCGGGCCGGGGAGGTTCTGTCGAAGGTCGAACTCACTGCTGCCGCCTGGCCCGAAACCCACGTCGAAGAGAGCTCGCTTAGGGTGAACATTGTCGCTCTTCGTAAGGCTCTTGATGACGACCGTAGCCGCCGACTGATTGAGAATGTCGCCGGCCGCGGTTACACATTTACCGCGCCTGTTCGTAGGTCCGATAGCTGGCGGTCCCAGACGCCGTCGCCCGCCGTCCAGCAAGTCGATTTCGTACCAGTAGGCCTCTCAAGGCTTATAGGACGCGACCAGCTTATCGATCACTGGGCGAGCGAGATTGGCCAAGGGATTACCACCATCGTCGGTCAAGGCGGCATCGGCAAAACATCGGTGGCGATCCAGATCGCTGGCGACGTTCAAAGTGCGTTCGAAGAGGTGCATTTCTTGGATGTCGCCGACGGCTCCCAAGTCAACACCTCGCCACTCGCAATCGCTCTTCGGGGCGACGATGCCGCAGCTGCGGATGCCTTTCAGAGCGCCATCAACAGCTTCTCAGGCAAGGCTGTTCTGATCATACTCGACGGATGTGAAGTCTCGATCGACAGGTGCGCTCAGGTCGTGGAGGCGATGGCCGATCGAAACCCCAAAATAGCGATCCTCGCGACAAGCCGTGAGCCTCTTGGAATTATGGGAGAGAGAGTCCGCCATCTCCATGGACTAACTATACCGTCTCCAAACCAATCCGTCGCTGATATCTCTGCCTTCACGGGGATGGAACTCTTCGCGGATCGACTTTCGAACGTAGCGGAAGATTGCGGAATCGACACTCCACACGGTATGGCTTTGGCCGCAGAGATCGTTAGGAAAACCGACGGAAACCCGCTTGCGATCGAACTTGCCGCCTCCCGTGTTACAGACCTCGGGCTTGAGAACCTCATTGCTTCGCTGGATCGTCCCTTGCGGACGCTGCGCCGTGGCAGTCGAACTTCCCACCCGCGTCAACGGACTTTGAGAGCGAACATCGACTGGAGCTACGATCTGCTCAATGAGGATGAAAAGAGTCTTCTTGCCCACCTTTCAGTCTTCGAAGATAACTTCACCAGGGAAGATGCGTGGAACATGATTGGACCGCATCTCGAAATCGGCGGGTTCGAGACGTCATTTGATAGGTTAGTTGTGAAATCGCTGATAGTGAGGGATCCGAAGCTCGGAACGCACTTCCTGCCCCGTCTGATAGGAGAATACGCCCGCGAAAAGCTGAACTCTTTCGAAACGGTTGAACACGATCGCGACATCATGGATACGGTTGCGATCCTACGTGAGCCGACATGCCAGCGCGCGTTCAACTCTAGGCCCAACTCCATAAAGACACCTCTGTCTTCCCGAGTGGTAGGCAGCAGGGCTGCATAATTATGCGTTCTTTTGAGCGAGTGCTTCCGCCTTTTTCACGAGGTCGGCGACCGAGCGGACCTGCATCTTTTTCATAACGTTTGACCTGTGAAGCTTCACTGTCACCATACTAATCCCAAGCTGGCCCGCTATCTGCTTGTTCATCAGACCGTTCACTACTGCCGCCATGACTTCAACTTCCCTCGGCGTGAGGGTGGCCCGGAGCTTCTCGATGTCAGACCTGCCTTGTGTCTCGGACCGAATCAATTCGTCTTTTTTGATAGCGCCTGTCACCGCGTCGATTAGATCTTGCTCACGGAAAGGTTTTGTAAGGAAATCGACAGCTCCTGCCTTCATCGCCCTCACGCTCATGGGTATATCGCCGTGTCCAGTCATCACAATAACTGGCATCCGGTTGCCGGCCTTTTGGAGATCTGCCTGGAAATCGAGGCCACTCGTTCCCGAAAACCTCACGTCGAGCACGATGCAGCCCGGTGTGTCGAGATTGTCAGATTGGAGTAGAGCCTTCGGGGAATCATAGGAAACCGCGTCAATGTCGATCGACTTGAAGAGATCGAGGAGCGACAGCCGCACCGACTCGTCGTCGTCCACAACGCGAACCCGTGGAGTTGAGGAAGAATGGTTTTCCAAGGTCAGTCCTTAAAACACATATTCGCCGCCATCAGGCGGATTCGGACATTATGATGCTAATGGCGGCACTTACGAGTTTTAGCCCGGGAGCAAGAACGTTGCAATTCGGCATATACGATCTTGCGGTTGGAACATTGACTCTGTGGAGACAGAACCCACGCTTTACCGTCACAGCCACCTAGAGAATACCCGTAACACTTGCGTCCAGGCTACTGTTTCTACAATCGAATATCGAGGTGGAGCCGGAAAACTTAACAACTTTTCACAGGCAATCAATAAGCTTTTGAGCGATCGTGCTCCACGGTCAGACCGAATGAATTGCTCGGCAACTGCCCCTTAGAGTGTTCTAATGTACGGGCAGAGTTTGAGGAAAAAATTCATAATCGGTCCTGCTGCAATGCGTTCGCTACTCGGATTTCTGGTGCTAGTCGCCAGCGAAGGCTTTAAAGCGGAGGAAGGGTTTCATCGTGCGTAGCGCATTTTTCCGCAGCGCGGACACTGACAACAATCTGGATCGGAGAAATCCATTCGGCGTGTCCCTGTCGAAATCCGTATCGTTGGGAGAGCGTTCTAAGGCAGTTTCCCGACAATCCGTTGCCATGGATATCACGAGCGCGCCATGACCCTTTTGCAGTTTGATGAGTATGAGGTAGACCTCGACCACAGGCGATTGACCGAAAGCGGCCGGCCTTTGCGTCTTGGCGGGCGTGCCTTCGACATTCTATCCGCGCTCATTTCGCGGGCAGGTGTAGTCGTGACCAAAGAGGAGTTGATTGACCTCGTGTGGCCGACGACCACGGTAGACGAAGGGTCTCTCAGGGTACATCTGGTCGCACTTAGGAAAACTCTGGGGGATCAGGCGAAGCACTACATTGAGACAATACCGGGCCGCGGATACCTTTTTGCTGGAATTGTCCGGCAATCGGTACGCGGCGGAATGACTTTGCAGCGGGAGGTCAGCTTAGACTCTGATGTTCCTTTGTCCCTGCCCCGCGTTCCCAAGCGGCTCATCGGCCGGGATGATTTTATCCGTTCCAGCCTAGATCTGCTTAAAACGGCGCGCCTGCTCACGTTCGTTGGTCCCGGTGGGATTGGAAAGACGTCGGTAGCGGTGGTGTGCGCTCAAAATCTAGCTCGGCGCAAGCGGGTCGCATTCATAGACCTGGCGGCCATCTCAGAAGGTGACAAACTCCTTCCGACCTTGGCTGCGCAACTAGGCCTCAACGCCTTCGGAGAAGACGTCCTGCCCGGTATTTTGGTGGAGCTGTCCAAGACAGAGACGCTTCTGGTCCTCGACAGCTGCGAGCGCATCGTCGATGCAGTGGCTAATTCGTCCGAGGCGCTTCTCCGCGGCTCGCCTACAACGCAAATCCTGGCTACCAGCAGAGAGCCGCTAAGGTCTTCAATGGAAAGGGTCCGGCAACTCCCGCCGCTTGAATTCCCGCGTGACGGTGAAGAGATTTCGGGGACCGATGCTTATCCGGCCGTCGAATTGTTCGCCTCGCTTGCCGCTCTCTCAGGCGAGAACATCGACATGACCGAAAGGAGCAGCTTGGAGCTTGCTGCAGACATCGTGAGAAGGCTCGATGGGATACCACTCGCGATCGAGCTCGCTGCCGCCCGAACGTTCGACATGGACCTCCAGACACTTCATCGCTCCGTAGCAGATCCTATTTCCTTGCTTCGCCGCGGTCGACGGACCGCGCCTCCCCGGCAGCAGACGCTCCGCGCGACGCTCGACTGGAGCTTTGCGACATTATCGGAGCTCGAAAAGGAAATCCTGCTTCGTCTCTCTGTATTTGCAGGTTCATTTTCGCCTGAGGCCGCCATGGCCGTAGCAGGCGTTGGTCTGCCGGAGGAAAGCTTCCACGAGGCTTTCGACGGCCTTTTCCTCAAATCTTTAGTTGTTGTCACCCGCCATGGCGGAAGCTTTCGGCTCCTGGGCACGACACGGGACTATGCAGGGCAAAAACTAAAAGTGGCCGAGTTTGCCCGCGCCTGTAAGCGCACACATGCGCTCTACTGCAACAAACGACTGGAGGAGACTTCGCGGGAATGGCCAACGACGGAACCCTCCAAATGGCGGGCGGACAATGAGGGCATTCTCAACGATCTGCGTAGTGCTTTGATCTGGGCCTTCGGTGAAGACGGCGACGAAATGCTCGGCATCGAGCTTTCGGCAAGTTCGAACACTCTTTGGGTGCAGCTTGGCCTGATCGCCGAACAGCTTGAGATATCTGAGCGCGCCCTCAGGTTGTTTGAGCGTTGGAGTGTAAGAGACCCGGACCTGGAGATGAAACTCCGCATGTCATATGGGAGCGCATTATACCACACCGAAACCTTCGAACGAAACGTGGAAGTCATGTCGGAGTACCGTCGGGTTCTCCAGCTCGCCAAAGATGTCGCAAATACGAACAAGGTAATGAGAGCCATCGTCGGGATCGCGGCCATCCATACATCGAATGGCGACTATCAGGATGCGATTGACCTTGTTCACAGCTTCGACGAAGAGTTCGATGCATGCATGCCGCAAGCTAGAAGCCGGATTTTAAATCATAATTACCATTATATCGGCGATTTCAACAACGCGATGCATCACGCATCGATCGCTCTGAGCCCGCAACCGGGTCTCGGAGTTACTCCGCCGAACAGCGGAAGCAGTTACGATCCCAGAGTAAGCGCCCTATGCACCGTCGTTAAGACCCTTTGGATACAGGGGAGATATTCCGACGCTAAAACAGCGCTCATCGAAACGCTGGACGAAGCCCTCGCGCAGGACCATGCGATATCTACCTGCCTGTATCTGGCAGTTTCCGCATGTCCCACGGCTTTCGGTATGGGCGATTTTGCACTGGGCGGCCGACTTCTGGAAATCCTCGGCGAGGTCTCGACGAAAAACTCGTTGATGCGGTGGAGTGAGTGGAGCTCCTGCTATGCTACCGTATTACGAGCGGTCGAGACAGACGACGCCTTATTATTCGATCGGATGGTCGACAAGGCGAAAGGCACGCTCTTCGAGAACTGCCTGATTATCGATGGACGGCTCGCGAATGCCGAAACGCTCGACCGGGTAATACCTGAGGGCAACTGGTGTGGCGCGGAAGTTCTCCGCCTTCGAGGCGAGCTCATGATGAATAACTCGCCTTTAGAAGGCCAAGCGCTTCTGCTCAGGGGGTACGAACTCGCCGGCAGGCAATCGGCAGCGACATTCCAGCTTCGATGCGCCGCCAGTCTTCTGAGAAATTCCTCCCCGAACCAGGTCACTTTATCGCTAGCCAGGCTTTCGCAAGCGCTCGGTTCAGTGGAACAGGACGAGAGCGTGGAAGATATCGCTGTCGCCAATGCCCTGCTAAAGCGGTTTTCATAACCGGAGTAGCTTGCTGCCAGTAAGCTGTTCTTCAGAGTTGGAGATACGTAGAGCCGGACCGAAGCGAATTTGTCGTACTCCGCGCAAGGTCCGGCGCTCTCGATCTATCGGGTCTCAAGTACGGCGATTTGTCTCGAAAAGGAACCAAATGCGACCCTCCGCTTCATCGATCCAGTTCTCCAACAAACTGGTCGAGGCAAAATCCCGATGTTCTGAAGTGAGCTCGTGAACCTCCCGCATAATCCGGACAAGCTGCTCGTTGTCGCTTTTGAGCTCTGCCATCATGTCGTCCGGTGTAACAAAATCAGCGTCATTGTCTAAAAGCCTCTGCAGCCGACTGATGTGGCTGATTGATCGAAGTGTGGTGCCGCCAACCTTCCGGGCACGTTCGCCAATGGCATCTGTCATGGCGATGATCTGCTCACCCTGGTCGTCGAGCATGAGATGGAAGTCACGGAAGTGCGGACCTGAAAGGTGCCAATGGAAATTCTTCGTCTTGAGATACAACGCGAAAACGTCCGCCAACAGGGCCGTCAGCGCTCCGGCGATCTCGGCACGGGCGTTGCCGCGCAAGTCGGTCGGCGTTGCCAGGGGTGCCTTGCGAAGGGTCGAGGCAGTGGCTTCGTCCATTTTGTACTCCATCGGTTCATCGTTTTCGTGCGCGGCCTTCAAGGAAGCTGTCATTCCGGGACTTTGCAGGCTTGGCACGGCAATTTATTGGACAATCGGGTGGTCAAACCAACCTGCGAACTGCGCAGGGCGATCAGTATTTCTCGCATGTGAGCATGAGCGTTGGGCCATTTCGGATAGTGCGGTTGTGTTAGAGATTGCAAGAATGCGCCAACACCTGACATTCGCTTCACGCGACGCACTGTCCAATTTGGGCCGTCCGCGGTCTGACTGCTTCCCGAACACAAAAGACGAAAGCGGCCAATCCGCAGCAGTTTCCCGAAATCTGTGTTCGGCTTAAAAGGTTATCGCGGCGCACACACATGTTGGCAGTTGCTGAAGGATGAAGGATGTCCTCCTACAACATGCGAACATACATGCCAGTTCAATTGTTGATCATCCAACAAGCTCAACGCGTAGTGATTGCATTCTGGGCCGAATACTAATCTATTGGTACTGACTGTATTTGCGATCGAATCGGGTTCTTTTGCATTCGCTCGGGGAAAAGCTTGAACCAAAAAGTCCATCAGCCGCCCTTTGAAGTCGGCCCCGTTGACCAAACGTATCAAAGAAATTGGGACGGTAAGTCGTGGCAACGCCGCGCGCACCTTCTGGTCCAACTGCGTCATGGCGCACAGAACGTGCAAATTGTGCCTGACAGGGTGGGAGGAGACGCGGGCTTAGAGTTTTTTACGACAGATGGCTGTCTCTATCAATGCTACGCACCGGAAGAGCCGGGGAACACGGCAAAAGCCAGCAGCGCGATGAAGCAGAAGGCGACCCGTGACCTCCCCAAGCTACGCGACAAGCAGCAAGTCATCGCTGCTATTCTGACGGACCTGAAGTGCAGCAGATGGATATTGTTATGCCCATTCCTCGATGACAAAGCAGTAATTGCGCATGTACGTGCTAAAGGAACTGAAATACGTAAGCTTAGCTTACCCTTTTTGTCGGATGATTTCGAGGCCCTTGTTCAATCGCAAGAGGATTTCGCAAACGAGATCGCGCAACTCCGAAGGCTGCCTATCGGACCCGAGTTAACCATCTCGCCGACGACCGACGAAGCGGTCGATTCCCAAGATAAAAAGTTGGTCCAAACGCTGGATGAGAAGCTTGGCCGAGCATTCCCCAGGGCCTCAGAGACACGACGGATCGGTTTTCGGGAAACCTACATTAGAAACCACATAAGGCGAGAGAACACACTCGAAAGACTGAAGACCGATCACCCTGTCTTATGGGAGCGAGCGTGGCAGACCATCAACGCCGAAGAAAATCGTCTCGAGCTTTTGGGCGCGGCCGGAACAGCCTCTCCAAGCGAGCATCTGCGTGAAAGCCTTGCGAGAATTGAAGTGGGATTAGCCAAGGATTTGCCCTCGGTTGCCCATGCGACCATATCTGACCTGTCTGCAGGAACCCTCAGTGATTGGCTCATGCGATGCCCATTGGATTTTGATAGCGAACCATAATGGCAATTCTTCAACCACACACACCATTCACTTTTCGAGAACGACCGTCGCCCGTTCCGGGTGACCTTCGGATTGCTTGGCGCTTCGCCCTAAACCTCGTGATTCTCAACAAGAGCCGGGCAAAACGTTCGTCCCTGGCTAGGCTCTATATCCTGAACGACGCTGCTCGATCACTTATCGATGCCGATCTTCTCGGAGATATTTTAGTTGGAGCGGCGAATTCCAGCCGTTGGCGTATCAAAGTTGAACCGGCGCTCGGCCGAGCACTGGACCTGATGGTTGGCGAGAACCTGTTGAATTGGACAACAGTCAGCAATCGCGTTGGAGTGGAGCCTACCGCGACAGGCCTGTCGCTTGCGGAGGAGATAGACGGCGACGACGAGATCATGGTCCAGGAAAAGGCTCGCATTCGATACCTTTCGTCAAAGCTGACTGAAGCCCGCGTCACGGAATTCCTTACAGTCAAGGTAGATCATGAAGTTCTCGATTTCTAAAGTACTCGTCCACGCTACGACTGCCTCGGGCCCATTTGGCACCGAACTCGAATTGCAGGTCGGCCTCAACGTCGTGAAAGCGCCGAATACCTCCGGCAAATCGACTAGTCTGCAAGCTGTTCTCTATGGGCTGGGCCTTGAGCGAATGCTCGGGCCACGGGTTGAAACGCCCTTTGGCCACGTATTGACGGAATACCTTAGAGAGGTTGCTGACGGACCTTCCTTTCCGGTATTGGCTTCTTCTATCGAACTCGAACTGAAGAACAATCGGAAAGAAATTCTAGCTGTCCATCGCGTGGTAAGGGGCGACACCGACACTCGTTTGGTTCGCGCGAAAATTACCGACGCCAACGGCACTGAATCCCGGCGTGACTTCTTTCTTCACGATCCAGGATCGGTTCAACGCGAAGATGGTTTTCACAACTATCTGGCTCGTTTCATCGGGTGGGATTTGCCTGAAGTCACCACGTTCGATGGTCGGGAAGTACCACTGTACCTCGCTGCAATTTTCCCCATGCTTTTCGTAGAACAGAAGCGGGGATGGTCTGCCATTCAAGGTCCTTTTCCAACATTTCTAAGAATTCAGGACACAGCTCGGCGAGTCATGGAATTCTTGCTGGATCTCGACGTGGGCAATCGACGGCGACGGAGGCTGGAGCTCGAGAAGCAAATTGCTAGGTTGGAGACGGAATGGTCTCAGGCTCGGCAACACCTGACGTCAAGGCTGGGCAATCTCAGCCGCCTCCAAAACATACCGTCACGCCCTGTCGAAAACTTCTCTTCCGCGCCGTCGATAGGCGTTGAGGTGTACTTGGAAGAGGAATGGCTCACAATCGAAGATGCCGTCGACTACACGAGGACGCAGGTTGACGACTTGGAGGCGGCTGAGCTGCAGCAGACCGAGGACTTGGTCCCGGCACTGCGGAGTGAGC
>Ga0247813_10002224_pt1 | contig 13518 bp, 10 predicted proteins | sample UWRJL169409C1_FD_180719 | JGI IMG/M metagenome (GOLD analysis project Ga0247813, IMG submission 180719) | Plant litter microbial communities from Arlington Agricultural Research Station in Wisconsin, United States - UWRJ-L169-409C-1 | ecosystem: Environmental > Terrestrial > Plant litter >... | reverse complement strand
CCATGGTGCTGAAGAATGGCTTGAGCCGGATGCGGGGTGACTCGCACGTCCGGTTCTTAGGGGGCGGCGGCGCAGCAATGCGCCGCTGCTACCCGACGGTGTGCAAGGATGAAGGGAACAGCAAGCCAGCCCCCGCCCACAACGCAGCCTCATTGCATTGGCAAGCGCAGCGCGCAGCAGCACCGCTGCGAAGGCATCAGCGATGGAAGCCGAAGGGGCGAGACGCCGCAGGTGGCTCGATGCGCAGCACGCACAGCGCGACCCGGTGTACCGGGAGATGCATATCGCAGTAGCGCACTCCGTCAACTCGGCCCATTGCCAGCGAGATGAAACGAAAGCCGTCCGCTTGGGCCGTATGCAGCGCTCCGAAACGATCGAGACGTCCGAAATAAATCACAAGTTTCGGACATATTAAATGAGAAGCCCATCCAGACGTCCGAAGACAACCACATCTTTCGGACAAACTCTTGCTTTTCGTCCAAAAAACAGCTACAAGTATCGGACAAGCATGTCCGACCTTAAATCCGCTGTCCTATCCCTCGTCAAAGCTGACGGGGCCAGCCGCGTCTGGGTGCCGACGGACTTTGCTGCCTTCGGCAGCCGCGATGCGGTCGACAAAACACTGCAACGCCTGGTCCACGACGGTGAGCTCAGACGCATCGACAGAGGGTTGTACGACAGGCCGACCCTCAACAGCCTCACAAAACGCCCCACCAGTCCGGACTACCGCGCCGTCGTGGACGCCATCGCTCGTCGGGATCAACTTCGACTGCTGGTCGACGGCATGACTGCCGCGAACGACCTCGGTCTGACCGACGCGGTGCCCGCCCGCGTCACGATCCACACCGACGCCAGGCGTCGGTCCGTGAAGCTGGACAACCTGGTCATCGAGTTCAAGCAGACGGCCCCCAGCCGTCTGTATTGGGCTGGCCGGCCGGCAATGCGCGTCGTGCAGGCCCTGCACTGGCTGAAGGACACCCTGGCCACCGACCGGCAAAGGATCTTGGGCAAGTTGGGCACGCTGCTGGCTGATCCGGTCCACGGCGACGACATGCGCAAAGACCTTCTGGAAGGCTTCAGCACGCTGCCGACTTGGATGCAAAGCCTCGTACGCGAACTGCCGGGATGCGATCCCAAGATCGCGGCCGCCGCGCTGCTCAAACGACTCAAGCCCAGCGCAAGCGCGAAGCGCCCGCGTCCGAAGAGCGCGATCGGGGAAGCTGCATGAACGCCGACTTCCAGACCGTGATCGCGGCTGCAGATGCCGAGCGACGAGATCTTTTCCTCGGTGCTGCGGCGCGCCTCGGCACCGCCGTCCAGAACGTCGAGAAAGACTTCTGGGTCTGCTGGACTTTGGACGCGCTGTTCAACGGCCTTCCGGCTGGTGGCCCGCGGTTGCTGTTCAAGGGGGGTACATCCCTGTCGAAGGCCTTCGGACTCATCTCGCGCTTCTCCGAGGACATCGACATCACGGTCTTCCGCGATGACCTGGGTCAGGGCGTCGAAGCGGCAGACCTGGACGGGCTCAGCGGCAAAAAACGCCGCGCCCGGCTCGACGCCATCCGCGATGCCTGCCGAAGCTACATCGCCGGTCCGTTGACCACCCAGTTCACCGAAGTCGCAGCCGCTGCGATTCCCGAACAGAGATTCCGGCTGGAAGCTGATCCGGAAGATAAGGACGGTCAAACCCTCCTGTTCTGGTATCCCGAAGTCACGGCGGCCGAAGGCGACTACATTCGCGCCGCCGTCAAGATCGAGGCCGGCGCGAAATCCGCCCTGGACCCGCACATCGCCGCGACGGTGACGCCGTACGTGGCGGCTGATTTGCCCGATTTGAATCTCGCGGTGCCCAATGTGACGACAGTGCAGCCAGAACGAACGTTCTGGGACAAGGTGATCATCCTGCACGGTCTGCGCCAGTGGTACGACCGTCGTCAGGAGCTGCGCCACGAGGGTCAACGGGTATCGCGTCACTATTACGACATCCATCGCCTTTTGCAGGCAGAGGGCGCACTAGCTTGGCAAGCCGATCACGGTCTTGCCGCCGACTGCGCAACACATGCCAGGTTGTTCTTCGGCAGCCCGGACCTCGGACTGGACTCAGCAGCAGCCGGCACATTCACGCTGACCCCCGACGCTGCGATGCATGACGCGCTCGGGCGAGACTACGCGGCCATGTCCGGAATGATCTTCGGCGACATCCCGTCCCTAGATACGGTGCTGGCCAGCGTTACGGCCCTGCAGGAGGCGAACAACGCCTTAGCCCCACGATCATCGCCTTCGGGGCAGCAAACTTGAAGCGCCAGCCAAATTGGATGCGCACAACGAAAGACAAGCTGCGGTACGCCTGAGGAGGTGCGCTACATGCCGAACTTCGCAGCGTTGCAGGGCGCGTGATGGGCGTCGCAGGCAATCGAACTTCGATGATCCTCCGCGCTTTCATCGCAAGGGCAAGGTCTGGTATCACGTCAGCGGCACCTTGCCGCGCGTCTGGACCAAGCTGTCCAACGACCGGGCCGAAGCGCTAAGGCTGTGGGCTCAACGTGAGGGCGTACGTGAAGACGATTCGACCAAGCTGTTTTCCATCGTCGCGCGCCGCTACGTGCGCGAGATTTTGCCGACGAAGGGCGTGCGCACGCGCAAGGACAACGAGAAGGAATTGGTGAACCTTCTGAAGGTGTTCGCGCACATGCCCATAGACGCCATCGCGCCCATGCACATCCGTGGCTACATGGACGTTCGTGGGGTAGCGGCGCCAGTGCGCGCGAACCGCAAAAAAGCCCTGTTCTCGCACATCTTCAACAAGGCCAGGGAGTGGGGCTACACGTCGGTTCCGAACCCGTGCCAAGGCGTAAAGGGCTTCCGCGAAACCGGCCGCTCCCGCTACTACATCACGGACGATGAATTCGAGCGGGTGCGCATGCATGCGCACTTTACCGTGGCCGATGCAATGGATCTGGCGCTACTCACCGGGCAGCGGCCGGCCGACGTGCTGAAGCTCAAGCGCTCGGACATTCGCGATGGTGCGCTGTGGGTGCTTCAGAACAAAACGGGTGCGCGCCTGGGCATTGAGGTGACTGGTGAGCTGGCGGCGGTCATCGCCCGGATCAACGAGCGGGAGCGGCCCCTGATGAGCGCCTACCTTATCCAAGACGACAAGGGTAAGCCGCTGAGCCAGTTCGCCCTGCGCTCACGATTCGACAAGGCGCGCGAGCTGGCGAAGGTGAGCTTTCAGTTCAGGGACATCAGAGCGAAGGCGGCCACAGACACTGGCGATCTTGCGCACTCACAAAAGCTGCTGGCACACAAAAACCGAGACATGACAGAACACTACGTGAGGGCTCGAATAGGGGAGCGGGTAAAACCGCTGCGCTGAAATTAGCCTTTAGAGATCCCGAGGTAAGCCAGTATTGCCTGGGTGGCGACGCCTACGAGAGTCTTGCTGCCCGCATCGCTTCCAAATCGAGCGAGCCATGCTGCGGCGCGTGTACCGATTCCCTGCGTACCTTCGCTCTTGTCGGCATCGAGCGCGGTCACAAGTTGGGATGTGTCTTGTTCGCCCAAGCCTTGCGCCTTGAGAAAGGTCGTCAGCGCTGCGGAGTCGCCTTGCCCGATGTGATTGGTGCCGATCTGGGCGACATTCGTTGAACCTGCGGCCAAGTTTTGTACTTGACCGCCGTAGATGTTCGTATTGAAGATTTGCGACACAACTGCCTCCGAAATTGTGGAAGGTGCTGAAGGGATATCGCCAGCTCCCGGGTCTTCTGCTTCAATCTCAAGCGCCATCATCAGCACCCGAGTTTTCACGGTGTCCAGCAGACCGACCAATGCTGCGGGAGGGATCTCTTTCCAAGCATTGATGCATTGCATAGGTGAAATCTTGGAGCCGTAGATCCTCGCCAGATCGACCGGCCACGGAATCTGAAGCGATGTTCCGTCGTTGTTTGCCAGCAGGTTCTCGTACTGGCTGATCGCGCCACCAAGCTTTGCCGTACGAAAGCTGTCTCGCAGCTCTTCCGGAAGAACGCTGAGAGGAATGTCTAAAGTGCCCTTGCCAATGAATCGGTCCAAGAAAAATCCCTGCGACCTCACGCCGAAAATTCGATAAGAAGGGATTTCAGAGCTGTCGGGGTAGCCATTCAACTCGTGAAGAGCCCACTCTTTGAGTGGCGTATGCCGGAGTCGGGCCGCGAGTTGCAAGCAGAGGCGCAGCAACCGGGAGACACTTGAAACAGGGGAAGTGCACTCGGCCTGAATATCCGCAAGCAGCGACATAGGCGTCTCCATCGAGTGCGTTTTCTAGAAAGCGCATCGTCTTTGTAGAAACGCCCCAGGACCCGAAAAGGGCGCTGGGGCGCATGAATACTGGTGGCCTGGGTCGGAATCGAACCAACGACACGCGGATTTTCAATCCGCTGCTCTACCAACTGAGCTACCGGGCCTTCACTTCGAATCTGCAACCTCACGGTTTCAATTTCGCTGTGGAGCCTCAAATTATACAGCGGTTTTTCGGCCTCGCGAGAGATCCACGCCTAGTTGCTTGAGTTTTCTGTACAGGTGGGTGCGTTCAAGCCCAGTCTTCTCTGCCACGCGCGTCATCGAGCCGTGCTCCATGGCGAGGTGAAACTCGAAGTACGCTTTCTCGAAACCATCGCGGGCGTCGCGCAGCGGGCGGTCGAGGTCGAAGCTCTGCACCGACTGCGGGCCGGGGTCGACCACTGCGGTGATCGTCGGCAGGACGGGCGCCGGGCTGCTGTCGCCGACGATGGTGACCACCGCGCCGTACGTGCTCACGGGCGGCACCACCGCCGCAGCAGCGCGCCGGGCGGTCTCGCGCGCCAGGCCCTGTTCGACGGCCTTGAGCAGCTTTTGCAGCGTGATCGGCTTTTCGAGAAACGCGAAGGCGCCGATGCGGGTCGCGTCCACGGCGGTGTCGATGGTCGCGTGGCCGCTCATCATGATGACGGGCATGCTCAGCAGTCCGGCGGTCGCCCATTCCTTGAGCAGCGACACGCCATCGGTGTCGGGCATCCAGATGTCGAGCAGCACCAGGTCGGGCCGGGCGCGCAACCGCGCGGCGCGCGCTTCGGCAGCGTTCTCCGCGAGTTCCACGTTGTGGCCTTCGTCATTGAGAATTTCGAAGAGCAGGTCCCGAATGCCCAGCTCATCGTCGACCACGAGGATGTTTGCCATGAATGCTTGTTGCTTTGTACCTGGTGAGCCCGTCCGATGGCTGGTCCTGCTGCTGCGCGGCTCAGACGACGGATGGCTTCGGATCTTCGGGATGAACGACCGCTCCCTGCGGCTCGCGCGCCATGGCGAATGATAGCGAGACTTGAGCGCCTGCCACGGCACCGTCCACGATGCGGTTCGACAGCTCGATGCGCGCACCGTGTTCATCTGCGATTTTCTTCACGACCGCCAGCCCGAGCCCGGTGCCCTTGGTCTTGGTCGTGACGTACGGTTCGAAGGCGCGCTTGAGGATGTTCTCGGCAAAGCCCGGCCCGCTGTCCTGCACGGTCAAGCGCACGCGCTGGCCCGAATCGCCCAGCCGCGTGCGCAAGACCACCTCGGCGCTGCGGCCATTGCCGACGGCGGCGGCTTCGGCCGCGTCCTGCGCGTTTTGCAGCAGGTTGTGGATCACCTGGCGGATCTGCTGCGCGTCGCCGCGAATCGGCGGGCAGCGCTCGTCGAGTTCGCATCGCAGCATGCTCGACGCGTGTTCGCCGCCGTACAGCTGGAAGACGTCGGCCACCAGCGAATTGAGGTCGACCGGCTTCAGGTCGGCCGCGGGCAGCCGCGCATAGTCGCGGAATTCGTTGACCAGGCGCTTCATCGCATCGACCTGGTCGACGATGGTCTTGACCGACTTGGTCAGGATCGCCTGCTCGGGCGCGGCCACCTTGCCCGACAGCTTCATCTCCAGGCGCTCGGCCGACAGCTGGATGGGCGTGAGCGGATTCTTGATTTCGTGCGCGAGGCGCCGCGCAACCTCGCCCCAGGCCTGCGCGCGCTGCGCCGAGACGATTTCGGAGATGTCGTCGAACACCAGCAGCCGCGCCGCGCCGGGCAGTTCGGCCCCACGCGCCACGATGTTGATCGAGTCCTGCGACATGCCGGTGCCGCTCGCATGCAGCTCGAACGCATGCTGCCAGTGGTCCAGGCCGTGCTGGGCGCGCTCGACCTCGAAATCGTCGAACTGCTGCTGGATGTTCTGCGCGAAGTACGACAGCCCCGGCACCTCGGCCAGCGCGCGACCCTCGAAGGCAGCCAGCGGCGCGCGAAGTACGCGCGTGGCGCCCGGATTGGTCGACAGCACCTTGCCCTGGGCGTCGAGCACGATGACGCCCGAGGTCAGGTTGTCCAGGATGGTCTGCAGGTTGGCCCGCGCCGCATCCAGCTCGCCCACCGTTTTTTCGACGGCGCCCCGCGCATCGGCAAGCTGTTGCGTCATGACGGCGAAGGACCGCGTGAGTCCGCCCAGCTCGTCCTTGCCGTGCAGCACGGCGGTCGGGCGCAAGTCGCCAGCGGCCACCTGGCGCACGCCCTCGGCCAGCACCAGCAGCGGCCGCGCCAGCGCATTGCCGAACAGCACCGCCAGCAGCACCGCGCCGAACACGGCCAGGAACAGGCTGAGCGTGAGCGTGCCGATGTACATGCGGCGCAACCCTTCGCGCGCCAGTGCGCGTTCCTGGTACTCGCGGTTGGCTTCCTGCACGGCCAGCGCGTTGGCGACCACCGCGGTCGGCAGCGGCCAGGTGACCTGCAGGAAGCGCGGCTCGGTATTGAAGTCGAAGCCCGGCCGCTGCACGAGCGCGATCGCGCGCACGCTGGCCGGCGGAGGCCCGGTGCCGGGCGGCGGGGATTCGTCCAGGCCCTCGATGTGCGCCACCGGCCGGTCGGCCCGCACCTGCCGCAGCAGCTGCTGCGTCGGCCGCTCCGGGCTCAGCTGGAAGCGCGAGGCGCCCGCACCGGCCACCAACTGACCCGAGCCGGTCCACAGCATGACGTCGGTCGCGCCCAGCTGGTCGCGGATGCGCTCGAGCACCAGGCCGGCGCTCGCATCGGGAATGTCCGCCAGCTGGCTGCTCGAAGCACGGGTCTTCGAGGCCAGGTCTTCGGACAGCGAATCGAGCGTCGCGCGCCCGAGGTTCAAGCCCGCGTCGAGCGCGCCTTCCACCTTGACGTCGAACCAGCTCTCGATCGACCGCGCGACGAACTGGTAGGACACCACGTAGACCAGCACGCCCGGCACCACGCCGACCAGCGCGAAGATGGCGGCCAGCCGGATCAGCAGGCGGCTGCCGAACTTGCCTTGCCGCAGCCGCCGCACCAGGCGAAATGCGATCCAGCCGATGACCAGGCTCAGCAGCGCGGCCACCACCACGTTGATGCCGAAGAGCCGCGCGTAATTCTGTTCGTAGAGCACGCGGTTGTTGGTGGCCACGGCCAGCAGGAACATCAGCACCAGGCCGATGGCGACGACCGCCGCCGCGCCCACCCCAACTGCCCAGCGCATGGCCCGGGAGCGCTTGCTGCGCACCGGTGGATTCACCGGGACGGCCTCGCGCGGCGCGTGGTTCACCTCAGCCGCTCCACCGGCAGCCGGGCGCGTCGCTCGATCGCGATGTCCCAGTCCGACTGGCCCACCACCCCGATCTGGAAGGGCCGGGGCAGCTGCGACGTGTCCAGCCGGAAGCGGAAGACCACGCCATGCGCTGCATCGTCGCCGATCTCCGCGACATCGCCCAGCCGCAGCCGGCCGATGCGCTTGACCGCATCGAGCGCCTCGCCCAGGCTGTCGAAGTTCTGGTTGAGCGACACGCCGAAGCCCGTGTTGCCGGTGATCGGCACCGGCGCCACGTTCAGGCGCCATCGGCGGGTGAGGGGCTGGTAGGCCAGGCGCATGTGGCGCGCGACCTGCGCGAGCTTGCGGTCGGTCCAGTACCAGCGCTCGCGGTACAGCTCGGCTTCGGCCACGAAGTAGATAGCGATGCCCTTGTCCAGCACGTCCTCGACCAGCTGCGGCAACTCGAAGTCGACGGCGGCGCTGAGGTAGATGCCGTCGTCGGCCTGCTCCAGCCGCATCTGCGTGACGGTGGCACCATGCGTCTGCGCAGCGGCCAGCACGGGCACGACCAAGCCCAGCAGGCAGAGCATGGCGACCCGGATGAGGACGGCCGTGCGCAGGACGAGCCGCCGCGCGACGCCACCCCGCGCGTCAGCGGGCAGACTTTTCGAGCAGGGCGTAGAAGAAACCGTCGTGATCACCCAGGGGATTGTCCGGGACGCTGCGCCCAATCCCCGCGCTTTGCGGGAGCAAATGGCCTGGCGAGGGGCGCAATCGGGCGTCAGTGTTGTGTGCAAGGAACGCCTCGATCTGGTGCGACCCCTCTTCGCGGAAAACCGAACAGGTGCAATAGAGCAGCCGGCCGCCGGGCCGCACGAGCGGCCAGAGCGCCGCCAGGAGCATCGACTGTTGCAGCGCAAGCTGGGCGGTGTCGCTCTCGCGGCGCAGCCAGCGGACGTCGGGATGGCGCCGCACGATGCCCGAGGCCGTGCACGGCGCGTCGAGCAGGATGGCGTCGAAGGGCACGCCGTCCCACCAATCGGCGGTGCGGCCGGCGTCGGCCACCACGACCTTCGCCTCGCGCTGGATGCGCGCAAGGGTTTCGCCGATGCGGCGGCTGCGCTGGGCGTCGACTTCCAGTGCGACGACCTCGATGTCACCCACAGGCATCATCTCGAGCAGATGCGCGGTCTTTCCGCCGGGTGCGGCGCAGGCATCGAGCACCCGCAACGGTGCGCCACCCGCAGGCCGCTGCAGGCCCTGCAGCAGCAAAGGTGCGGCCAACTGCGCGGCAGCGTCCTGCACCGACGCATCGCCTTCGGCAAAGCCCGGCAGTTGCTGCACCGGACGCGCGCGACCCAGCTGCACGCCGCTCGCACCGACCGCCCTGCCCTGCAGATCGACCACCGCGAGCGCGTCCAGGTAAGCCGGCACGCTCGTGCGCTGTACGTTGACGCGCAGCGTCATCGGCGCCTGCATGTTGTCGGCGGCGAGCACACGCTGCCATTCGCGCGGATGGTCGCGCTTGAGGCGCTCGATCCACCAGCGCGGATGGTTCCACTGGGCGACCGGCTCGGTTTCGGTCGCGGCCACGAGGGCGTCGCGCTCCCGCAGGAAGCGGCGCAGGCAGGCGTTGATGAAGCTGGCCTGCGCCCGCGTCGCCGGGTTGCGCTTGGCGGCTTCCACGGCCTGGTCGACCAGCGTGAAGGGCTCGTAGGGCGCGGCCTCGCCGTCCCATGCGAGCGCCAGCGCAGTGCACAGCAACGCATCGGCCGGCGGCGGCGGGGTGCGCTTGGCCAGGTGCCGGCGCAACGCTTCGGCGCGGCCCAGCCAGCGCAGCACGTGGAAGCCGAGCGACTGCACGCCCGGTCGCAGCGCCGGCTCGACGGCCTCGAAGGCCACCGAGCCTGAAACGCCACTGCGAATGGAGGCGAGCGCGCCAGCCGTCAGCTGCAACTGGCGCCACAGCGGCGGTTGCAAGGACGGGGAAGCGGAACGGGAAGTGTCGGAAGTATCTTGTGGCAACGTATGTCGATCGTAATTCAGCCCAGCGTGGCGGCAGGCCGAAGTTGCATCAGCCATGCCACCAGCACGGCCGGGAACTGCCGGATGGCAGCGTTGTATTGGGCCACGCTCAGATTGAAGTGGCTGCGGGCAGTTTCGGGCAGGGCCGCGGGCTCCGGCCAGTTCGACGTCGACGTCGACGTCGACGGGGCGTTGGCGCCGGCGGCGGCGACGGCCTCGTCGCCGGACGGCTGCAGGCGCGCCCAGGTCGATTGCATCACCTGCAGCGCCGTGCCCTGCGCGGCCATGCCGGCCGGGTCGAGCGGTCGGGTGCGTGTGGCGCCGAGCAAGGTGCTCAGCTGCTCGGCGGTGGCGCGCAGCGAGGCCAGCGCGCCCTGCTCGACCTCGTCGACACGTGACGACGCGGCGTCTTCATCGTCGTTGCCGCGCAAGGCCTCCATGCGTGAAAGCACGTGGGCCTGCACGCATTCGACCTGGCGCACCAGCGCCGCGTCGAGCGTGGCGTAGGCCTGGAGGGCTGTCGAGCGCAGCCGCACGAGGCGGTTGTACGCGCCGACGAACCAGAACAGCAGCACAGCGGCGGCCAGCCAGAGGCCGAGCGAATCCGGAAGGTGGCTCATGCGGACCTCCCGGGCAGAAAAAAAGCCCCCCGGCCGCGAGCGGAGGGGGGGCGTTCTGGGCCTGTCATGGCCGGGTGCGAATCGGGCGCTGACGCCGCATCAATCCGTGGCGGCGCCTTCGCTGGCGTCCACCGTGTTCGCGTCGTCGGTCGACGAACCTGCCAGTTCGGCAGCTTCCGACTCCGCGATCGCGCGCCGTTCGGCTTCGTCCATCGCGTCCTTGACCTTGCGGGCCTGGTGGTAAGCCATGCCGGTACCGGCCGGGATCAGACGACCCACGATCACGTTTTCCTTCAGGCCACGCAGCTCGTCGCGCTTGCCCATGATGGCAGCCTCGGTCAGCACGCGGGTGGTTTCCTGGAAGGAAGCCGCCGAGATGAACGAGTCGGTCGACAGCGATGCCTTCGTGATACCCAGCAGCAGGTTGGTGAACGTCGCGGGGATCTTGCCTTCGGCGCGCAGGGCGTCGTTGGTGTTGAGCATTTCGCTGCGTTCGACCTGTTCGCCGGAGATGTACACGGTGTCGCCGATGTTGTCGACCACGACGCGGCGCAGCATCTGGCGAACGATCACCTCGATGTGCTTGTCGTTGATCTTCACACCCTGCAGACGGTACACGTCCTGCACTTCGTCCACGATGTAGCGCGCGAGTTCTTCCGAACCCAGCAGGCGCAGGATGTCCTGCGGATCTGCCGGGCCGTCGACCACGGACTCACCCTTGTTCACCACCTGGCCTTCGTGCACCAGGATGTTCTTTTCCTTGGGCACGAGTTCTTCGTACACACCACCTTCGGGATCGGTGATCTGCAGGCGAATCTTGCCCTTGGTTTCCTTGCCGAACGACACGGTACCGGTCATCTCGGCCAGCATGCCCTTGTCCTTGGGCGAGCGGGCTTCGAAGAGTTCGGCCACACGCGGCAGACCGCCGGTGATGTCGCGCGTCTTCTGGCCTTCGACCGGAATGCGGGCCAGCACTTCGCCGGGGCCCACGTCCTGGCCGTCGCGGATCTGGACCAGCGCGCCAATCGGGAAGCCGATCGTCACCGAGTGGTCGGTGCCGGGGATCTTCACTTCCTGGCCTTGCGCGTCGATCAGCTTGACCTGCGGGCGAACGACCTTGGCAGCGCCACGGCGCTTCGGGTCGATCACGACGAGGGTCGACAGACCGGTCACTTCGTCCACCTGCTTGGCAACGGTCAGGCCTTCCTCGACGTTCTCGAACTGCGCCTTGCCGGCGAACTCGGTAATGATCGGGCGGGTCAGCGGGTCCCAGTTGGCGAGGATGACGCCGGCCTTGACGGCCTGGTCCGCCTTGACCGCCAGGATGGAACCGTAAGGCACCTTGTGGCGTTCGCGCTCGCGGCCATGTTCGTCGTGGATGATGATTTCACCCGAACGCGAAATGACGACCAGCTCATTCTTGCTGTTGGTCACGTAGCGCATCGTGGCGTTGAAGCCGATCGAACCGTTCGACTTGGCTTCCACGCTGGAGGCGATCGCCGCACGCGACGCCGCACCACCGATGTGGAAGGTCCGCATCGTCAGCTGCGTGCCGGGCTCGCCGATGGACTGGGCAGCGATCACACCGACGGCTTCGCCGATGTTGATCAGGCCGCCGCGGCCCAGGTCGCGTCCGTAGCACTTGGCGCAGATGCCAAAGCGGGTTTCGCAGGTGAGCGCGGTGCGCACCTTGACCTCGTCGACGCCTTGCGCCTCGAGCTCTTCGATGTTGTCCTCGTCGAACATCTCGCCCGAAGGCAGCAGCACGGCGCGGGTTTCCGGATGCAGCACGTCCTCGGCTGCCGAGCGGCCCAGGATACGGTCGCGCAGCGATTCGATCACTTCACCGCCTTCGACGATGGCGCGCATCATCGAACCCTGGTGGGTGCCGCAGTCCTGCTCGATCACGACCAGATCCTGCGTCACGTCGACCAGACGACGCGTCAGGTAGCCCGAGTTGGCGGTCTTCAGCGCGGTGTCGGCCAGGCCCTTGCGAGCACCGTGGGTGGAGATGAAGTACTCCAGCACGTTCAGACCTTCGCGGAAGTTCGCGGTGATGGGCGTCTCGATGATCGAGCCGTCGGGCTTGGCCATCAGGCCCCGCATGCCGGCCACCTGGCGGATCTGCGCAGCGGAACCGCGCGCGCCCGAGTCGGCCATCATGTAGATCGAGTTGAACGATTCCTGCTCGACGTCGTTGCCATGGCGGTCGATGACGCGCTGCTTGGACAGCTTGGCCATCATCACCTTGGACACTTCGTCGCCGGCCTTGCCCCAGATGTCCACCACCTTGTTGTAGCGCTCGCCGGAGGTCACAAGACCCGAGACGTACTGCTGCTCGATCTCCTTCACTTCCTTGGCGGAGCGATCGATGATGGCGTGCTTTTCGATCGGCACCAGCATGTCGTCGATGGCGATCGAGATACCGGCCTTGGTCGCAAGACGGAAACCGTTCTGCAGCAGCTTGTCGGCGAACACCACGGTCTCTTTCAGGCCGCACTTGCGGAACGAGACGTTGATGAGCTTGGAGATTTCCTTCTTCTTCAGCGCCTTGTTCAGGTTGGAGAAGGGCAGGCCCTTGGGCAGGATCTCCGACAGCAGTGCGCGGCCCACGGTCGTATCGACGAGCTCGGTGTTCGGCGTGAATTCGCCGGTTTCCTTGTTCTTCGTGTACTCGGTGATGCGCACGGCCACCTTGGCGGTGAGTTCGACCACGTCGGCGTCGAGCGCGCGCTGCACTTCACCGATGTCGGAGAAGATCAGGCCCTCGCCCTTGGCGTTGATGCGGTCGCGGGTCGTGTAGTACAGACCCAGCACCACGTCTTGCGAAGGCACGATCGACGGTTCGCCCGATGCCGGGAACAGCACGTTGTTGGAGGCCAGCATCAGCGTGCGGGCTTCCATCTGCGCTTCCACCGACAGCGGCACGTGGACGGCCATCTGGTCGCCGTCGAAGTCGGCGTTGAAGGCCGCGCAGACCAGCGGATGCAGCTGGATCGCCTTGCCTTCGATCAGGATGGGTTCGAAGGCCTGGATGCCCAGACGGTGCAGCGTCGGCGCACGGTTGAGCATCACCGGGTGTTCCTTGATGACCTCTTCCAGGATGTCCCAAACCACCGGCGTGCCGGATTCGACTTCCTTCTTGGCGGCCTTGATCGTCGTCGCGATGCCCATGGCTTCGAGGCGCGAGAAGATGAAAGGCTTGAAGAGTTCGAGCGCCATCAGCTTGGGCAGGCCGCACTGGTGCAGCTTGAGCGTCGGGCCCACCACGATGACCGAACGGCCCGAGTAGTCCACGCGCTT
>Ga0247813_10002223_pt1 | contig 13521 bp, 15 predicted proteins | sample UWRJL169409C1_FD_180719 | JGI IMG/M metagenome (GOLD analysis project Ga0247813, IMG submission 180719) | Plant litter microbial communities from Arlington Agricultural Research Station in Wisconsin, United States - UWRJ-L169-409C-1 | ecosystem: Environmental > Terrestrial > Plant litter >... | reverse complement strand
TGGCGATATCTCTCCCCGAGCTTTTTCCCACAGTGTTCGAATGACTGTTCGAATCTTCCCCGATCTGGCTTTGTACCAACTTGACTCTGTTTGGCGGTGTTCCGATGGCTGGTTTGCGAGCTGTTGGCAAGGATGAGGTTGCTCCTGCGCCGGCTCATGTGAAGACCGTTACGCAGGCCGCTTCGAGTGGGACGACGCGGGAACTACTGGTTGCAACCCGTGACCGTATCGCCGTTTCTGTGGAAGATCCGAATACTGCTGCCCGCGATCTTGCGGCACTAACGAAGCGTCTCATGGAGACGGTGCGCGACATTGAGGCTATCGATGCGCGCGATGTCCAGGAGGCGGGCTCGAATGCCGAAGTCGCAGACGGAATCTTCAACGCCGCGGCTGTCTGAGTTTGCTCGTTCGTTCGTTTTCCCGAAGACGATCGAGAAGACCGTTTGGACTCGGGTTGAGGCGAAGGGTCTCGAGCTCGGTCTTGGTTTCGATTGGTGGCAGAAGCAGCTAGGTACTGTTTGTCTCGGTTACGGTGCGAACGGCAAGTATGTTGCGACCGTTGGTGGTGTGGGTTTCTCGATCCCCCGCCAGGTCGGTAAGACGTATTTCGTTCTCGCGCTGCTGATCATCATGTGCATCCTCTTCCCGGGGTTTCAGGTGATCTGGACTTCGCACCACTTGGCGACCACGAATAAGACGCTTGCTACGGCTCGCGGCATGGCGCGCCGGAAGAAGATTGCGCCCCACATCAAGGCAGTACGCACGTCTCATGGTGAGGGTCAGGTCGAGTTCGTCAATGGCTCGCTGATCATGTTCGGCGCACGATCTCAGGGTTTCGGTCGCGGCTTCGATGTGATCGATGCCGAGGTGTTTGATGAGTCGCAGATTCTCGACACGAAGGCGCTCGAGGATATGGTTGCGGCCACGAACCAGGCGCGGCATCCGCATGGCGCGCTGTTGTTCTTCATGGGGACTCCGCCGCGTCCGGGTGATAAGTCTGAGGCTTTCGAGAATCGTCGCGCGAAGGCGTTGGACGGCAAGGCGAAGAATGCGATCTGGCTTGAGATTGGCGCTGATCCTGATTCGGATGTAAACGACGAGTCACAGTACCCGTTGATGAATCCGTCCTATCCGACACGAACCCCGCCCGAGTCGATCGAGCGTCTGCGCGAGAACCTGGCGGATGACGACTCATGGAACCGTGAGGGCCGTGGGGTTTGGGATGCGCTGAACTCGAAGCGTGTCATTGATGAGGTTTCGTGGAAGAAGCAGGGCGATCCTGCTTCGATGGCGGTCGAACGCCTAACACTTTCGATTGAAGTGCCGCCCGGTCGCCGCACTGCTGCCGTGGGGCTGGCAGGCAAACGTGCTGACGGTCGCTGGCATGTCGAGATGGACGAGGAGCGCGGCGGGGTCGATTGGGCTATTCCGTGGGTGGTTGCTCGTGCTGCGAAGAACCGCTTGCACGCCGTGGTGGTCGATGAGCTGTCTGGCCTGACTGAGAAGCGTCGTGACAAGCACTACCTGATCGGCACCGACATCATCGTGACCCTAGCTGCGTCTGAGGGGCGCGACATGGCGATCGCCTGCGCGAAGCTCTACGACGGCATCATGGACGGCTCGTTGTTCCACACGGATCAGCCGCAGGTGAACGTGGCCCTGTCAGTGGCTACGAAGCGTCCGCTGCAGGGTGGTTGGGCGTGGAACCGCAAGGACGCCACATCGAACATTTCCCCGATGGTTGCTGAAACTCTGGCCCTTTGGGGCGCCCAAAACGACAACGTAAACCGCCCGACTAGGCGTACAAGCAATAGGACGGCGGTGATCCTTTGATCGAGTCACTCAAGATTCCGGGTTTCTCTGAGGATGAGACTGTCACGCTAAATGCGCTTTTGGTGCAGCTTGCGGACAAGTCGAAGCGCAATTTGATGCGGTCTTCGGTGTATGACGGGAAGCGGGCTATTCGCCAGGTTGGAACGGTCATCCCGCCGCAGTACAAGAAGCTTGGGCTGATTCTTGGGTGGAACGCTAAGGGTGTCGATGGGCTCGCGCGCCGTTGCAACCTCGAGCGCATGGTTTGGACCGGTGGCGACCTTGACTCCCTCGGGATGCAGGAGCTGACAGACAGCAACTTCCTCCTGTCGGAGATTGCGAGCGGTCGCACCGATTCGCTGATTCATGGCGTTTCGTACCTGATCACGACTCAGGGCAACGTGGACGATGACGAGCCGAAGTCGCTGATTCATGCGAAGGATGGCACGAACGCCACGGGTGAGTGGAATAACCGCAAGCGCCGTCTCGACAATCTGTTGTCGGTGACATCGCGTGCCGACAATAAGGTGACAGGTTTTGTCCTGTATCTCGACGGCGAAACGATCAATGCGGATCTCGTGGATGGCAAGTGGGAAGTATCCCGCTCGCAGCATCCGTGGCACGTTCCCGCTGACCCTATGGTGTACCGCCCGCGCGCGTCACGTCGCATGGGGCGATCGCGTATCACCCGTTCAACTATTGGCCTGCAGGATGCTGCGGTTCGTGCGCTGGTGCGCATGGAAGGCCACATGGACATCTACTCCATTCCGCAGCTTGTCATGCTCGGTGCGGACGAGTCGATCTTCAAGAACGCGGACGGCTCCCAGAAGGCATCGTGGCAGGTTGCGCTGGGTCGCGTCTTCGGCATCCCGGATGATGAGGATGCGGCGAACCCGCGCGCAGATATTAAGCAGTTCAAGGCGGAGTCTCCGGAGTCTCACTTGGCGCAGCTCAATGCGCTTGCGAAGTTGACGGCTCGCGAGTTCGACCTGTCGGATGCTGATTTTGCGCTGACGGATATGGCGAACCCGACTGCCGCTGATTCGTATTCGGAGGCTCGGGAGAACCTGATTGCTGAGGCTGAGGGCGCGATGGACGATTGGTCTATCAGTGTGCGGCGGGCCGTTACTCGAGCGCTTGCTATCCAGAACGGGCTTGACGAGATCCCCGAGTCGTGGGCGTCGATTGATGCGAAGTGGCGTAAGGCGCAGTTCTCGTCTCGCGCTGCTGCGGCTGATGCTGGTGCTAAGCAGTTGGGCGCGGTGCCGTGGCTTGCTGAGACCGAAGTTGGACTCGAGTTGCTGGGTCTTGACGAGCAGCAGATTGGGCGGGCGCTGGCCGAGAGGCGTAAGGCTTCCGGTCGTGTCGTGCTCGAGGCTTTGACGCCGGCTCCGGTGGTGCCTGTTGCCAACGTCGGTTGAGTCGCGGGCGATACTGCAGCGTCTAACGTCTACGGCGGTCGAGTCGTCTGCGGCCCTGTTTGATCGGTTCAATGGTCCGCCCGAGATTGTGCGTGGCGCGCTGCTCGAGGCGATTCCGGCTGAGATTGCTTACTTCTCGAACGGTTCGGCGGCTCTTGCCGCGGACACTTATGAGGAGGAACGCGAGCTTGCCAAGGTCCGGTCGACGTTCACGGCTGAGGCTGTGGTGCTTGATCGGACGGTGAAGGTTCGCCGCGCGGTTGCGTGGGCTGCTGAGCCGTTGTTCCTGCTGCGGCCCGACCGACTGTTGACCGCCTCGCGCCTTGCTGAACTTGTGCAGGTCGAGGTTGCCCGACCGAACCGCGACACCACGCTCGCCAACAGGCGGCGCGACCCCGCATCGTCAGGCTGGCGTCGCATCGCCCGCCCTGGCGCGTGCTCGTTCTGCCGAATGCTGGCAGACAGGGGTGGTGTTTACCGAGAGAAGACGGCCTACTTCGCCTCTCACGAGAACTGCCATTGCGTCGCCCAGCCCGTGTTCTCCACGGACGACACGATCGAGGTCGGAGCCATCCAGTACATCGCCTCGAAGCGAAACAAGACTCCCGAGCAACGTGCTCGAGTGAAGTCCTACCTCGAAAACTTCTACCCCTAAGCCTCGCCTCACAGCGGGGCTTTTTTAGTGCCCGCTTCCACGCGGGCCTCGACAGCTTCCCCGCACGTGGGGAGAACGTTACGGCCACGTTTCAAGGCCGGTCTTGATGTGCGACGGCACGGAAACGGATGGAACCAATGACAGATGCAACTGAGCCCAAGGCTGACGAGAAGTCGGGCGACAAGGGCGAGCAGAAGCAGCAGGAACAGACCTTCACGAGCGCTGACGTAGAGCGCATTGTGCGGGAACGGCTGGCACAGCAGGCCAAGAACAAGTTCGGCGACTACGACGAACTGAAGACAAAGGCCGATGGCGCTAGGACTCTCGAGGAACGTTTCGGCGCTCTCGAAAGCGAACTTGCGACAAGCAAGGCGCAAGCGCTTCGCGCACGTATCGCGGCCGATTACGGCATCAACACGAAGCCCGCTAAGGCGGGTGAACCGTCTGACGCTGACCTGTTCCTCACCGGTTCCGACGAAGCCTCCCTCACCGCTCAGGCGCAGCGCTTGGCCGGTCGTGAGGCAGACCGCAAGAAGCAAGGCAACGTCGCGCCCAAGGAGGGCGAGACCAAAACATCCGGTGGCACGGACGCAGAACTTCGTGAATTCACGAGTGGACTGTTCCGTCGCGCCGACTAACCGAAAGGCACAATCATGGTTGCTCTCGCAACTGGATCACTCTCGATCCCTAAGCAGAAAATCACCCCTTGGCTGGGTGCCATCCAGAACGGTTCGGCTGTAGCAAGCCTTTCCGCACAGACCCCGATGACCTTCGGTGAAGGCGAGTCGTGGACGTTTGACATCGGTGAGGCCGAGTACGTCGCTGAGGGTGGGCAGAAGGGCGCTTCGACCATCACGCCGACCTCGAAGGCCATCAAGCCGTTCAAGTTCCACAAGACCCTCCGGTTCAACCAGGAAGTTCTGTGGGCTGACGAGGACCGCCAGCTCGAGGTTGTGGACGAGATCCTTGCCCTCATCCAGCCGGCACTGTCTCGCGCACTCGACTTCGGTGTGTTCCACGAGATCAACCCGACCGGTGGTGCTGTTGTCGCCGCGATGAACGGCGGACTCACGGACACGACGAACCTTGTGGAGTACGTTGCGGCCAACAAGCCGTATGTCAGCCTCGACGCAGCGGACGATCTGATCCTCGCTGATGGTTTCGTTCCGCGCGACATCGCTCTCGCGCCCGCATATGCCGCAAAGTTCTCTGCCCTTCGTGGCACGAACTCTGAGCAGAAGCTGTACCCGAACTTCCGCCTCGGAGTGGAGACCAGCGAGCTTGACGGTCACCGCGCGTCCGTGTCCAACACGGTCAGCGGTACCGGCGTGCTTGCGGTTGACACGAAGGTGCTCGGCTTCGTTGGTGACTTCTCGGCTATCCGCTGGGGCGTCCAGAAGTCGATTGGCCTCGAGCTGATCGAGTACGGCGACCCGGACGGTGGCGGTGACCTCAAGCGCAACAACCAGGTCGCATTCCGCGCCGAGGTTGTCTACGGCTGGGGTATCGCAAACCTGAACGCCTTCGCGAAGATCCACGACCTGGTTTAGCAAATCTGGCGGGCGGTGCCTCATGGTGCCGCCCGCCACCCCAAGTTTGGAGTTTTGATGAGCAGGTTCAGGAATGAGAGCACGGGCATTGTGGTGTCTGTTGCTGACGAGAAGGATGCACGGTTCGGTGCTGGTTGGGTTTCTGCGGACGCCCCGGCCACCGATTCCAAGCGTGGCCCGGGTCGCCCCAAGAAGGCTGACACTCCCGATCCCGCTGACGACTAACTAAACAACGAAAGGGGGCGGTCATATGTCTGTGACTCCCAGCATGCTTGCGGTTGCTCTTGGGCTGGCCGCCCCCGAACCTGGTTCAATCACTGAGCAGCAGTGGGAACTGTGGATCTCTGATGCGGAGATGCTGATTGAGGCTCGTCGTCTCAGCATTGATCCGACTCTGGTTATCGATGAGGCGAAGCTTGATTATGTGGTGCGCGAGTCTGTGGTGTCGCATATCCGCAAGCCGGACGATGCGACGCAGGTTTCGGTTGCTATCGATGATGGTTCCACTACGAAGTCTTACAAGTCGGGTAAGGGCCGCGTCACAATTCTTGATGAGTGGTGGCTGTTCCTTGGCCTGACTGAAACGAACGGCGCGTTTGCGATCGATATGGTCGGCGTCTCCACCATTCACCTGCCGTGGTGCTCGCTGAACTTCGGTGCGCTGTACTGCTCGTGCGGAGCAGACATTGCCGGCTATCCGATCTTTGAGGGTGGCGAGTACCTGTGACCCTCGGCCAAGACCTGACTGCAGCGATCCCGGGTCTGCGTGCTGAGGCTGAGTCGATGATGTTGTCGACGGGCATCATCCGTCGCGCAACAGGTGGCACGGTGGAAGATCCGATCACGCACGAGGAGGTGCCCGTAACGGTCGTCATCTACACGGGCATCTGCCGCTTCAAGGCAGCATCAACTCAGGCTGGCCGTTCTGACATTCCGGGCGCTGTTGTTACTGACCAGTCGGCAACCCTGTTCCTGCCCGTTGGCGCTCCTGGTGCTGGTGACGTGCGACTGAATGATGTGTGGGAGTGCGTGACGAATCCGATTGACCCGTCGAAGGTTGGCAAGAAGGCCCGCATCACTGGTGGGCATTCGCAGACCTACGCGACAGCACATCGGTTTCCGGTTGAGGAAGTGGCATAGTGGCCGGCTTCGATTTCTCGGAGCTCGACCAGCTCGCCGCGGATCTTGGGGAGGTTCCCGAGAAGGCTGGCCCGAACATCGCGAAGGCGATCACCGTTTCTTCGATCAAGGTCAAGGAATCATGGCAGGAACCGCTTAAGGGTTCAGCCACACTCCCACGCTTGCCCTACGCGCTCAGCTTCGATATCACCAACCTGCAGGCGTTCGGTGTCTCGGTGATCAAGTCGGAGATCGGCTTCGACAAAGAGAAGCCGCAGGGAGCACTTGGCAACGTGTCCGAGTACGGAACCCCGACGATCACGGGTCGCGGCTACGGCATTGCTGCCTTGCATGCGAACGAGGCGGATTTCGTAAAGGGTTTGTCGGTTGCTCTCGAGCAGACAGAGAGGGCGGCTGGGCTATGAGTAAAGCGCAAACGGATGCTGTTGTGGCGCGCGTGCAGTCGGTGCCGGATCAGTCGGCTAAGACGTGGACGCTGGTTGCCCCTCGTGATGCTGTTGGGAAGCTTCCTACACCCCCGTACACGGTTGTTCAGCCGTCCGATGGCACTAATACTGCGGACAGGTTTACGGGGCCGCGTTCGGTGTCGCATCCACGGTTCGTTCTGCATTTTGTGGGCTCGAGTTACGACAACGCGCAGGCCACTCTTGAGCGGGTCAAGGCGAAGTTCATTGACCCGGTGTCTAAGTTTCCGATCCTGTTGACGGTTTCGGGCGAGTCGGTGAAGAACTTCATTTGGGAGTCGCCGTTGCCCGTTCAGGTCGATAACGATGTGACCCCGCCTCTGCTGTATGCGAGTGCGGAAATCTCGTGGGACGCAGAAACCCTCTAATCAAATAACGCGAAAGGGCATCCAGCGATGGGTGCCCTTTTTTGCGCCCAAAAACTCCTGCACTTCCGCAGGTCAACCCCGGCCAACGGGTCTCCGTCTGGTCTTTCTAAACAAGGAGAATCACATGGCGCTTGACCCTATCCCTACCAGCTTTCAGTCCGATGGCAAGTGGACTCTCACCTACGTCCCGACCGCATCGAACCCGCTTTCGGCTGCGATCCTCAACGGTGGCACCGCGAAGGACATCACCTACAGCTTCACCGCTGACGGCTTCAACTACTCGGTCGCACAGGCCACCGTTGAGGACAAGCGTCTGACACTGGTTCAGGATCTTTCCCGACCGGGTAAGACCACGGAGAGCCTCGAGCTCAAGTATGTGGACACCACGGATGCCGGTTCTGCCGCCGTCCTGTTCACCGCTGGATCGACCGGCTTCATTGTGATCCGCCGCCAGGTGGACAACGGTACGGCCTACGCAGCCTCGCAGATCGTGGATGTCATCACGTATGTGCTGGGTGTGCAGCGCCCGGATGCGCCGACCGAGAACGGTCTGGACACCATTTCGCAGACGGTCTACTTCACTGCGGCAACGCAGCGTAAGGCAACCACTGTCGCGTAACGAACGACCGGCCAGCGTGTGTCCCCGTGCGCGCTGGCCGGTTTCCATTTTTGCGGGGCAACAACTCACGGGAGAGTGAATGTCTGATCTTGATGCGCTGCTTGATGCAGCGAAGGAACGTAAGACTGCGGAACCTGATTCGCGGACGCATGAGGTTCTGATTGGTGAGGACGTGTGGACGTTGCGTTTCGATGCAATGGATTCGCGCGCGTGGGGTGATGTGACTGCAGCTAACCCGCTGCGACCTGATTCGCCTATCGATCGCCGTTACGGGTACGACTTCAATGGTGCGGCACGTTCTGCGGCCCCCCTGTGTGGTGTGCGTGTGGTTGACGGCAAGGATGAATCGTTGACTCCGGCCCAGTGGGAGAAGGTGTTTGACATCATCTCGGGTGGCGAGTCGAACAAGATCGCCTCGGACATTTTCGAGATGAATGACTTCGCGCCGGCGCAAAGGCTGGCGACCCGAAAAAAAGCACTCGCGGCCGCACAGAAGCAGAAGCGGCCCTTGCTCGAGAAGTAGGTGTTTCCCCGCGCGTCCTGTCGGGGTGGGTGCCGGTAACGATCACCCATTACGAGTACGACACGGATGGCCATGTGTCGCGGACGGTTGCGGTCACTGAGTCTGAGTGGTCTGAGGATGATGTGGCTCAGTTGATCGCGTCACGCCAGATCGACCTTGAGAAGAACCGCTACGGCACGCCCATTGATGAAGCTACCGATCCTGCGAACCAGGATGCGTTCAAGGGCCGCGATAAGCCGCGTGTGGATTGGCAAGAGAAGGCTGACCGTGACGCGCAGGACAAGTACTACAAGGAGTGGGATAAGCCGGACAACCCGGTGAATCGCAACGGTCACATTTGGGGTGCGTACCGGGTCGACTAGTTCGGCAGGTCTGCGGTGTGTTCGGGGCAGTACTGGGTCACTGAGTATGCGATCAGTGACCCGGCTGTGCGCGCCTCCATGCCGGTGTCGGTCATCTGCTTGACCGCTTTCAACCAGGGGTCGCTCTCAGCCCCGAACACACCGCAGACCGCCCGCCCTACGTCTTTGATGCTCTCGTCACTGAGCCCATCGAGTCCGTCCGTTCCGCGCACTACCTCGTAGTAGTCGGCTTCGGGCATGGCGGTTGACGCGCATCCGGTGAGTGTCAGTCCGGCGATCGCGAATATGACCCATTTTTTCATGCGCTGAGTGTAGCGCCAACAACTCAACAGCCGGGAGTCCCCACTATGGCCGACAGGACAGTCAAGGTCACGCTTACGGCTCAGGTTGCTGGGTATATCGCTGGCATGGAGCAGGCCCGCTCTAAGACGGAAACCGTTTCGAAGGAGGCCCAGCAGAAGCTTCAAAAGCAGGGCGAGGCTTTCACCGCCATGGGCGCGATTGCGATGCGCGCTGGTGCTATTGCTGCTGCAGGTATCGCCCTTGCTGTCGCTCGGTTCGCTGAGTTCGATGAGGCCATTTCGCAGGTTCAGGCGGCGACGCAGGAGTCCACGGCGAACATGAACCTGCTGCGTGATGCTGCCCTTGAGGCTGGCGCTTCGACAGTGTTCACGGCTACCGAGGCGGCACATGCCATCGAGGAGCTTGGCAAGGCTGGCCTGACGACTGCGGAGATCCTTGAGGGTGGCCTTGATGGTGCCCTGACGCTGGCGGCTGCTGGTGGGCTCGAGGTTGCGGACGCTGCGGCTATTGCGGCGATCTCTCTCAAGCAGTTCGGGCTCGAGGGTTCGGATATCCCTCATGTTGCTGATCTGCTCGCGGCGGGTGCCGGTAAGGCTGTTGGTTCGGTTGATGACCTGTCGGCTGCACTCAACCAGGCGGGTCTGATTGCGAACGCTGCAGGGTTCTCGATTGAGGACACGACTGGTGTTCTGGCCGCGTTTGCTGATGCTGGTCTGCTGGGTTCCGATGCGGGTACGTCGCTCAAGACGGCGATCATTTCGTTGCAGGCTCCGTCTGAGAAGGCGAAGAAGGCGATGGCCGACTATGGCCTCGAGTTCTACAACTCGTCGGGGCAGATGAAGTCGTTCGAGGAGATCGCGGGGCAGCTTGAGTCGAAGCTTGGCGGCCTGACGGATGAGCAGCGCAACTCCACCCTTGCCACGATCTTCGGCACGGACGCGATTCGTTCCGCGAACGTCCTGTACACGCAGGGCGCGGCAGGCATCAAGAAGTACGTCGACCAGACCAACGAATCAGGTTACGCGGCTCGTGTCGCTGCTGATCGCCTGAACAACCTGTCGGGTGACGTGGAGAAGCTTGGTGGCGCGTTCGATACCGCCCTCATCAAGCAGGGCTCGGTTGCGAACGATTCCCTCCGCACTCTCACCCAGTCGGCCACGTTCCTTGTGGATGCTGCTGCTGGGATGCCTGAGCCGTTGCAGGCTGTCGGGCTGACACTTACCGCTGTTGCTGCGGCGACCCTGCTTTCGGGTGGTGCTGCGTTGACGGTGATTCCGAAGTGGGTGGCGTTCAAGGCAACCATCGAGGCGACGGGTGGCGGGCTCAAGGGTTTCGCGGCGAACAGTCTCAAGGCTGGTGGCGCGATCGGCATTGCCACCCTCGCGCTCTCCATCCTCATTCAGACGGCTGCGGATTCTGCTGCCCGCGTGGACGAGCTGGGCGGCTCCCTCGACGCCACGACCGGCTCTATCACCGACTACACGCGCGAGGTTGTGAAAAAGCAGCTTGCTGACACGAAGGCGTACGACCAGGCGACCAACCTTGGCATTTCTTTGAGCCTTGTTACGGATGCTGCCCTCGGCAACGCGGACGCCATGAAGGAGGTCGAGAAGCAGGCCACCGCTGCAGCAGAGGGAAACTTTGTCCTGTCTGCACAGTCAAGGGATCTGCAGTTCGTCCTCAATCGGGTGTCTGGCGAACTGGACCAGTCGAAGACGAAGCAAGAGCAGTTGAACGATGCGTCACGCGAGAATGCGAAGCTGACGAAGGATTCTGCGGGCCAGTACAAGGCTGCCGCGGACCAGGCGCAGGCGTTCACCGACGAGCTCACGTCACTCATCGGTGCGATCAACGAGGCGAACGGACTCAATCAGGATGCCGCTGGTGCGAATGCCGCCTACCAGAAGACGCTTGCTGATGCGGGCGCTGAGGTGAAGGCATTCGTTGCCACCAATGGTGCTTCCGTGAATGCCCTCAACGAGAACACTGTGGCGGGTTCCGCGAACCTTGCGATGCTGGCTGACCTTGCCGGTTCCGCTCAGGCCGCGGCTCAGGCTCAGGTTGATGCGGGCGGTTCCGCGGAGGACTATCAGGCCTCCTTGGTGGCCGCGAACAAGACCATCTATGACACCACATTCGCCCTCACGGGCAATGCGGCCAAGGCGCAGGAAGTCGCGGACAAGTACGCCAGGATCCCGACGCTGCGTGAGTCAAAGATCACCGTCGACGCATCCAACGCGGTCAGGAACCTTGACTCGGTACTCGACAAGCTGGGCCGTGTTCGTTCCATTGCCGTGAAGGTGAACTCAATCATCGGCAAGGTCGGCAACTCGATTGACGTTGACGGCATGAAGGCTGGCGGTGGTGCCATCTATGGTCCGGGTGGGCCGAAGGATGACAAGGCGGGCCTGTACGGCCTGTCGAATGGTGAGCACGTTCTGACCGCTGAGGATGTCACCGCTTTGGGTGGACAGTCGGGTGTGTACGCAATGCGCGCCTCGCTGCAGTCCGGTGGCGGCTACTCAACACCGTCCGCGCCCGTCTACGCGCCTGCTGGTGGCGGTGGTGGCACATCCGTTGTCATCACCGTTCCCGTGACGGTGCACTCGCTGGCGATCGACAACCCGGATGCTGCGGGCCGCATGATCGCGGGCGCAGTGCAGACCAGTCTCCGCAATGGCGTCATCCCGACTGATTGGAACAAGCCGTGAGCTTTCCCCCGAGCAGCAACAGATTCGCGATGGGTATCGGTGTGGCCGGCGCAATGCTCGAGGTCACGGATGATGTTGTTTTCAATGAGGGCAACATCACTCGTCGGTGGGGTCGTCAGGCCACCTTCTCGGACACTTCGCCGGGGACGTTCTCGTTCACGCTGGATAACCGTGACGGGAAGTACACGCCCGATAACCCCGCCTCGAGCCTGTCAACGAAGGTTACTGAGGGGATGCGTGTTGCGTGGGAGCTGAACGGGCAGATCCGTTCGGGAACTATCGCATCCGTGTCATCGGTGTTCCCTCCTGAGGGCAACCCGGACGCTGCACGTCTGCGTGTGAACGTCACGGATGTGTTGGCTGATGCCGCGCGGACACAGATCGATGACTTGCCGCAGTCGGTTGTTCTTGCCGCTCGCCCCTACTCCTATTGGCCGATGGATGATGCAGTCGGGTCTGTCGCGCCTCGGGAGATTTCCGGAAATAGATACGGCAACCTACGAAAGCTCGTTCCCGACATTGTTGGTGCCGATGTTGTGTTTGGTGGCGTTTCAGCAAACACGGGATGGCCGGAAGCTGACTTCATTTTCCCCACTACGGTCGTGTCCGGCTTGGATGGCACAGGGCTGATCTCGGATGGATCTTCGGTCTTCGGGATGGAACCTGCGCTGGGGCCATACCCATATGCGGCGGCATCCGCTGGTTGGTGGAGCTTCTGGGCTACGCCGCCTGTCGGAACGAGCGGCAGCGCTCTGTCCATCCATCTGCAGGGTTGGGACTTGCTTGGCATCGGAGGGGTCAGCATCCAGGTTGCTGTTAACGCAATCAATGGACAGGTGAGCATGAGCTCACCCACCCCCGCCTTTGGTACGGTGCTCGCGCCCCTGACTCGACCGTTCGCCCACATTGCGTTCGGGGCTACTACTGCGTTTGCGGCGGGCGTTTGGACGGTGACATACCAGCTGTACGTTGACGGTGTTGCGGCCCCCGGAACTGTGGCCTACAGTACCGGTTCCGCAGTTGATCCGCGTCTGTTCAAGTGGGCTTTCAAGATCAGGACGGTGGCCACAGTCAGCGCGCCAACAGCGCACGCCTATGTGTCACATATCGCGCACACCCCTGCCCGAATATCGGCAATGGACTTGGCGGTATCCCAGTCGACCGAGCCGGCTCGGTTGCAGGCGATCGCGTCAACAATCCCCACGTTGACTCTCGATACGCTGCCGACCGACCTCAGTCCTGCAACTGTCGGGATTCAGTCTGGCGGTTCAGCGCTCGACATGTTCAACGAGATCATCCGCGGTGAGCAGGGTCACATCTGGTCGGACACTTCGGGGACACTGTTGGCCCCGGTCGAGAAAGTGAAGGTTCGTGCGCGGGTTCGTCCGGAAACGGTCACGTCATCGTTTTCCACCAATGTGGATGTGCAGGGCGCACCTGATCTGCAGCGGAACACGAGCAACATGGTGTCCTCCGCAACCGCGACAGGCCCGGCGACGAAAGCGACCGCATACAGGCGTGACCTCGAGCCGCGTGTCGGTTCCGCGAACACGTCAATGAGTGTCGCGCTGTTGTCGTTCGCTGACCTTGAGG
>Ga0247813_10002219_pt1 | contig 13530 bp, 10 predicted proteins | sample UWRJL169409C1_FD_180719 | JGI IMG/M metagenome (GOLD analysis project Ga0247813, IMG submission 180719) | Plant litter microbial communities from Arlington Agricultural Research Station in Wisconsin, United States - UWRJ-L169-409C-1 | ecosystem: Environmental > Terrestrial > Plant litter >... | reverse complement strand
GACCGAGGAGGCGTCGGTGTCGACGTCAAGGCCCGAGGCCTCCAACGCGCGCGTGACCGACATGACCGCACGGTCGAGGGACGCGCCTCCACCGACGGCGATCGCCATCAGCTCGAAGCGCAATCCGGGGTTGAGCTCACGAGGCTGCGCCGCTGCGACGAGCCTGCGGTTCCAACGCCAGGCTACGAGCAGGAGAGCGACACCCAGGGCCAGGCAGACGAGCCCGACCGGGGTGGCGAACAGCGTCTGCAGCGTGTTGAAGCCGAGCACCATCCCGAACAGCACGCCGATGGCCGGCAGCACCATCACCATGCGGGCGGTCGCGACGGGAGCCGCGAGCGCTTCGTCCGCCGCCCGGGCTGCCTGCGCGAAAGCCCGAAGCGACGCGGCGAAGGACCGCAGCGCCGGCGCGAGGGGCGCGCCCGCCTCCGTCGCCACCCGCCAGGCGGCAGCGAGTCCGCGCCACGCACCGGCGCCGCGTTCGCCGACCCCGTCGAGCTCACCGATGATCGACTCCGCGACCGGCTCACCCCTGGCGGCCGCCGCCGCGACACGCACAACCAGGACGGGTCGCTCGAGGTAGCCCCAGGCTCCGGCCGGCGCGACCCCGGCCGCGAGCAGCACGGCCAAGCGCTGCGCCGAGCCTGCGACCTCGTCGAGCTCGCCACGACCCTTCTTCACGTCACGGCCAGCCTGTCCCTGTCGTCGACGGCGAAGCGGCCGGAGGCCACGAGCCGGCGCACGCCCGACGCATCCCTCTCCACGTGCAGCACCGTGCCGATCGCGCTCACCGCCTGGCGCGCGACGGCGGTCGCCGACATGCCGGCGAGGGCACCGAGTGCCTCGAGCCGGGCGGGGACATCGGCGAGCGAGTTCGCGTGCAGGGTGCCCGCACCGCCGTCGTGCCCCGTGTTGAGGGCGGCGAGGAGTTCCCGCAACTCCGCTCCGCGACACTCCCCGAGCACGAGGCGGTCGGGGCGCATGCGCAGCGCCTCGCGCACGAGGCGGCTGAGGCTCACCTCCCCCGCGCCCTCGAGATTCGCCTGCCGCGATTCGAGCGAGACGAAATGAGGATGCGCCACGCGCAGTTCGGCCACGTCCTCTATGGCGACGATCCGCTCCCTGTGGCTGGCCGACGAGAGCAGTGCGGACAGGAAGGTGGTCTTGCCGCTTCCTCCCGCACCGGTGATGAGGATGTTCTCCCGCCGCGCGATGAGCGATTGCACGAGTTCGAGCGCACCCGCCGCGAAGAAGCCGGCCGCCGCGAGGTCGTCGAGGCTGAAGCCGCCGCGTCGCGGGAGCCGGATCGAGATGAGGGTGCCGTGCGGGGAGACAGGGGGCAGCACAACGTGCACGCGGACGCCGCCCGCGAGGCGAGCGTCGACGCACGGGCTCGCCTCGTCCACGTGTCGCCCGCCGAGGGCGACGAGGCGCACGGCGAGGTCGTGGCGGTCCGGCTCGGAGAGCGCGATGCGCGCGGCCACCTCGAGACCCTCGCCCCGATCGATCCAGATCTCACCCGTCGCATTAACGAAGACGTCGGTCACCCGAGGGTCGGCCACGAAGTCGGCGAGTGCGCCGAACTCGACGGGATAGGCGGGGGCGGCCGCGGGCGGTACCGCGGTTCCCGCGCCGCGCACCGCAACGAAGCCGCCGGGAGAGGGAGAGTCGATCACCCGCCGAACCTACGTCGAACCGGGGCCGGGCATCCGCTGCACAGAGAAACAGTGCGAACCACTCGGCAGCTCGCGGGTGGGGAGGAGTTCATCCCGCAACGCAAGACCCGGTGCCGAACCGCCTCATGGAAGCAAACCGGTCCACCGACAAGAACAGACGAGTCAGGCGCCGAACCGCCTCATGGGAATCAACCATCCCGAGATCTGCGACATTAAACATAGAGGGGCGGCGCCTATTGGGGGGAACAGGCGCCGCCACAGCAACGCTGATTGGGGGGAATCATAAGTGCGTTGCCAGTCGAATTGGAAACAGAACGTTAACAATTGACGTCAACAAGTGTACCCCGCTGAGTCCCCCACGCAAGGGACAATTCCACAGGCTGGCAGGGCGCTCTCAGCTTGCGGTCTAGGATCGAGGGCATCACTCAACCCAGTTCGCCGTCATCCCTGGCACCGGCGAGATCGACAAGGATAACGATGTCCAACTCTTCGATTGACAGCCTTCAGAACGAAACCCGGGTGTTCCCACCCTCCGCGGAATTCGCCGCCACCTCGGTCGCCCATGCCGACCTGTACGAGCGTGCGGCCGAAGACCGCCTCGAGTTCTGGGCCGAGCAGGCCCGCGACCTGCACTGGCACAAGCCCTTCACCGAGACCCTCGACTGGTCGAACCCTCCGTTCGCGAAGTGGTTTGCCGACGGTCAGATCAATGTCGCCTACAACTGCCTCGACCGACACGTGCTCGCCGGCAACGGTGACCGCGTCGCTTTCCACTGGGAGGGCGAGCCGGGCGACTCCCGCTCCGTCAGCTACGCCGAGCTCACCGCCGAGGTCAAGAAGGTCGCCAACGTGCTGCTCTCTCTCGGCATCGGCCAGGGCGACCGTGTGGCCGTGTACATGCCGGTCGTGCCGGAGGCCGTCATCGCGATGCTGGCCGTCGCGCGCATCGGCGCCGTGCATTCGGTGATCTTCGGCGGCTTCAGCGCCGAGAGCATCCGCTCGCGCGTCGACGACGCGAGTGCGAAGCTCGTCATCACCGCGGACGGCGGCTGGCGCAAGGGCAAGGTCTTCCCCCTTAAAGCAGCGGTGGATGACGCCCTCGCCGCCCCCGGGTCGTCCGTCGAGCACGTTCTCGTCGTCAAGCGCGGCGAGAACGAGATCGAGTGGACCGAGGGACGCGACCTCTGGTGGCACGAGCAGGTGGACGCCGCCGAGCCCGAGCACGAAGCGCAGGGCTTCGACGCGGAGAACCCGCTTTTCATCCTCTACACCTCGGGAACGACCGGCAAGCCGAAAGGCATCCTGCACACCAGCGGCGGCTACCTGACGCAGGCGGCATTCACGCACAGGAATGTCTTCGACCTGCACCCCGAGACCGACGTCTACTGGTGCACCGCCGACGTCGGCTGGATCACCGGCCACTCCTACGTGGTCTACGGCCCCCTCGCGAACGGCGCGACGCAGGTGCTCTACGAGGGCACCCCCGATACGCCGCACCCCGGGCGCTGGTGGGAAATCATCGAGAAGTACAAGGTCTCGATCTTTTACACCGCTCCCACGGCGATCCGTTCCTTTATGAAACTGGGTCGACAGATCCCGCAGAAGTTCGACCTCTCATCACTGCGCGTGCTCGGCAGCGTCGGTGAGCCGATCAACCCCGAGGCCTGGATCTGGTACCGCGACGTCATCGGTGCCGGAAAGACCCCGATCGTCGATACCTGGTGGCAGACCGAGACCGGCGCGATCATGATCTCGGCACTGCCCGGGATCACGGGCGCCAAGCCGGGTTCAGCGCAGGTACCGATCCCCGGCATCAAGATCGACATCCTCGCCGAAGACGGAACCCGCGTCGATCCGCCACAGGGTGGCCTGCTCGTCGTTTCCGAGCCCTGGCCGTCGATGTTGCGCGGCATCTGGGGCGATCCCGACCGCTACCAGGAGACCTACTGGTCCAAGTTCAGCGCGCTCGAGGGCGACAAGTACTTCGCCGGCGACGGCGCCCACGTGGATGCGGACGGCGACATCTGGCTGCTCGGCCGGGTGGACGACGTGATGAACGTCTCGGGCCACCGCCTGTCGACGGCCGAGATCGAGTCCGCGCTCGTCGCCAACCCGATCGTGGCCGAGGCCGCGGTCGTCGGCGCGGCCGATGAGGCGACGGGCCAGGCCGTTGTGGCGTTCGTCATCCTGAAGTCGAACCAGGCCGACGCGCAGACGGCGGATGAGGCGAGCACGCTGCTGCGCGCCCACGTCGCGAAGACCATCGGCGCGATCGCCCGACCGCGCGAGATCTTCATCGTGGCCGAGCTGCCGAAGACGCGATCGGGAAAGATCATGCGTCGACTGCTGCAGGATGTGGCCGAGGGTCGAGAGATCGGTGACACCACAACGCTCGCCGACACCTCGGTGATGCAGATCATCAGCGATCGGCTCAAGTAGGGCGAGGCTGGTCGAGCGCGTCGCGACCGGGCGGAATACCCGGTTAGAACGAGCTCGACCAGCGGATCGACTTACGCGAACTCGACGATGAGCTCCACCTCGACCGGCGAGTCCAGCGGCAGCACTGCCACGCCCACGGCACTGCGCGCGTGGATGCCCGCGTCGCCGAAGATCTCGCCGAGAACCTCTGAGGCTCCGTTGATCACGCCGGGCTGGCCGCTCCAGGCGGGGTCGGAGGCCACGAAGCCGACGACCTTGACGATGCGGGTCACGCGGTCGAGCGAGCCGATCACGCTCTTCACCGCGGCGAGGCCGTTGAGGGCGCTCTGACGGGCGAGGGCCTTGCCCGATTCGTCGGAGACGCCAGCGCCGAGCTTGCCGGTCTCGGGGAGTGCGCCGTCCACGAACGGCAGCTGGCCGGCCGTGAACACGAGGTTTCCCGAGATGACTGCCGGCACGTAGGCGGCTACCGGCTTGGCCAGCTCGGGGAGGGTGATTCCCAGTTCGGCGAGGCGTTCATCCACTGTCGTCATGATGCGTCTTCCTTCTTCTCTCGCTTCAGGTAGGCGACGAGGCCGCCCTCGGGACCGGTGACTACCTGCACCAGTTCCCAGCCCTCTGAACCCCAGTTATTGAGGATCGCCGAGGTGTTGTGGACGATGAGGGGCGTCGTCAGGTACTCCCAGTTGGTCATTTGTCGGCTTTCGCTCAGGTTGATTGATGCTGCGGTCGCGTACCATCGATTGTATGTCTGCCCAAAAGCATGAGCCCCGCGGCGTCCTCGGCGCCATAGGCGGGATGGTCGGTTTCAGCGCACTCGCTGGCCTTCTTGTCACCGTCATGGTGACCCCCGCCCTTGCGGTGACCGGAATGACGGCCACCAACACGATCGGCATCTTCGAGAGCCTCCCCAGCTTCATCGCCATCGGCGACCAGCCCCAGAAGAACGAGATCTACGTCTACACGGGCGTCGACAAGGAGACGGGTGCTCCGATCAACCCGGGCCTGATCGCCACCGTCTTCAACCAGAACCGCGAAGAGGTGAAGTGGGAGGACGTCTCCGACAACATCAAGCACGCCACCCTCTCCGGTGAGGACCGCCGCTTCTACGAGCACGGCGGCGTCGACGTCACCGGTGTCATCCGCGCGGCCATCAAGAACTCCGTGGCGGGCGAGGTCGCCGGTGGCGCCTCGACCCTCACGATGCAGCTGGTCAAGAACATCTACATCCAGCAGGCCCTTGAAGAGCCGACCCCCGAGCTGCAGAAGGCCGGCATCAAGAAGGCCCAGGAGGCGAGCTTCGAGCGCAAGCTCAAGGAGATGAAGCTCGCCATCGGCCTCGAGAAGCGGTACACCAAGGACGAGATCATGCTCGCCTACCTGAACATTGCCGGATTCGGTGGAAACACCTACGGCATCCAGGCGGCGGCACAGCGCTACTACAACGTCTCGGCGAAGGACGTCACCATCGCCCAGGCGGCGAGCCTGATGGCCATCGTGCAGGAGCCGGGCAAGCGAAGCCTCGACACTCCTGACCACTACGAAGACAACCGCATCCGTCGCGACAACATCATCAAGATCATGGCGTCGGAGAAGTACATCACCAACGCGGAGCGCGACGAGGCTCTCGCCACTCCCGTCGATGAGACCACCGTCAAACTCACCGACCCGAAGAACGGCTGCGTGGCGGCCTACGTCTACGCGAAGCAGTTCTGCGACTACATCATCAAGTCGGTCAAGGACTTCGAGGCGCTCGGATCGAGCGAGATGGAGCGCAAGGCCAAGTGGGCCATCGGCGGCTACAAGGTCTACACGACCCTCAACGCGTCACTGCAGAAGGTTGCGCAGTTGACCCTGCAGCAGTACGCACCGATCTACGAGACGCGGATGCAGCTGGGCGCATCCTCGACCACCATCCAGGTGGGGACCGGGCGCATCCTGACCATGGCACAGAACAAGGTCTTCGATGACCGCGCGTCTGCCGCAAAGGACAGCCGCACGTCTGCCCTGAACTTCAACACCGACGACGTGTACGGCGGATCGCGTGGATTCCAGGTCGGATCAACGTACAAGGTCTTCACGCTCATCAACTGGCTGCAGCAGGGCTTCGGCTTGAACGAGGTGGTCAACGCGAACGCGCGCACCGTCAACCAGGCACAGTTCGCCGACAGCTGTGGTGGCCCGTGGGGATCCCCATGGAAGTTCCGAAATGACTCCGGCGAGACGGGTACCCGTACGGTCATGGCGGCGACGGCCGGCTCGGTCAACGGTGCCTTCGTCTCGATGGCGCTGGAGCTCGACCAGTGCAACACCAAGAAGGCCGCTGAGGCCCTCGGAGTGCACACCGCCATCACCAAGGACAACCCGAAGACGAAGTTCGTGGAGAACGTGCTCGGCACGAACCCCTCCTCGATCCTCGGCACCAACGACATCGCACCGATGACGATGGCCGCGGCATACGCGGGCATCGCGAACAACGGCACCTACTGCAAGCCGATTGCCGTCGACTTCTTCATCAAGGACGGCGAGAAGATCGCCGGCCAGGCTCCCGACTGCCGCCCGGGCATCGACCCCGAAGTGGCTGCGGCAACGCAGTACGCTCTCGCGGGCGCGATGAAGGGCTATGGCGCGAACCCGAGGGACGGCATCCCGATCATCGGTAAGACGGGTACGACCAACGAGTCGAAGCAGACCTACATCATCGGTGCGACGACGAAGGTGTCGACCATCGTCTGGGTCGGAAACATCAAGGGCACGTTCCCGATGCGTAAGTATCCGAGTGGTGGAACCCTGAGACACACGATCGGTCACATCATCATGAGTGCCGCCAACGGCATCTACGGCGGCGGCGCGTTCCCTGAACCGCCCGCGAAGCTGATGACGGGAACCGGCATTACGCTGCCCAACTACATCGGCACCTCACTGGAGTCGACGAAGGGTTCCATCGAGGGACTGGGGCTCGCCTACGGCAGCATGGGCGCTATCGACTCCGATCTTCCGGCCGGCGTCGTCGCCCGCACCCTTCCCGCATCCGGCAAGGTGATGGCCCGCGGCCAGATGGTCCAGGTCTGGCGGAGCAATGGCTCGATGTCGGCGGTTCCGGATGTGGTCACGGGCAATCCGACCTTCGGCGCAGCGCAAGCCACACTGAACGGTGCCGGATTCACCTCGGTGACGCAGGCCTGTGCGGTCGCACCGAACGCCGGCCTTATCGGCAAGGTCATCTCGAGTGATCCCTCGCCGGGCAAGGCCTGGGTCCGCACCAAGGAGATCAAGCTCGGCGTTGGCGCGGTCAACTGTTGAGTAAACCCACATCGGTCGCGGCCGCTGCGCTTGGCGTAGCGGCCGCCGCCGGTCTGGGCGCGTTCGCCTGGGGTTCCCTGGTCGAGCGCAACTGGTTCGGGGTGCGTCACGAGATCCTGCCCGTGCTGGATCCGGGGGCGCGCCCGATCACGGTGCTGCACCTCGCGGACCTGCACCTGGCGCCCTGGCAGCGTCGCAAGCAGGAATGGGTGCGCGAGCTCGCGCGCCTCGAGCCGGACCTGATCGTCAACACGGGCGACAACCTGGGGCACAACGACGCTTACGAGGCGATCGAATACACCTTCGCGCCGTTCGCCGGCGTTCCCGGCGTCTTCGTGAACGGCTCGAACGACTACTACGGGCCGCACTTCAAGAACCCCATGCGCTACTTCACCGCGCCCTCACCGGCCAAGAAGTCCTCCGAGAAGCTCGACACGGCGCGTCTGGAGAGGTACTTCACCGACGATCTCGGCTGGCTGAGCCTCAACAACACGGCCCGCGCGATGTCGATCAAGGGATCTCGGCTCGAGTTCTTCGGGACAAACGACGCCCACCGCAACTGGGACGAGCTCGGCGCGCTCCCGGGAGCGATCGAGACCGTCCGTGAGAACGTGGACTGGGCGGACGGACGCTCGGGCGTCGACACCCTGAGCATCGGCGTCACCCACGCGCCGTATCGGCGGGTTCTCGATTCGTTCGTGAACAACGGCGCGAACGTGATCTTCGCCGGCCACACCCACGGTGGACAGGTGCGCGTGCCGGGGCTGCCCGCGCTCGTCACCAATTGCGATATCCCACGCGAGCAGGCCCAGGGCCTCAGCCTGTGGCACAACGCCCGCCAGACCGCCTATCTGAACGTGTCTGCGGGCCTCGGAACCTCCATCTACGCACCGGTTCGCTTCGCCTGCAGGCCCGAAGCGGTGGTGGTGACTCTGACGGCCGGAGATATCGGCTATTCTTGATGAGGCTCGTTGCCGAGAGGCAGCGAAACAATCGGGGTATGGCGCAGTTTGGTAGCGCGCGTCGTTCGGGACGACGAGGTCGCAGGTTCAAATCCTGTTACCCCGACAGAGCAAAAGGGCCGTGAGCAATCACGGCCCTTTTTCGCGTCCCGGCTCGGCGACGCTACTCGAAGTCGGGGTCGGGCCCCTCCACGTAGCTGAAGGCCGCACGCGGACGGCGGCCGTTGTTCAGTACTCCGTCGCTCTCCTCGAGGTAGCACTTGCCGCAGAGGCTCTCGTACGAGACGTCGGAGCCGTCGATGGCGACCTGGTCGCCATCGAAGATGAACTGCCCGTCGATCGTGCGCGCGTTGAAGACGGCCTTGCGGCCGCAGCGGCAGATCGTCTTGAGCTCCTCGAGCGAATGCGCGATCTCGAGCAGGCGGCGGCTACCGGGGAAGGCGACGGTCTGGAAGTCGGTGCGGATGCCGTAGGCGAGTACGGGCACCCCCTCGAGGATGGCGATGCGCAACAGGTCGTCGACCTGGCTCTCGGTGAGGAACTGCGCCTCGTCGACGAGCAGGCAGCTCACGTCGAGACCGGTCTCCTTGCGCACCCGGCGTCGCTGGGCGGCGAACGCCTCGTAGATGTCCTCGTCCTTCGCCACGGTGAAGTCGACCGGACGGGTCACCCCCAGGCGCGACACGATGTCGGAATCGCCCTTGGTGTCGACCTGGGGCTTGGTGAGCAGTACCTGCTGCCCACGCTCCTCGTAGTTGTATGCAGCCTGCAGCAGCGCCGTGCTCTTGCCGCTGTTCATAGCGCCGTAGCGGAAGTAGAGCTTGGACATCAGTCGAGGTATCCGTCCTCCGCGGCACGACGGATGAGCTCCGCACGCTTGCTCGCGGGTCGATTGGCTTTTACGTACTTCTCGCGCACCCGGCGCAGGTAGGTCTTGGCCGTCTCGTACTGCACGTTCATAAAGGCGGCGACCTCAGCGGTGCTCGCACCCGTCACGTAGTGCTTGAGCGCCTCGATCTCGCCGGGGCTGAGCTTCGGCCGTTGCGTGGCGCTCGCTCCGACGGGGAGCGGGCGCCAGTCCCTCTGGAGGGTCGCGTCACTGCGCACGCCCATGACCGTGCGCGCGGCATCCATCACCTCACGCATGGAGAGGGTCTTGGACAGGAACGCCGAGGCACCCGCGTCGAGGGCACGCTCGCGCGACTCGCGGCTGTCGAGGCTCGAGAGCACGATGACCTTGGCCCCGGCTGCGCGGCAGGTGCGCACGCGCGCCTCGATCGACACCGGCTCCTTGAGCTGGAAGTCCAGGAAGACCAGGTCGGTGGGGAACCGGTCGCTGTGGACCATCTGCAGCCAGGTGCTCGCGCTGAGGACGAGGTCGAAGTCGGGCGCGTTCGCGGCGATCCAGGTGCTCAGGCTGTCGAGCAGCACCTCGTGGTCGTCGAGGATCGCGAGCCGAATGCGTGATCGATCGGGGGCATCGAAGCCGGGCGCGACACGCGATCCGGGCTCATCGATGTCCATAGGCAAATCTTAGTATCAGAGCCGGTTCGGCGAACTCGACCTGCAGGTCGTCGAAGAGCACCTGCATCACGGCGAGGTAGGGCTCGAGGAGGGCACGCACGGTCGACTCGGGCGCGTCGACCCGCGCGGCGACCACCCCGCGGCTGGAGTCGCCGCGTGCCTCGAAGGCCAGTCGCAGGGATTCCGGTTCGAATCCGGGCTGCCCCTGCAGAACGACGAGCACGGCTCGCAGCACGGTGCGCTGGTCGACGTTCAGCAGCTCCGCCTGCCTGGCCTGGTCCCGGATGCTCCCGCGCCCGTTCCCCGCACGCGCGAGCTCATCGAGCACACCGTCGAGCCACCCCCTCTCGACGTCCGCCACCATGGCGGCGCGGATCCCGTCGGCGAGCTGTCGAGCGCGCTCGCGGTCGTCCGCGCCCACATGGTCCGCTTCGATCACGCGAGAGAAGAAGGGAACGACCTCGCGATTGAGGATCGTCACGCGGTCCTTCCGCACGGAGCGGGCGATGTCGTCGCTGCGCTCGCCGGCGAGATCATCGGCCGACATGCTCTCGAGGCTCTGCCAGCGGTCGAGCGCGCGCACGAGCGCGGCGGCGAAGACGGCGGATCCGACCGCGAGACCCACGATCGGAGTCTCCGCTACGACGACGAGCACGTAGACCGGCACCGGGCTGGCGAGGGTCTGGAATTGCGCGGCCACCGTCGCGCCCACCACGAGTGCCGACGCGAGTCCCGCGAGGAGGATGTCCCTGCCCGGACGGAACGGTGCGAGCGCAAGCAGGAACAGGCCGATGACCGACGGGCCCCAGTCGTCGCGCACGTAGGCGTTCTCGCCCCACATGGACGCCGTGCCGAACAGGTGGGCGAGCAGGGCACCCGCTAACACCACCAGGTAGCGGGGTCGGTCGAAGGGGGCACGCATGGGGCTCGAAGCGCGGATGAAGACGACTCCGGTCGCAATCACCAGCGCGAGCGAGACCAACGCGAGACCGGGGGCGACGATCTCCTCCGCGTTCAGCGACATCATGATCGCCGCGTAGAACGGAATCCCGATCGCGGCAAGATAGCTCGTCCGTCGTCCGACGAGGGCTGCCAGCGGGTCCCGCTGCTGGAGGGTTCGCTCGAGCGTCATCGCCTCGCCTCCGCGTCGGTCGGTGCAACGGGACCGTCGATGGACGGGGCGGGGACCCGAATGAGCACCGTCGTTCCGCGACCCGGGGTCGACCAGACCTGTACCGCGCCACCGACCGTTTCGATGCGACTACGCACCGAGTGCCGCAGGCCGAGGCGGTCGTGACCGGCGTCGGCGAGCACAAAGCCGCGACCGGCATCCACCACCATGATCGACACGTCGGAATCGGAGCCGTAGAGCACCACCTCGGCGTGATCGGTATGCGCGTGGTCGATGACGTTCACGAGGCACTGCCGCACGGCGAGCGCGACCGCCGTCGCGGCGTCGGGCGAGAGGCGGGCGAGGGTGGCCCGTTCGCCGCTGACCTCCACGGTCAGCCCACCGGCCCGCGCGTCCTCGATCACTCCGGCGAGCCGGCTCTCGCTCCAGCCGAGCGGCTCCCGGTGCGCACTCGAATCGACCGCCACCAGCCACTCCTCGCCCATGAGCGAGGCGAGGTCGCTCTCGATGCGCTGGCGCAGCTCGGGCGCCAGAGGGCCGTCACCCGCCGCGCCGAGCGCTGCGAGGTCGCCGAGGACGGTGTCGTGCAGCATGGCCGCCGCCTGGATCTCGAGGGACTGCCGAACGCTCGAGAGGTGTTCCTCGCGGGCCGCGAGGTACAACCGCGGCTTGACGGAGCGCATCACGTCCTGCCCCTGCGCGATGAGTCCGAGCACCAGCACGAGCAGGGCGGCGACCGTGATGGTCGTGCCGTCGAGTCGGGCCGGCATTCCCGTCGGCATGGCCGCGAGAACGGTCACCGTTCCCCCCGCTACGAAGGCGGCGAACATCCAGCCGATCGAGGGCAGCACGCCGGCCCCCATCCCCCCGATGAGGATCAAGGCGATCTTCGGCATGGTGAAGATGAAGGTGTCGGTCGTGGTGGCTGTCGGGTAGGCATAGCTCGCCGCCAGCACGAACCAGTACAGGCTGGCGGAGCCGACCCCCAGGTAGCTGAGCGCTGTGAACAGGTTGGGCTTGCGGTCGAGCAGCCACAGCGTTGCCAGCATGGGGAGCAGCGCGATGATGGTGGGCCAGAGCGGTCGCCCGGGGTACACCAGTTGCAGCAGGCCCATGAAGAGCATGGTGATCAGGATGCAGACTGCCGCCGTCACGTGGCACGCGCGGGTATACGCCCATCCCACACCGCCGGGTGCGAGATGGATGGGGAAGCCCAGCGACATCCGTTCCGCTCCTTCGTGCCTCAGACTGCTGATCCGAGGGTATGCGAGGACTCAGGCGAGCAAACGCCCCCATTCGGGATTAGGCAAGGCTTCCCTCTACCAGCCTGCGGTGCGGGCCGTCCCATCGGCGCCGGAGCCAGCGGTCGTGACTCGCGATGATCACCGCTCCCGGATAGCTGCCGAGCGCCTCCTCGAGCTCGGTCGCGAGCGAGAGCGACAGGTGGTTCGTGGGCTCGTCGAGCAGGAACACGTGCGGCGGGCGGGCGATGATCACCGCGAGGGCGAGCCTGCGCTGCTGTCCGATCGACAACGCCCCGGTGGGGCGGTCGAGGTCCCGTGCCGGGAGGAGGCCGAGGTCGGCGAGCGGCACAAGCCCCGCCCGCTTCTCCCCCACCGCCGACTCGTAGACGTCGCGGGCCGCACGAGACGCGTCCCGCCAGACCACGTCCTGGGCGAGAAGCCCCACTCGCAGTCCCCTCCTCCGCCGGACACTGCCGCTGGTCGGCGGCAGCTCGCCCGCGAGCAGGGCCAGCAGGCTCGACTTCCCCGCGCCGTTCGCGCCGGTCACGAGCAGCCGGGTCGCGGGTGCGACGGTGAACTCGTCGATGGCCAGGCGCCCGTCGACCCGCGCCTCGTCCACGGTGAGCAGTGCCTCGTCGTCGAGAGCGTGAGAACCCGACGGGATGCCCGCAAAGCTCAGCACCTCCGTGGGCCGCGCCACGCGGTTCTCCCGTAGCTCGTCGAGGCGCCCCCGCGCATTCCGGACTCGTCTGCTGATCTGCCCCTCGATCGTGTTCTTCTTCAGTCCCTTGGCCATCCTGTCGTTGTCGCGCCAGGGCCGATCGTGGGCGATCTCCCGCGAGGTCACGGCGACAGCGTGCTCGAGGTCGTCCAGCTCCTGCACCTCCGCGGCGAACTGCGCCTCCCAGCGCGAGCGCTCGGCGGCCTTCGCCGCGAGGTAGTCGGTGTAGCTGCCCCCGAACCGGGTGACGGTGCTCGATCGCCCGCGCGACGGGTCGATGTCGACGAGCGCGGTCGCCACCTCGTCGAGGAACGCCCGGTCATGACTCGCGAAGATCACCGGACCGCGCCAGGCGAGCAGCTGCTCGCGCAGGAAGGACACCGCCGCGTCGTCCAGGTGGTTGGTGGGCTCGTCGAGCACGAGGGCGTGCGGTCGCGACAGCAGCAGCGCCGCGAGCGCCACGCGGCTGCGCTGGCCACCGGAGATCTCGACCAGCGGGCGGTCGAGCGGCAGGTCGCCGACGCCGAGC
>Ga0247813_10002218_pt1 | contig 13534 bp, 10 predicted proteins | sample UWRJL169409C1_FD_180719 | JGI IMG/M metagenome (GOLD analysis project Ga0247813, IMG submission 180719) | Plant litter microbial communities from Arlington Agricultural Research Station in Wisconsin, United States - UWRJ-L169-409C-1 | ecosystem: Environmental > Terrestrial > Plant litter >... | reverse complement strand
GCCGGAAGCCAACTCGGCCATCGGCGCGTCGCAGGCCAACAAGGAAAATGGCGGCAAGATCCTCGTCATGTGCGCCGACGTCAACGCCAACATTCTCGACATGATCAAGGCGGGCGAAGTGTTCGGCTCGATCAACCCGAACCAGGGCATGCAGGGTTACATGGGTTTCATGCTGCTGTGGCTCGCCAAGCATCCGGAACTCATCGACCCGATGAACGACGCCAAGCGCGTCGGCTTCAATCCGATGAGCATTCCATTCGTTGACAACGGCCTGTCGATCGTCACCGCCGACAATGCCGACGACTTCTATTGGGACAAGTACCTGAAGCGGCGGGGCACGAAGGGCATCGAGGAGTAAGCCCACTGCATAATCCTTAAATCGGTATCGATTTAAGGACAAATTATGCAGCAGGCCAAAGCGTACAGCGACCTTTGCGCGTCTGAAAGACGCGCGGCGCTGTAGGTGCCGGCTGTCCGGGGCATGATGCTCCGGGCAGCCACCGCAAGCGTTAGGGAGGAGACTATCATGGCGCCGGTGCCGGTTCTGGAAATCCGCAGTGTCAGCAAGCACTTCGGCGCTGTGAAGGCTCTGACGGATGTCAGCTTCACCCTGGAAAAGGGCGAGGTTCACGCGCTTTGCGGCGAAAACGGCGCGGGCAAGTCGACCCTGATGAATATCATTGCCGGTGTGCTGCAGCCGACCGAGGGCGAAGTGCTTGTCGATGGCGCGCCTGTAAAAGTGACGTCGCCGGCCGTGGCGCAATCGCTCGGGCTTGGGCTCGTGCATCAGGAAATCGCGCTCTGCCCCGATGCGACGGTGGCGGAAAACATGTTCATGGCGGCCACCAACCGCCGCCGCTCGCCTTTCATGAACTATGGCAGGCTGGAGCGGGACGCGCAGGCCGTGATGAACCGGCTGGCGCCGATCGACGTGCGCCGGAAAGTGGCCGAATTGCCAATCTCCAGCCAGCAGCTGGTCGAGATCGCCAAGGCGCTGACACTCGACTGCCGCGTGCTGATCTTCGACGAGCCGACCGCGGCCCTGACGGAATCCGAAACCCAGGTGCTGTTCGGGATCATCCGCGATCTGAAGGCGCAGGGGATCTCGATCATCTATATCAGCCATCGCATGGCTGAAATTTTCAGTCTGTGCGACCGGGTCACCGTGTTTCGCGACGGACGTTATGTCTCGACGGAGAATGTCGCCGATCTGACGCCGGATGACATCGTCCGCCGCATGGTCGGCCGCGAGATCACCCAGCTTTATCCGGAAAAGCGGACGCCGGCGGAACGGACGGATGACACCATTCTCAGCGTCCGAGGTCTTTGCGACGGCAGCCGCTTCAGCGATGTCAGTTTCGAATTGCGCCAAGGCGAAATTCTCGGCGTCGGCGGGCTGATTGGCTCGGGTCGCACCGAAATTGCCGAGGGTATCTGCGGATTGCGTCCCGTGACCAAGGGCGAGGTAGAGCTGCACGGACAGCGGCTGCGGGCGAAGTCCTATGCGCAGGCCGTCAAGGCTGGTGTCGTTTATCTTTCGGAGGACCGCAAGGGGTCCGGCGTGTTTCTGGAACTGTCCATCGCCCAGAACATTGCCGTTCTCGATCTGAAATCACTGACCGGGCCGCTGGGCCTGTTGAATTCGAAGGCGGAGGCGGATCGTGCGCGGGATTTGACGAAGCGGCTCGGCGTGCGGATGGGCGGCATCGGCATGCCGGTTTCGTCGCTCTCGGGCGGCAACCAGCAGAAGGTGGCGATTGCCAAGCAGCTGGCTGTCAATCCCAAGGTCATCCTGATGGACGAGCCGACGCGCGGCATCGATGTCGGCGCCAAATCGGAAATCCACCGGCTCCTGCGCGATCTGGCGCGCTCCGGCATCGGCATCGTCGTCATCTCATCGGAACTGCCGGAACTGCTTGGTCTCTGCGACCGAGTTCTGGTCATCCGCGAGGGCACGGTTGCAGGCGAAGTCGAGGGCGAGACGATGACGGAAGAGGCGATCATGCGGCTTGCGTCGGGCGTCGGCGGTCATAACAATTCAAAGGCATCAGAGCATGCCGCATAAAGAAAAAGCAGGGGCAGGAGACAAGGTCATGGCGGACGCTACGTTGACAACGGCACATCAGGCACGCGCGCCCGGCTGGAAACGGTTAGGCTCGATGCGCGAGGCGGGACTGATCGCGATTATCCTGGCGCTCTGCATCGCCATGAGCTTTGCTTCGCCGCACTTCCTGACGCTCGGCAACTTCCGGGCAATGCTGATGTCCTTCTCGGTGGAAGGCATCGTCGTCGTCGGCATGACCATCCTGTTGATTGTCGGCGGTATCGACCTGTCGGTCGGCTCGGTCGTCTGCTTCTCGATGGTGTTGTCGGGTTCGCTGTTCCTGATGGGGCTCGATCCGTGGAGTGCATCGCTGATCGGCATCATTGCCAGCGGTCTGATCGGCTGCGTCATGGGCTTCTTCGTCACGGTGGTGGGGCTCAACCATTTCATCACGTCGCTCGCAGCCATGGTGATCGTGCGCGGCATCTGCCTGATCATCACGAAGGGCACGCCGCTGTCGCTGTTTACCTTACCACCGTCGTTCAAGGCGGTCGGGCAGGGGACCTTCTACGGCATCCCCTATGTCATCCTGATCTTTGTCGCCGTCGTCGTGCTGTTCGATTTCCTGCTGCGCCGGGCAACGGCGTTCCGCAAGGTGTTCTATACCGGCAGCAACGAGAAAGCGGCGCTCTATTCCGGCATCAAGACCAACCAGGTGAAGTTCTGGGTGACGGTCCTCTGCGCCACGCTGTCCGGTGTTGCCGGCGTCATCTACATGTCCCGCTTCGGTGCCGCGACGCCGACCTTCGGTGTTGGCATGGAACTCAACATCATTGCAGCTGCGGTGATCGGCGGTGCCTCGCTCAACGGTGGTTCGGGTACGATCCTGGGGGCGATCCTCGGCATCGCTCTGCTTTCGGTCGTCACCAGCTCGCTGATCCTGCTCGACGTCTCCGTCTATTGGCAAGACATGATCAAAGGCTGCATTCTGCTCGCCGCTGTTTCAATCGACCATTTCCTGCACAAGCGGAAGGCTGCCTGATATGTCGCCCAATAGGCCCATCGCCAAGCTCAAACCCGCCAATGCGCCGCGCGAGGAAATCGTCATCGCCCGGCAGATGCACCAGGCCCTGGTCCTGCACTTTCTCGAAGGCCTGACCCAGGCGCAGATCGCCGACCAGCTCGGTATCTCGCACGCCACCGTCAACCGGCTGATCAAGCGCGGCCGCCAGCTCGGCCTGGTCGAGATCAAGATCAAGTCGCCGGTCGTACCTCTGGTCGATATGGAAGAGCGGCTTCTGGCGCTTGGCGGCATCGGCCGCGCCGTGGTGGTGCCGACCGTATCCGATAATCCACAGACGGCACTTCAGGCTGTCGGCGAAGCGGCGGCAAGGTTGCTTTTGGAAGAGATCACGGATGGCGATACGATCTGCATTACCGGTGGCAAGGGCGTCAGCGCCGTGGTTGCCGGCATGCATGCGCAGCGCCGGTTCGATGTCGAGGTGATCCCGGCGACGGGATGCGTCCAGGGCAAGCACTATACCGATGTCAACCACGTCTCGACGATGATGGCGGATCGTCTCGGCGGGCGCTCCTATCAGATCCATGCGCCGCTGTTTGCCGATAGTGCGGCCGAGCGCGGCATGCTGATCAACATGCGCTCGGTCGCCGATGTCTTCAAACGGGCGCGCGAGGCAAAGATCGCGGTGGTCGGCATCGGTTCGATCCTGTCGGATGACTCGAGTTATTACGATCTGCATCCGTCATCGAGCACCGACCGCGCGGCAATAGAGCGCTCCGGCGCATCCTGCGAATTGCTGGCGCATCTGCTCGATGATCACGGCCAGGTCTGCGACTACAGCCTCAACCGGTCGCTGGTCTCGCTGACGCTTCCCGAATTTGCCTCGATCCCCACCAAGATCGGTGTGGCGAGCGGGCCGAACAAGGCGGGGCCGATCTTGAGCGTCCTGCGCGGCAATCATCTGGATACGCTGGTGACCGACGAAGCGACGGGTGCGCGGGTATTGGCATTGGCGAATGGCGAAGGAAAATGGGCATGAGCGGACAACAGTTGACACGCGAAATCGGCAAATCCGGCGTTTCCGCCTCTGCGGTGGGGTTGGGCACCTGGGCGATCGGCGGCTGGATGTGGGGCGGGACCGACGAGAAAGAGTCCATCGCCGCGATCCAGGCTTCGCTTGATGCTGGCGTGACGCTGATCGATACCGCGCCGGCCTATGGGCTTGGGCGTTCGGAGGAGATCGTCGGCAAGGCCCTGACTGGCCGCCGCGACAAGGCTGTCATCGCCACCAAATGCGGCCTTGTTTGGCATACGCAGAAGGGCCGGCATTTCTTCGATCAGGACGGCAAACCGGTCCACCGTTACCTCGGCCGTGATGCGATCCTGCACGAGGTCGAGGAAAGCCTGCGGCGGCTCGGAACCGATTATATCGACCTCTACATCACCCATTGGCAGGACCCGACGACACCGGTCGAGGAGACCATGCGGGCGCTGGAAGACCTGCGCACATCCGGCAAGATCCGGGCGATCGGGGCCAGCAATGTCAGCCGCGGCGATCTCGACGCCTATATTGTGGTTGGTGGTCTCGATGCGATCCAGGAACGGTTCAGCATGATCGATCGCGAGATCGAGGTGGATTTGCTGCCGCTGACCAAGGCCAACGGCATTGCGACGCTCAGTTATTCGTCGCTGGCGCTGGGGCTTCTGTCGGGTGCGATCGGTCCGGACCGGGTGTTTTCCGGCGATGACCAGCGCAAGGACAATCCACGCTTTTCGGTCGGTAACCGGCAGAAGGCGACGGCGCTTGCCGATGCCATCCGGCCGGTCGCGGAAAAACACGGTGCCAGCATTGCCCAGACGGTGATTGCCTGGACGCTGGCCCAGCCGGGCGTGACCTTTGCGCTCTGCGGTGCGCGCAATCCGGCACAGGCAATCGACAATGCACGGGCCGGGACCATCCGGTTGGAGGCGGCCGATCTTGCTGCCATCGATACGGCCATAGCGGCGAAACTGACTGATATGGACAGGTAGCGGATCGCCATCATGGAACGTCAAGAAATATTGGACGGGCTCCGCCAGAGCCCGAAGGTGGACGTGTGTGTCATCGGCGGCGGCATCAACGGCATCAGCGTCTTTCGGGAGCTGGCACTGCAGGGGCTGAACGTGCTGCTGGTCGAAAAGCACGACTATTGCTCGGGCGCCAGTTCGGCCCTGTCGCGCATGGTGCATGGCGGGCTTCGCTATCTGGAAAACGGCGAGTTCAAGCTGGTGCAGGAATCGCTGGTCGAGCGCGACCGGCTGTTGCGCAACGCGCCGCATTATGTCGCGCCGCTGCCGACGACGGTGCCGGTGTTCGATATCTTTTCCGGTCTCGGCAATGGTATCGTCCGGTTCCTCGGCCTCAGCCGCCGCCCGAGCCGTCGGGGTGCGATCGCCATCAAGGCGGGTCTCGGCATCTACGATTTCCTGACGCGCAAGCGGGCGATGATGCCGCGCCATCAGTTTCGCGGGCGGCGCACGACGCTGGAAAAATGGCCGGCGCTGCATCCCGGCATCAAGAGTTCAGCCACCTATTTCGATGCCTGGGTCAGCCATCCGGAACGGCTTGGCATCGAACTGTTGCAGGACGGTCTTTCGTCAAAGCTCGGAGCCGCGGCGCTGAACTATGCGGAATTGCGCCGCACGGACGATGGCCGGTATCGTGTCGAGGACCAGATCGGCGGGGCGTCCGTGGCGATCGAACCGGCGCTGATCATCAACGCCACCGGCGGCTGGATCGATATCGCCAACCAGAGCCTGTTTTCGCCGGAGGCGCGCCCGGCACCGCTGATGGGCGGCACCAAGGGCTCGCATCTGATCATCGACAATGACGCGCTGCGTGACGCGCTCGCCGATCACATGATCTATTACGAGAACGAGGACGGTCGCATCTGTATTCTCTTTCCCTATCTCGGCAAGGTTCTGGTCGGCTCCACCGATATCCGCGTCGATGATCCGGAAACGGTGCGCTGCGAGGCGGATGAGCGGGATTACATCCTGCAATCGCTCGCTTTCGTGCTGCCGGATATCAAGATCAGGCCGGAGGAGATCGTCTTCCAGTTTGCCGGCGTGCGGCCGCTGCCCGCCAGCACCGACAGTTTTACGGGCCGCATTCCGCGCGACCATTTCTGCACGGTCGTGGAACCCAGGGATGGCGGGCCACGGGTGCTGTGCATGATCGGCGGCAAGTGGACAACGTTCCGGTCGTTTGGGGAAATGGCCGCGGACATGGCGCTGGAACGGCTCGGCAGGCAGCGGCGTGTTGCGACAACCGACAGGCCGATCGGCGGCGGGCGGGCCTTTCCCGCCAACGCGCCGGTCTGGCTTGCCAGTGTTGCGACCGCCAAGGGCCTTTCCGGTGTGCGTATGGCTGAGCTGTTTGGCCGGTACGGCACGGATGCCGAGGCGGTCGCCGGTTTCATCGCTGGAGGTCCCGATGTTGCGCTACCCCATGCCGGTTACTCCGTGCGCGAATTGCAGTTCCTGATCCGCGATGAGGCGGTTGAACATCTGGATGACCTGCTTTTGCGGCGAACGACGCTGGCCATCTCTGGCGAACTGTCGCTCGACATGATGGACGCCGTGCTCGATCTGCTGGCGCAGGAAAAACACTGGACATCAGCGCAGCGCGCGATCGAGCGTACCCGTTTTCTCACCCTTCTCAACGGACGCCACGGCGTCGATGAAGACATGCTTTCCGCAAGGAACGAACCAAGGAGTACAGAATGCGACACAACAGCAAAGTCCGGATGAACCGGCTGTTCGGCAACGGCCGCTGCCTCGACGTGGCGATCGATCACGGCGTCTGCAACGAACCGTCCTTCCTTAACGGGCTTGAGGACATTCAGGCGGTCGTCAAGGCGCTGGTTTCCGCAGCGCCGGACGCGATCCAGATGAATTACGGCCAGGCGGACCTGTTGCAGGACGTTGCCGGCAAGGACAAGCCGGCGCTGGTCATGCGCATCGACATGGGCAATCCCTATAACCGCATCCGCCACCGCGATATGTGGGCGGTGCTACAGAACGAGGCCGAGCCGCTGATCGGCGCGCTCGAGATGGACGCGGCCTGCGTCGTCGTTAACCTGTTCATGCTGCCGGATGAGCCGGACCTGTTTCGCCAGTGTGTGCAGAATATTTCGCGTGTGCGGGCCGATTGCGACAAGTATGGCATGCCGCTGATGATCGAGCCGCTGGTGATGCAGCCGGTCACCGAAAAAGGCGGCTACATGGTCGATGGCGATGCCGACAAGATCGTCACGCTGACGCGTCTGGCCCGGGAGATGGGTGCCGATATCGTCAAGGCGGACCCGACCGATAATGCCGAGGATTTCCACCGCGTCGTCGAGGCAGCCAGGTGCCCGGTTTTGGTGCGCGGCGGTGGCAAGGAAGATTTGCGTGCGGTGTTCGATAAATCTGCGGCCTTGATGCGCCAAGGCGCAATGGGCATGGTCTATGGGCGCAACATCTACCAGCACGCCAATCCGAGCGCCGTGGTGCGCGGACTGATGGCGATCATTCATGAGAACGCCAGTGGTGAAGAGGCGTTTTCACGCTATCAACAGGGCTGATTGTTCTTGCTTCTCCCCAGCGGGGAGAAGTGCCGAGCGCAAGCGAGGCGATGAGGGGGCGGTACGGCAAGCCTTGAATGCGCGGCTAGCCCCCCTCATCCGGCCCTGCGGGCCACCTTCTCCCCAGCGGGGAGAAGAGGGATCGGCGCTAGGCTTTCCGTCCGAACCGCGCAAAACTGTCAGAGCCTTGGGAGGGGTTCAGAATGAAAGAGTATCTTTTGGGGCTCGACGCCGGAAACACCGTTATCAAGGCGGTGATTTTCGACCGGGAGGGCAACGAAATCGCGGCTGCGGCCGAAGAGGGACACAGCCGCATGCCGAGCCCGGGTCATGTCGAGCGTGGTCTGGATGAACTCTGGACCAATGCACGGCAGGTTATCCGCGCCTGTATCGAAAAGGCAAAGATCCAGCCGGAGGAGATCGCGGCGATCGGTTGCGCCGGGCATGGCAACGGTCTCTATGCGCTCGATCGTAATGGGGCTCCGCTGCTCGGTATCCAGTCGCTCGATACGCGGGCGTCCGGCCTTGTCGAGCAATGGGCGGCCGAAGGCGTGGGCGATCGCACCCAGCCGATCGCCCGGCAACGTCCATGGCCGTCGCAGACACCGACATTGCTTGCCTGGCTGAAGCGCTACAAGCCGGAGCAGTTCAACCGGATCGGTACGGTGTTCTTCTCCAAGGATTTCATCGTCAACCGTCTGACTGGCGAGCGCGTCAGCGAGGTGTCGGATATGTCCGGCGCCGGTCTGCTTGATCTTGCCACGCGCCGCTACGACCACGCGCTGATGGAGGCCTATGGCCTCAGTGATTGTTTGGACCTCCTGCCGCCGCTGATCGAAAGCGCAGATATTGCCGGCACGGTGACGGAAGAGGTGGCAAAGCAGACCGGGCTTGCCGCGGGTACACCCGTGGTCGGCGGGCTGTTCGACGTCGTTGCCTCCGCACTCGGCTCGGGCGTGACGCGCACCGGCAGCGCCTCGATCATCGCCGGTACCTGGAGCATCAACCAGGTGATCATCGATGGTCCCGACCTTGATGGGCCGGTTTTCATGTCCTCGACCTTCGATCGCAGCCGCTACATGGCGATGGAGAACAGCGCCACTTCGGCTGCCAATCTCGAATGGCTGGTCAAGGAGTTCTTTGAAGGCGAGCACGCGGAAGGCGTTTCGCCGTTCGATGCAGCTTGCGCGCTGGCAGGGGCAATCGAGCCCACGGCAGACGATCCGATCTACCATCCCTATCTCTACGGCGCCCAGCAGGACGGCCATGCGCGGGCCGGTTTCTACGGCATTGCCGGCTGGCACACCAAGGGACATCTCGTTCGCGCGCTGCTCGAAGGCGTCGCCTTCGGCCATCGCGCCCATATCGAGACGATCCGCAAGGCGGGTGCCGTGTTCAACGAAGCGGTGCTCTCCGGTGGCGGATCGCGCAGCCTGATCTGGCCGCAGATCTTTGCCGATGTGCTGGGCGTTCCCGTCACAGTGGCCCGCTCTCGCGAAACAGGAGCATTGGGCGCGGCGATTGCGGCCGGAACCGGCGTCGGTATCTTTGCGGATTTTGAGGCCGGTGCGGCGGCCATGGTGCAGACCGAGCGGCATTATCGTCCGGATGTCTCGCTTGAGGCGCATTATGCGCGGCGCTACGCTCTCTACACCGATATTGCCGAGGCGATGGGGCCGCTCTGGCGGCGTCTGACTGCGGTGCAGCCTGTTGTTGCTGGAGTGGCGGCGTGAACATGCATGTGAATGACCAGGTCATGGATGCGGGAACCTACGACTTCATCGTCGTGGGGGCGGGATCGGCGGGATGTGTTCTCGCCAACCGGCTTTCGGCCGATCCGAAGAACCGTGTGCTGTTGCTCGAAGCTGGCGGCAGCGACCGGTATCACTGGGTGCATGTGCCGATCGGCTATCTCTACTGCATGGGCAATCCGCGCACCGACTGGATGATGAAGACAGAGGCGGAGAAAGGGCTGAACGGCCGGTCCTTGCCCTATCCGCGCGGCAAGGTGCTTGGCGGCTGCTCGTCGATCAACGGCATGATTTATATGCGCGGCCAGGCTGCCGATTACGACGGCTGGCGGCAGGCGGGAAATTCCGGCTGGGGCTGGGACGACGTGCTGCCCTATTTCCTGAAATCCGAGGACAATTATCGCGGTCAGTCGCGGGTGCACGGGGCAGGCGGCGAGTGGCGGGTGGAAAAACAGCGGCTGTCCTGGCCGATCCTCGACGCCTTTCGCGATGCCGCCGAAGAACTCGGCATTCCGAAAACCGATGATTTCAACGAGGGCGACAACGAGGGCTCGGGCTATTTCGAGGTCAACCAGCGCGGTGGCCTGCGCTGGAACACCACCAAGGCTTTCCTGCGCCCGGCGATGAAGCGGGCCAATCTGCGCGTGCTGACGGGGGCCGAGACCGAACGGCTGGAGTTTGACGGCAGGACGGTGACCGGCGTGCGCTTCCGGCTGAACGGACAGACCCATCTGGCCCGCGCCAACCGGGAGGTCGTTCTGTCCGCCGGAGCGATCAATTCGCCGAAAATCCTGGAGCTTTCCGGGGTCGGACGTCCCGATGTGTTGTCCGCTGCCGGATTGGGTGTCGCCCATGAGCTTCCGGGCGTCGGGGAAAATCTGCAGGACCATCTGCAGATCCGCACGGTGTTCCGGATCGAGGGCGCCAAGACGCTGAACCAGCTCTATCACAACCTGTTCACCCGGGCAGGCATGGGGCTTGAATATATGCTGCGCCGGTCCGGGCCGCTGTCGATGGCGCCGAGCCAGCTTGGAATCTTTGCCAAGAGTGATCCGGCCTTGGCGACCGCCGATCTTGAATATCACGTGCAGCCCCTGAGCACCGACCGGCTCGGCGAGCCGCTGCATAAATATCCGGCTGTCACCGTTTCCGTCTGCAACCTGCGGCCGGAAAGCCGGGGCACGGTGCATGTCAGCGGGAGTGAGCTGTCCGCCGCCCCGGAAATCCGCCCGAATTATCTCTCGACCGCGGGCGACCGGATCGTTGCGACCAATTCGATCCGTCACGCCCGCCGCCTGATGGAGGCCGGTGCAATCCGAAAATACCGGCCGCAGGAAATGCTGCCGGGCACGGAGTATCAGAGCGACGAGGAGCTGATCCGCCGCGTTGGCGATATCGCCACGACGATCTTCCACCCGGTCGGTACCTGCAAGATGGGCAGCGATACGATGGCGGTTGTCGATCCGCAGTTGCGGGTACATGGGCTGGAGAAATTGCGGGTGGTGGATGCTTCCATCATGCCGACGATCGTCTCGGGCAATACGAATTCGCCGGTGATCATGATTGCCGAGAAGGCGGCTGAGAGTATTTTATCGGGGATGTAATTCAGTTCCGCGGCTGCCTGAAGTAGAGGCCAGAAATTTGCCTGCGTCGTCAGATTGCTGATTTGGACAACGTTATTTGAGGACGCGTACATCCCATCTTCCGTCATCCTCGCCCTTGTGGCGGGGATCCAGTGACCCGACGTCCGTCGGGTCAAAAGACCTTTCAGCCCAAGGACTTGCGCTGGCTGGATTCCTGTGACAGGCACAGGGATGACGGTGGTTTTAGTGATCGCCTGAGTTCCCAAATGATCTCTTAATTTAGAAACCCTTTGTCAGGCCGCGGAATGGCTCGTCTCAAATGTGATCCGCGAAGACCGAGAAGTCGCTGCCCTCGAAATCCGTCGAGGCGCTGACGGATGCCCAGTCTTCGGCGGCTTTGCTGCGCACGGCTTCGGTCTGCTTGTACATGTGGAGGGCATCGCTGCCGAGCAGCAGGTGCGCGGGAAGATCGGTGCGGCTGGCGAGATCGAGGATCACCTGTGCGACCTTTTCGGGATCGCCGAATTCCTTGCCAACATAGGCCGAAAGCAGGGCCGTTATCGCCCCGACGCTCGGTTCGTAGTCCGGCAGAACAGCCGGAATATTGCCGCGCGCCACCTGGCCCCAATTGGTGCGCATGCCGCCTGGCTCGACGGAGATGACCTTGACGCCAAAGGCTGCCGCTTCCATTGCCAGCACTTCGGTAAAGCCGCCGACCGCCCATTTGGCCGACTGATAGGCGCTGAGGCCCGGTGTGGCGATACGGCCGCCGACCGAGGAAATGTTGATGATATGGCCGGAGCGCTGGCCGCGCATGATGGGCAGGGCAGCGCGGGCGAGATTGACGACGCCGTAGAAATTGGTGTCGATCTGCGCCTTGAAGGCTTCGGCCGTCGTCTGCTCGAACGGTGCGACATTGCCGTAGCCGGCATTGTTGACCAGCACGTCGAGCCTGCCGAACGTATCCACGGCGAGTTGCACCGCCGCTTCCGCGGCCGCCGCGTCGGTGACATCAAGTGGTGCGGTCAGGACCTGATCGCCATAGTGGTCTTTCAGGGCGGAAAGGCGTTGCGGGTCCCGGGCGGTGGCGACGAGGCGGTCGCCGCGGCTCAGGACTGCTTCGGCGATGTTGCGGCCAAGACCGCTGGCGCTACCGGTGATCAACCATACTTTAGACATGTCATTTTCCTTCGTTGATGAAATAATGAATGATTACTCACTCATTATTTGGGTGAAAAATAAGGATGTTATCGGGCCGAGATGGCCCCCCAAAAAGCGTCGAAACCGGCACTCTTGTGGATTTTTATATTGGCCGGGTCGCGGGCGATGAATTCGAGGACCATTTCGGCAAGGGATTCGATGATGCCGCCGACAAAGGCGATCGGCTGAGGGCGCAGAACGCCGGTGGCAAAACCCTCGTGGAGCATCGCTTCCATGTCGCGGAAGCCTTCAGCTCCGGCTTTGCGGGTCGCCTCGGTGATCTTGTCGGAAACGCTTAGTTGGCGCATCGCCTTGCGTTTTGCCGGGCTGATCGCGCCCCAGTCGATGGACCGATCCCACAGGTGCCGGCAGCGATCCTTGACGCTGGCATTGGCGGGATAGTCGGTGATCAACATGGCCCTGAACTCAGCCTTCAGATGCAGGTACAGCTGGTTCAGCAGATCGTCCTTGTTGCTGAAATAGGTAAACAGCGACCCTTCCGCGACACCGGCGCCTTTAGCGATCCTGGCGGTCGACGCACCGATGCCAAGTGCAGCTACGGCGTGCGTGGCAGCATCAAGGATGGCGTTGCGCTTGTCTTCGCTAAGGGGGCGGGCCAAGAGATTAATCCAATGAGTGAGTACATACTCAGTAATATGGAGATGAATAGTCCGGTGTCAAGGGCCGCGCGGAGCAGGAGCGTCATCGAAGCTTCGATAGGCCATGCGCTTGTAGGCCTCGATGAGGACGCGCCCTTCCGGCTCTCCGGTCGAGATCGCCAGCCGCATGACGCATTCGCAGAAATACATGACCAGCAAGGCCGACGCCTGAAGCTTGCCGATGTCCTCCCCCGGCAGCGCGCGCTTCAGCGCCGTGGTAAGAAGGATGGCATTCTGCCGGCTTGCCTCAAGCTCGATCTCCCGCAAGGCCTTGTCCGCCTGCATCGCCGACCAGATGTCGCGGATTACCGGCTCGGCCAGGAAGATCGCGTAATATTCGTCGATCAGCGCCGAGAAGGCCCGCTGCAGGTCTTCCATCGTCGTCACATCGGCGAGGCCATCGGTGATGCAGGTGCGCGAGATGGCATTGTAGCGCTCGGCCAGTGTGCGGATGATCGCCGCCTTGTCGGGAAAATACTGGTAGAGCGAGCCGATCGAAATGCCGCTCAACTCGGCGACTTCGCTCATCCGCATCGTGTCGCTGCCGCGCTCGGCAATCAGCCGGGAGGCACTCATCAGAATATGCTCGACCCGTTCACGGCTGCGCTTCTGCGTCGGCGATTTGCGCATCGCCCCTTCGTCTTCCGGGATTGGTGAGGGGGCTGTCTG
>Ga0247813_10002215_pt1 | contig 13543 bp, 2 predicted proteins | sample UWRJL169409C1_FD_180719 | JGI IMG/M metagenome (GOLD analysis project Ga0247813, IMG submission 180719) | Plant litter microbial communities from Arlington Agricultural Research Station in Wisconsin, United States - UWRJ-L169-409C-1 | ecosystem: Environmental > Terrestrial > Plant litter >... | reverse complement strand
TCCTCTACCAACTCATCAAAGGGATAAACCTGGTGTTCGTAAGCATCCAAGGTCAACTGACGAATATTTGACAATAAATTCCTGTAACTATCAGTACCTGAGAATCGCGTCCGTAAGGCTAGCGTATTGACATAAAAGCCAATCTGATCGTGAAGATCCGCATGCTCCCGGCCCGCTATCGGACTCCCTATGACAATATCACTCTGACCCGTGTAGCGATAAAACAAACTATTCACCGCAGCCAGCAAGCCCATAAACAATGTACTACCTTCTTCCTGAACAAATAACGTTAGCTTCTCTGTAACTTCTTTGTTGATCCGTTTATAGATAACACCACCCTTGTAACTCTTTACGGAGGGACGAACTCGATCCGTTGGTAATTCTAAAACAGGTAAGTCTCCACTGAAGTGTTCCAACCAATACGAACGATGGATTTTAAGCGAATCGCCACTCAGCTGTAACTGCTGCCAGTGTGCATAATCTTTATATTGGATGTGCAAAGGGGCTAAGGGACTCGGTTCTCCTCGTTGGATCGAATTATAAAATACCAAGAGTTCCTTCATCAAGATCTCCATCGTCCAGCCATCACTGATGATATGATGCAACACATAACTGAAGACATAACGCGAATCCGATACCTGATATACATTAGCCCGTACCAACGGGCCTTCCGCTAAATCAAATACAAATCCAAAATCCCTGTTCACCAAAGCCGATACTACTTCTTTGCAATTCTCCTCTTCTCTAAAATCTTCATATCCAAGCTTAACATTTAAAGCCTCTTCACTTAATATATACTGGCGAACATCTCCGCTTGAGTCCTCCCGGAAAACAGTTCGTAACGACTCATGACGTAAAATCAGTTGACGGAAACTATTTTCCAATGCTTCTCTATCCAGAGCGCCTTCAAAAACATACACCCCTGGAACATTATACGCTACGTTGCCTTCTTCAAACTGGCTCAACACCCACAACCTACGCTGTGAGGAACTTAACACATAACTGCTTTGATCTTCAATATTCGGAATAAAAGAATAGGACGTCGATTGACTCCTGCCTATTAGCAAGGCCTGTTCCGACAAAACAATATGAGTAAACAAATCCCGCAATGGCAGCTTCACTTCAAACGCCTTGTGAATCCTACTCACTAAACGAGTCAGCTTTAAACTATGTCCTCCTAAATCAAAAAAGTTATCGTACACTCCTACACGATCTTTGCCTAATATCTCCTCCCAGATCTGCACCAACTTCTCTTCTACCTCATTCCTCGGTGCCACATATTCTATTCCTGTTACTATTCCTAAACCTTCCGGATCGGGCAAGGCCCTTTTATCTATTTTACCGTTAGCAGTCAATGGAAATTTATCCAGCAATACATAATAACTGGGAACCATGTAATCCGGTAATATCTTACTTAAGTAAATACGAAGTTCACCCGTTGTGAAAGATTGTGGAGTCAATAAATAAGCCACTAAATCCTGGTTGCCTTCTTTATCCTTTTTGGTAACAACTAGTGCATCTTCTATACCCTCATGCTTTTTCAAAGCAATCTCAATCTCACCTAGCTCTATCCTGTAACCGCGTACCTTTACCTGATCATCTATACGCCCCAAATAATCTATCGTACCATCTGACAGCCACCTTCCCAAATCACCTGATCGATACATTCGTGTGCCTAAATCGAAAGGATTGTTAACAAATTTCTCCGCCGTTAAATCTTCTCGATTCTGATAACCCTTCGCTAAATTCCAACCCCCTATGTAAATCTCTCCTACAACTCCTTCCGGAACTAATCTCTGATGTGTATCTAATATAAAAATACTGCTGTTGGAGATCGGCTTTCCTATACTTGCTTTTTCCGGAACAATCCCTTCCTCATAGCGATAACGAATTCCTGTAACAACATGCGTCTCAGAAGGTCCATATAAGTTGTAGATAAAAACTGCCGGATAATTTTTTAAAAATTCTTTTAATCCTCCACTTACATATAATTGTTCTCCTGTAGAAATAATTTCTGTAATGCTATGTCCTGAAAACGCAGCAACAGGGATTTCTGAAAACATCGCTTTCAATGCTGCATAAGGCATCGATAAGGTAGAAATTTCACGAGCTAGTATATAATCCTTTAAAGCCCATAAATCTTTTCTAAGGAATTCATTGAGTACATGAATTTCTCCACCGGTGGAAAGTGTATAATAAACATCATGAATGGAAGAATCAAAACTATACGATGAAAACTGAAGATGTTTGGTTTTCACCTGCATCTTCGCGGCATTGATATCCCACAAAATCAGGTTATACAACATCAAATGCACTTGCTCCACCCCTTTCGGCAGTCCAGTTGAGCCAGATGTATAAATTGTAAAGCAAGAACATTCTTGAGCAATAGGAACTGCCAAATTACCGGCATCTTCTGTTTCAAGAACCAAATTCTCTATTTTGTGGATTGCTGCACAATTAAAAAAAACAGAATCATCATCTACCAAAACAAGTTTAGTATCACTTTCCTGAAGTATATGTTCTACACGTGAAGCCGGTAAAGCTTTGTCGATTGGCACATAAATACAACCCAGTTTCATAATACTGATCATACTTATGACTGACCATTGCGAACGTTCCATGAATACACCTACGCTATCTCCCAGGCTTAAGCTTTCCTTAGCCAAAAGACACCTGGCCAATTGGTTCGTCTGCTCATTGAGGGCACGATAGGTTAAGCGGGTTTCTTCAAAAACCAAGGCTATCGCATCCGGAGTCTTTGCTACCTGTTCTTCAAACAAATCAATGACTGTCCGGTCTCTTGGATAATCACTTTTCGTGTCATTAAATTCCTTCTGCAATTTATGCTTTGCTGCTGCACTCAAATAATCCAGTGACTCAATCGATAAATCAGGGAATGATAACAAAGATTGCAATAATCCCTCCAGGTGATCACCGAATCGATCTATTGTTTCCTTATTGTAAATATCATTGTTGTATTCCCATCCTATGTATAGATCAGGTCCTTGATCCATTACATTCAGCGTTAAATCAAACTTGCTAGTGTTTCTGTCCGAACCTTCATAACCACCGATTCGGAGCCCTGCCAATGCCTCATCTCTTGTTTTATTATGCAACTCTGTATTTTGCAACACCAGCATTACATCAAACAAGGCATTGCGGCTCATATCCCGTTTCAAATTCAACTCCTCTACCAACTCATCAAAGGGATAAACCTGGTGTTCATAAGCATCCAAAGTCAACTGACGAATATTTGACAATAAATTCCTGTAACTATCAGTACCTGAGAATCGCGTCCGTAAGGCTAGCGTATTGACATAAAAGCCAATCTGATCGTGAAGATCCGCATGCTCCCGGCCCGCTATCGGACTCCCTATGACAATATCACTCTGACCCGTGTAGCGATAAAACAAACTATTCACCGCAGCCAGCAAACCCATAAACAATGTACTCCCCTCTGCCTGAACAAAGAGCTTTAGCTTTTGAGTAACGTCCTTCGTTAAACGCTTATAGGTAATCCCGCCAACGTAACTCTTTACTACCGGACGAACTCTGTCCGTGGGTAATTCTAACACAGGTAAATCACCGTTGAATTGTTCCAGCCAATACAAGCGATGCCTTTGTAAGGAATCTCCACTCAACTGCAACTGCTGCCAATGTGCGTAATCTTTATATTGGATGCGCAAAGGTTCTAACGGATTTGCTTCTCCTCGTTGGATTGAATTATACAACACCAAGAGTTCCTTCATCAAGATCTCCATCGTCCAGCCATCACTGATGATATGATGCAGGACATAACTGAATACATAACGTGAATCCGATACCTGATAAACATTCGCCCGCACTAACGGGCCCGTCGATAAATCAAATACAAAGCCAGAATCCCTGCTTACTAAATCCGATACAACTTCTTTGCTATTCGCTTCAACGCGAAAATCTTCATAGCCCAGTTTAAAATCCAAGGACTCGGCACTCAATATATATTGACGAACATCACCGCTTGATTCCTCCCGGAAAACAGTCCTCAAAGATTCGTGACGAGAAATCAATGCTTTGAAACTTTCGCTTAAAGCAAAAACATCCAACGCACCTTCAAAAACATACACTCCCGGTACATTGTACGCTACATTACCTTCTTCAAACTGGCTCAACACCCACAACCTACGCTGTGAGGAACTTAACACATAACTGCTTTGATGTTCAACATGCGGAATATTAAATTCTAATTCAGCACTGTTATTCTTAAAAAATTCAATGATATCAGATTTATTATCCCTAATGATTTTTATGATAGCACCATCTATTTCATCTGTCGCATAACTTATTTCAAGGTCACTACCCACTAAAGATATATCCACTCCCTGGTCCTTGATTTGCCTAATCAAATGTTTAATTGTCATGCAGTATAAAAGAAAATGCCAGTAATAAAAAAATCAATTGGAATGCGTGTTTTTCATTTAACTCTCACAAAATACTTTTTTCAAACTTCTCAATAGGGTCATAATTTCTGCCTACTAAAAATTCAGGCCTTGGATTTTTAGTATTTGTAGGTGTATTATTTACACTGTTGTAAGTAATAATAATTGCATCCCGATCAAACGGTGTAAGATTGATATTCGATGCATGAAAAATATTCCCATGAAAAAAAAGTACTGTTCCTTTTTTACCTGAAGCGGTAACTATACCATGTTGCGAAGCCATTTGTTTTATTAAATCATGGTCGACAGTAAATTTTATATTGGAATTCAACGAAGATAGATAATCAGTATCCTTGTGGTGATCATTGTACTTTATTTTTTCTGAAAGTGAATCCAGATTTTTATCTGCAAATTTCACAATCCCTTTTTGTTGACTTTTAGGGATCAGTAATAAAGCTCCATTGGTAGCATCTGTATCCTGAAGGTAAATCATTACAGATACTAAATCAGGAGTTTTAATCCCATCATCGATGTTCCAATAAGGAAAATCTTGATGCCATTCCCACCAGTCTCCTTTTAAACCTTTTTTGGTATTTATTTTATACTGGTGCACATATATTTCGCTGCCAATCAACTGTGTAGCCGGAACGACAAGCCTTTCAAGCCTGCTAAACTTCTCATACACATGATTAATACTATGAGGTGCAAAAATTGAACGCACAGATCCATTATCTTCTAATATTATTCTGGGAGAATTTCGGTCCACCGTGTTTGGTAACTCAGAATATAAGGTATCGACCTCTTCCGCTTCCAGGTATTTGTCTACGATTAAATACCCGTTTTCATTGTAAAATTTAATTTGATCTTCTGTAAGTTTCATACTATTAAAATTTAATTATTCCAGACAAGGAAAGGATATGACATTGAGGTAATGAAAAAATAATTACAAAGTTTAAAATGATAAAATATGATTATTAGCAATTGATAAACGCAAAAATTTGAAACATTCTATTTCTGCAAAAAGAGCTGCGTGCTCCATTAAAGCAATTAAAACACACAGTCAAATCTAAGATTAAAATCTTAAACTATTTCTGCTTTCAAATAAATAATTTCACTTGGTAGTGTTTAAAACACACTCAATATCAACACTCTAACTAAAGCTGCTGGTATTTTTTCTTTTTATACCCAGTTATTATTATTTACAAATCATCACTGATTGAATTCATTAAATAATGATCGTTTTTTTAGCGCCTTTAATAGAATTAATGAGTAAAACTTGTATTTCTTCTATTTCTAATGCAGTGTCTTTGATGGTAGGTTTCTGAAATATTTCCTTCAAACGAAGTTCTACCCCAAACTCCTTCTGAATCTTGCTGGCCAAGCGGGTAGCCTTTAAGCTGTGACCTCCCAGGTCAAAGAAGTTATCCTGAATACCGATGCCCTGTCTGCCTAAGATCTCTTCCCAGATCCTCACCAGTTTTTCTTCCGTCTCATTCCTTGGCGCCACGTATTCAATCCCTGTAGCCAGTTTCAATCCTTCAGGATCCGGCAAAGCTTTCTTGTTTATTTTTCCATTCGAACTTAATGGGAAGCTTTCCAACTGAACATAATACACAGGAACCATGTAATCCGGTAATTGCTTGCTCAGGTAACTCCGTAAATCAGATACCGTCTGGGTGTTCCTGCTCTTCACATAAGCCACCAAATCGTATTCCCTTAAGGCATTCTTCCGCGCTACTACCACCGCTTCTTCGATAGACTCATGGCCTCGCAAATATGATTCAATCTCCCCCAGTTCCACTCGGTAACCACGGATCTTCACCTGATCATCCAAGCGACCAAGGTATTCTACGTTCCCATCCTCTAACCAGCGACCCACATCTCCTGTCCTGTAAAGTCGTTCCCCTTCCTTAAACGGATGCACTATAAACTTTTCTCTTGTCAGTTCTTCCCGATTCAAATAGCCTTTCGCTAAGCCTGAGCCACCTATGCAAATCTCTCCCGACACTCCAACCGGCACTAACTGTTGATTCGAATTCAATAAATATATAGACGTATTCTCGATCGGTTTGCCTATCAATATCCGGTCTTCATCCCTGTACACTTCTTTGATCATCGAACCCACTGTAGTCTCCGTAGGGCCATACTCGTTGTAGATCCTTACCTGATCATTCAACGACCAGACCCCGTGGATCTGAGCAAGGGTCAGCTGTTCCCCTCCGCAAATGATCATCTTCAGACCCGCAAGCGATATCGCTTCTCCCTTAAATAACGATAAGTGAGAGGGCGTCAATTTTAACGCATCTACAGAAGAACTGCTTAAACACTCTTCCAGTAAATCCGTAATCTCTTTGTCTTTACTGCCTATGTACAACTCTTTACCCCGGCTCAACGTCGTGTATATACTCGTCACTGTTAAATCAAAGGAGATCGAAGTAAGCAAGGCGAAATTACCATAGGTCTCTTCAAAATAATAACCGTTTGCCCAACCTATATAATTGCATAGACTTCCATGCGTAATCGCTACCCCTTTCGGTTGACCCGTAGAGCCTGAGGTGTAAATCACATAAGCCAACGAATCTCTACTTACCGCTACATGCACAGAAGAAACCGGACTAACGCCAATCTCACTTCTGTCGTGCTGGTAAAAACCTCTTTTGCTTTCTGATGAACCGGACTTTGTTTTATCAACCTGTAATATCGCATCGTAACGGTACCTGGTCAATTCATTGCTTACCGTATGAATCTTGTCACTATACTCCACCGAACAAATACCAAAATCCGAGGACTGCAAATCATCCAGGTACGACCGCGAAACAAACAGCTCCGAGCTGAAATCTGTTTTGGTGCGGTAACCACTTCCTGCATGCACTTGCTTGAACTGCGTTAAATCTTCCATTAAACTTTCACGCTTCTCTTCATCCATCAAGTCTCCCAGAAAAATTATTCCTTCTTCCTTCAGCTTACCCACGGCCGTCTTCAACACATCCCGTAAATAGTTGTACCCATCAAAACAATGGATCACACTATTGATGATGATCAAATCAAAATCCCCTTCCTGCAGTTCTTCCAATTCATGGGCAGCCATGCACGTTAATTCGATATGGCTTAATCCCAACTCTTCTGCTTTCTTTTGTGTATTGGCTAAGATCGAAGAGGATAAATCCGTGCCGTGGTAATAGCCCACTTCCGGTGCCAGCTGAAACATCGTCAATCCTGATGAACAGCCGATCTCTAGTACACGCAATCCCTTATTTAAATAAGGGGCCAACTTTAAATAAATGTTTCGGCTGTACTCTTCCATTTCAAGCACACTGAAATCCTCCCCTGTGAAGCTGCTGCTCCAGCCCCCCTGTGAAATCGAATCCAAGGCCGTATCTCCTACATGATCCCATAAATCTTTTCGCATCAATTCATTCCGTTCCAAGCCTCGCTCTGAATAAAAATCATCGCTGTCCACACAGACCAAATGTCTTATCCCGCAACGCCATTGCAAACGGTTGCCCAATTCTATATGATCCTTTTCTGTCAGCAATACAGACACCCCTGAATCTTCCAAAATGTATTTCTGACGGTCCTCCGGATAACTGATATCAACCGGTACATAACTCATACCAGCCTTCAGTACCCCTAATACAGATACCACCAAAGCCATGCTACGGCTTTGTAAAATACCTATACGCGAGCCTGATTCTAGATCTTTCTGTGAACCTAAAAAATGTGCCAATTGATTGCTCCGAATACTTAACTCACCGTAGGTCATCGAACCCGCTGCATCAACCAACGCTACAGCGTCAGGATAACTCTTACTCCTCTCTTCGATTAATTCATGGATCCCTAAGCCGGTCCAATACGTTGCTTCCAGACCATCCACCAGCTCTTCCAGTACATGCTGATGCTCTGCTCTTCCCAATAAATTAATCTCCGACAACAACACCTCAGGTGAGGATAAAACCGCTCGCAAAACTGTTGTAAAATGACCCGCCAAACGAGCGATCGTGGACTCGTTGTAAATGGCCGAATAATATTCCAGATTGATGTAAATGTCTTCTGAACGTTCATGAACAAACCACGTCATGTCAAACTTCGACGTACCACCCACTTTCAACTCCGGCATGCCTGAAAACGAACTCTCTTCTCCTCCTTTCAACATCACAGACGAATCTATCTCCGTGCGCATGTAATTCTGTACGATCAACGCTATCGTGAATATTGGATTCCGTGAGGCATCCCGGTCTACTTGAAGCATGTCTACCAAATCCTCAAATTGTATATCCTGATTATCATAGGCCGAAATGCTACAACGGATCACCTGTTCATAAAATTTAGAAAAGCTTAAGTCTCCCGATAACTCATTGCGTAAGGCCAAAGTATTGACAAACATCCCCACCACCTTCTCCAGATCCGGATGACGCCTGCCCGCTATGCCACAGCCCAATACAATATCCTCTTCCCCTGTGTATTTATACAACACCACATTCAGTACCGCTAGCAAGGTCATCTGCACTGTGGCCTGATGAGATCGGCCCAATGCTCTTATCCCTGCTGTCAACTCTTTATCCAGTACAAAATCATAACTCTTCCCTTCAAAGCTAAACACCGACGGACGCACACGATCAACAGGAAAATCCAGTGTCGGAATACCGCCCGAAAACTGATCCTGCCAATATCTTTTCTGACTCTCAAACTCTCCGCCTGCCTGCATCCCATTCTGCCACACCGAAAAATCCTTGTACTGCAAACGCAACGGCGATAACTCTTCCCCTGAATACAACCGGATGAAATCCTCCTTTAAGACTTCATGCGAGGTGCCATCTGATACGATATGATGAATGTCTATGATCCAGATATAACCCAGCTCTGACACCTCTACCAAACTCGACCGAAGAAGAGGAGCCTGACTTAAATCAAAGGCGCGCACATAATTCTTTATGTATAAATCAAACGAGCCAACATCACAACGGTGTTCTTCCAATTCAAAGGAAACTTCTTCATGGACCTTCTGAAAAACCTCCCCATCTATTTTCTCAAAGCTTGTTCGCAAACTATCATGACGTAAAATCAGTTGGCTCAATGCGCCTTCAATCCTGGACCTGTCTACACTCTTCCCTAAATAAACGCCCATCGCCATGTTATAGCTCGTACTCTCAGGGGCAAACTCCTGCAAAAAATACAACCGCTTCTGCGCAGACGATAATTCGTAATACGGTGCAGAAGCTGAGACTGGTATGGTTACATATTTATAGGTCATTGAATGACTAGACAAATAGTCTATCAATGCAGTTTTATTGTTTTTAACTTTTTCTAGAACACTATTATCTAGCTGCTGATTAGGGAAATCAATTTTCAATTTGCCGTCCTCTAAAAATAACTTTATATCCTGACGTGCCAGATCAAGAATCAAATCAATTATATTTCTCATAACTCAATGATTGTCCTATTTGAGACATTACCTGTTTTTGAATTTTCGATCCATTTATTCGCTAGTATAAGGTCACTTAATTGACCAATCGTAGCATGAATAAAAATATCTTTTAGCTGTATTTTCATTTCGAACTCCTGATGCAGCCTACTTACCAGCCTTGTTGCTTTCAAGCTGTGTCCTCCCAGGTCAAAGAAGTTGTCGTGAACACCAATCCCTTCTTTACCCAACACCTCTTCCCAGATCTGAACCAGTTTTGATTCCGTTTCATTTCTTGCCGCCACATATTCAACCCCTGTCTTGATACCACTCAGCAACGGATCAGGTAAGGCTCGCTTGTCCAACTTCCCATTCACTGTCAGCGGCAACTCTTCAAGCTCCACATAATAACCCGGAACCATATAATCCGGTAAGTGCTTCAATAAATAATTCCGCAACTCACTTACCTGCAATTCCTCCCGACCCACTACATAAGCCACCAATTCCTGATCGCCAGATTCGGTTCCCTTTAACAAAACTACCGCTTCCTTTATCTTCTCCTGCTGACGTAATACACTTTCTATTTCACTCAACTCTATCCGATAACCCCGTACCTTCACCTGATCGTCCATTCGACCCTGGTACTCTATGCTTCCATCGCCTAACCATTTGCCTAAATCGCCTGTCTTGTAAATCCGGCCCCCTTCCTTAAAGGGATTAGTAATAAACTTTTCCTGTGTTAAATCTTCTCGGTTCTGATAACCCTTCGCCAGGTTCCAGCCTCCTATATACAACTCTCCTGACACGCCTACAGGAACCAGATTCATTCCCTTATCCAAGATCAGAATCCAACTGTTGTCGATCGGCTTGCCGATACTGGCCTTCTCCGGTATATTCCCTGCTTCATAACTGTAACTCACTCCCGTCACCACGTGCGTTTCAGATGGCCCATACAAATTATAAAGACGCAGCTTCGGATTGGCCTTCATAAACTCCAGCATCGATCCGCTGATGTATAACTGCTCTCCTGTAGAGATGATCTCCTCTATCTTATGGCCTTCAAACTCTGCTACACCAATAGCTGTAAACATTGCCTTCAACGCTGCATAAGGCATCGAAACCATACCGATACCCTCTGCCACTATATAATCCTTCAACTTCCACAAATCCTTGCGCAATTCTTCACTCATCACATGGACCTCTCCTCCTGTCGCTAAAGCATAATAAATATCGTGCAACGAGGAATCAAAACTAAAAGAAGAAAACTGCAAGTGCTTGCTTCCCTTCTTCATCTTTGCTCCATTCATATCCCACTGAATCAAATTGTACAGCGTCAAATGAACTTGCTCCACGCCTTTCGGTGTGCCTGTAGAACCTGAAGTATAAATCGTAAAACAACTCGCTGCTCCTCCTATCGATAAACCAAGATTTGAACGGTCCAATCCTTCTAGCGTAAAATCTATCACATTCAATATAGTCCTCTGGGTTGTTAACTCTACCTTGAGTTTTTCATCCGTAACAATAAGTTTTGAGTCGCTCTCCTGTATTATAAATTCAATTCTGGAATCCGGTAAAGACTTGTCTATTGGAACATATACCCCACCAGCCTTCATGATCCCAATCATACTTATGACAGACCATAACGAACGATCCAACAACACACTTACAGTCTCTCCCTGCTCTAAGCCGCATGACTGCTGAAGGTAACGGGCAAAGGCATTGCTCCTCTCATTTAATTCTTGATACGTTAACCTTTCTTCTTCATACACTAAACCTATGGCATCTGGAGTCTTTTCCACTTGCGCCTCCAGTAAATCAATCACCGTCTCTTCCTGTGAATAATCTGCCGACGTGGCATTGAAGACTTCTAATAATTCTTGTTTCTCTTCAGAGTTTAAATAATCAACTCTCGATATACTTTTATCCGGTTCTGATAATAAGGAAGAAAATAAGCTCTCAAGGTTTAAACCCAGGCGTTCTATTGTCGCCCTATCGTAAATATCACTGTTATATTCCAAACTCAAATGCAAGCCGGAGTCCTGTTCCACTGCACTGATCGTTAAATCAAACTTACTGGTCACGCGATCCAATCCCGCATAACCACTAACCGATAAGCCGCCAAAACCTTCTGAAGGCCTGCTGTGTAAATCCGTATTCTGCAACACCAGCATCACATCAAACAAGGCATTGCGACTCATGTCACGACGCAAACTCAACTCATCCACCAACTCATCAAAAGGATAAACCTGGTGTTCATACCCTGATAAGGTAACTTGTTTCACCTTCCTTAATAATGTACGGTAACTGTCCTCTCCACTGAATCTTGTCCGCAAGGCCAGCGTGTTCACATAAAATCCAATCTGATGGTGCAGGTCCTCATGTTCTCTCCCCGCTATCGGACTCCCTATAATGATATCTTCCTGACCCGTGTAGCGGTACAACAAACTCTTAAAGCCCGCCAGCAAAGCCATGAACAAGGTACCGCCTTCTTCTTGGGCAAATGATTTTAATTCCCCTGTTAAGCTTTTACTCAAGCTCCGATAAACGACTCCTCCATGATAGCTCTTTATTAACGGACGCGAACGATCGCTCGGTAATTCCAATACCGGCAACTCCCCTTTGAATTCATTCAGCCAATATGTTCTATGACTATTGAATAATTCAGCACTCAATTGAGCCTGCTGCCACTGCGAATAATCCTTGTACTGAATCCGCAAAACCAGCAATTGCGCTTGCTCCCCTTTGACAAGTGAATTGTAAATACTCATCAATTCACCTATCAAGATACCCATCGACCAGCCGTCACTGATGATGTGGTGCATCACATAACTGAATACATAACGACCTTCTGATACCCGGTAAACACCTACCCTCAGCAAGGGACCTGTCAACAAATCAAATACATGTGCAAAATCTTCCTGCACCAATTCCTTTACTCGTGCCTCTCCATCGCCCTGATCCTTCAGGTCCTCGTAGGAAAATGAAACAGCCAATTCTTCCAACACAACCTGTCTTACTTCTCCTCTTCCATCTTCTCTAAAAACTGTCCGCAAGATCTCATGGCGTGCCTGTATGATTCTTAAACTCGCTTCTAAAATCCCTACTTCCAACTCCCCCTCAAAAACATATACGCCAGGTACATTATAAGCCACGTTCCCTTCTGAAAACTGACTCAATACCCACAACCTCCGCTGAGAGGAACTCAAAACATAATCTTCCTGAACACCGGCCTTTTCTATCAAGGTATAAGCCGTCTTATCTTGACCCGTAATCAGGCGGGCCTGTTCTTCCAAAACAGCATAACTAAACAAATCCTTCAACGCCAGCTTAACCCCAAAATCCCGGTGAATCAAACTCACCAGACGCGTTGCCTTTAAGCTATGACCTCCTATATCAAAAAAGTTATCCTTCACACTGATCCCTTCCTTGCCCAACACTTCTTCCCAAATCTTCATTAACTTCAACTCACCCTCATTGCGAGCCCCTATATAATCTATCCCGCTACCCATCTCTAAACCTGCAGGAGAAGGCAGACGCTTCTTGTCTACCTTTCCATTCACAGTCATCGGCAACTTCTCCAGCTCAACATAATAAACAGGTAGCATATAATCCGGCAAGCTCCTGGATAAACTACTGCGTATTGCTGATACATCCAATAACTCTTCACTTACTACATAAGCTAACAGTTCTTTTTCGCCTTCCTCATTTAACCGAGCTATTACTA
>Ga0247813_10002213_pt1 | contig 13545 bp, 10 predicted proteins | sample UWRJL169409C1_FD_180719 | JGI IMG/M metagenome (GOLD analysis project Ga0247813, IMG submission 180719) | Plant litter microbial communities from Arlington Agricultural Research Station in Wisconsin, United States - UWRJ-L169-409C-1 | ecosystem: Environmental > Terrestrial > Plant litter >... | reverse complement strand
TATATTTACGTATAAATAACCTAATTAAAGCTTAAAATAAAGTAACCTGTAACAAATGGAATCTACACAAAACCAGATTGAACAAATTAAAAAGTATGGATATACTTTAGACTTCTCGAATGTTTTTAATCATGCCTTCGAAAATTATAAAAAAATTGCCCTTTATGCCGGACTGGTATTATTGATTTTATTCATTATTTCCTTCTTTGTCGGAGGTATAGGGTTTGTCATGTATTTTGGTGCAGAAAAACTAAATAAGGAATTTATTGAAACTTTTGCCAATCAGCAGGCATCCTCTACAGTTAATTTAGTATTGTATACCACTGGTGCTACGCTTGTATCTGCATTATTTAGTCCCTTTGCTGCGGGATTCTTAAAAATGGCCGATGCTGCGGACAAAGATGAATCCTTTAATGTTTCTACCCTGTTTACCTATTACAGGCCCAGTTATTTTTCACAAATTTTTATTGCTACTCTTTTGATCGGTCTTCTTAACGCACTTATTTCTATCGGATTTAATTTTTTAGGGATCATATTTGTAGATAAGGTGTTTACCATTATTATCTCTCTTTTTACGGCCTTAACAATCCCCTTAATTATCTTTGGAGGTCTTAATGCAACGGATGCCATACAATCAAGTATCGCTATTATCAGCAAACAGCCTTTTATTATTGTATTGTTGTTTATTGTAGCAGGTATTGCATCAATGGTTGGTTTTATCGGATGCTGTATAGGTGTTGTTTTCACTATACCGTTTACCTATTCGATGACGTATGCCTTATACAGTGCTATCATTATTACAGACAATCCAGATTCTATCGATTCTATTGGAAAATCTGATTTTGAGTAAAAGTAAACTGCAAAATTATTATTAAAACACAACCAGGACCAACTCAATGGTAACAGGCTATAGTTTTTTAAATCACGAGATTACTATTCTAACGTTTTTTGGAAGTTTTCTAAAATTAGTTGGTGCCAACCTGTTTGTCTTCTATTCAAATATTATTTTTAACAACAATCCTAAATTGCTTATTTTAGGATTGTTCCTTTTTGGGTTTATCGGTTTGATGATTTATCAGTTCTTTAAAATTAAAAATAAAGTAAGCTATTTTATCCAAAAAGACCAGGAAACAGAAACATCGGACAAAGAGTATAATCTCTATTTCTTATTTTTCGGGATTGCCATAATCGTAATTGATATCAACAATGAAATTTTCAATATCAGACCCGAAAGTCTTTTATTCGTTAATATTCTAATTGGCTTATCCATCCTTCTTTTATATGTGGTTACTGAGCGGGTTTCCTACATGCGTAAAAATGTGAGAACCATTTTTATTACTGTGTTCCTCGCATTTATGGCTTATGTGGCACAAAATCTAATTTTTTATCCTTTTGATGTAGTTCCTGTCATTGCTTTTCTTGTTTCTTTTTATTTTTCCTACACCGTTTTAAAACCTTTAAAAATATACTGGTTTTTTGTATGTGCTGTCTTTTTATTTTTATTATCAACTGTATTTTTACAATTTGTTCCTGTCAATACTTCCGTTTTACTGATCAATTTTTCAATTCTTATTTTTGTAATCAATCAGATAAAGCATGCAGTGTTACTGAATAAAAAAGACAACTTCAGGTTCACGAATGAAATTGTGCACAAAGGAAACTCCCTTACAATTGCCTGCAACAAAAAAGGAGAACTTATTTTCTGCAGTGAATCTGTCAAAACTATTCTTGGGTATACCACTGACGAAGTACTAGGAGAGGGATTCTGGAAACTAACCGAAGATCCTGATTTTTCTAATGCTACTTATTTTAACAATTACACTGATGACAATCTTTACACTCGAAAACTAAAATGTAAAGATGGTGACTACCGCTACATTCAATGGAGGGACAAACAGTTTTCTGAAGATCTAATCATTTGTATCGGACAGGATATAACCGAACAGGTTAAATTACAGGATCAATATAAAAACCTTATTCAGACCGCCGCCGATATTATTTTTGAAGTTGATGGTGATGGCTATTTTACTTTTATTAATGATTTTGCCTTTACGGTACTTGGTTATACAGAAAGTGAAGTTATCTCGAAACATTATTCTGACTTTATTCGTCCGGATTTTATAGCGACTACCATTACTTTTTATGAAACTTTAGAAAAGACTCAAAATAATTACCCCACCATTGAAATTCCGATCCTCAAGAAAAACGGTGAAGAATTATGGTTGTCACAAAAGGTAATCATACGCAAAAACGATTTGGGTCAAACCATCGGCTTTGCCGGTATTGCAAGGGACATTACCGAATTGAAAAATATCGAAAACGAGAAAAAAAGCCGATTCGAAAAAATAGAATCCTACAATAATTCCACTAAAAACTTATCTACCATCAACTTTAATGATTTTGATACTTTAAAAGCTTCGATCAATTTCATTATCAAGGAAGCTTCCCTTGTTTCCAAAACCGACCGTGTCAGCTATTGGAAATATTCCAATGAGAATATTACGTGCAAAAACCTCTTCAGCAGTGATCATCATGCGCTAAGCGATAAAAACATACTCAAAAAAGAATCTTACCCTATTTATTTTGAAACCCTTAAAAATAAAGCCGTAATCAACGCTGTCGATGTTTTTAACAAACTGGAAACGTCGGAATTTCATCAAAATTATTTTACCAAAAACGGTATCAAATCCATGCTTGATGTTCCTGTTTTTTTAAATGGTGGACTTGCCGGAGTTGTTTGTTTTGAAAACACTTCAGCCATAAGGGTTTGGGACAATGAGGACATCAATTATGCCAAGACGATATCAGATGTTATTTCCCTTGCCATATCCTCTCAAATGCGACTGGAAGCAGAACGAAAGCTGGAATTCAAAAGTCAGCTTTTGTCGGCCCTTGCACTCTGTACAGAGAAATTTCTGCTCAGCAAAACTACACAGAAAATGTTTGAGGAAACATACAGCCTCATAGGAAAGGCATCCAAAGTAGATCATATGTTTTATTATGAAAAGGATTTTGAAACGAATACTATAAGCCAGAAACACAAATGGACCCGCCAGGGCATTGAACACCAAATTACACCTCTGGCAAAATTTACGGAGGATCAATTTAAAGAAATTGTTGTGAGGGCAGATAAAAAAAAGATTTTAAACAAACTGACACGTAAGCTTGATGATGGTTTCCTTAAATCACTGCTAATTGAAAATAAAATTTTATCCATACTGATTATGCCCCTATATATCAATGATGTATTTACAGGATTTATCGGATTTGATGACTGCACTAAGGAACGCAAATGGTCTGAAGAGGAAATTTATATCTTCCAGACACTGGCCAATAATATCTCATCGGCTCTTGAACGTAACGGCAACTATTCCAAAATTATAGAAAGCGAGGAAAAATTCAAGCTGATTGCCAATAACATTCCGGGAACCGTTTATCTTTCCAAATTTGATACGCTTTCTACCAAAATATTCCTTAATGATGAAGTTTTAAACCTTACGGGCTACTCCAAACAAGAATTTATTGAAGATAATCTGTCTTTTTTATCCCTTATACATCCTGATGAGAAAGATGAAGTGATAGACAGCCAAATCCAAAATTTGCGTAATGGAAAACCGATGCATAATGTGTACCGAATTCAAAAGAAATCTGGAGAGTATATCTGGGTAGAAGAGTTTGGCGATGTGATCAAAAAAAAGGATGAAATTGAATTTGTAGGCGGAATCTATTTTGACATCACTGATAAAAAATTAACCGAGGATGCAATCAAAGCCAAGCAAATAGCGGAAGCCGCCAATAAATCCAAATCTGATTTCCTCGCCAACATGTCGCATGAAATCAGAACTCCCCTTAATGGCATTATCGGTTTTACCGATTTGCTTATGAAGACGGACCTTGCCACGATTCAGGAAAAATATATGACTACCATCAACCAGTCCGCACATTCCCTTCTGGAAATCATCAATGATATCCTTGATTTTTCCAAAATTGAAGCCGGAAAACTGGAACTGTTTATTGATCTCTATGATATTAAAAAATTGCTCGGGCAGGTTTTTGACCTTATTCTATATGAAGCCAATACCAAAGGGCTCCTGCTTCAGCTTCATGTAGCGGATGACGTACCGCAATACATCCGTACTGATATCGTACGGGTCAAACAAATCCTGATCAACCTCCTATCCAATGCTGTCAAATTTACCCATGAGGGCACTATTACACTGGATGTGTCCGTACTGGAATGTGTTGACACCATTTGTATGTTACGCTTTGCGGTAACCGATACGGGAATTGGCATTTTAGAAGAAAACCAACATAAGATTTTTAAAGCCTTTTCACAGGAAGACAGTTCTACCACCCGAAAATTCGGCGGCACCGGATTAGGACTTACCATTTCTAACCAGCTGCTGGCGCTGATGGACAGCCATCTTCAACTGGAAAGCTCTATCGGACAGGGCAGCACTTTTTATTTTGACCTAAAGCTAAAAACAAGTGAAGAAAACCTCAACGAAAACACTATACCTGACTATGATACATCAAAACCTGCGGTGAATGCCTCTTTAATGGCAGACCAAAGCCACACTTTTTTAGTAGTGGAAGACAATAAAGTCAATATGCTGCTTTTAAAAACCATTCTTAAAAACTTGGTTTCTAATGCCATTATCTATGAGAGTGAAAACGGGCAAGATGCGCTCGAACTGTTTGAAAGCATTACCCCTGACCTTGTTTTTATGGACATTCAAATGCCTGTCATGAACGGGTATGAGACCACCAAGATAATGCGCAATACACTTAAGGGTGAAAAGATACCCATTGTAGCTGTCACGGCCGGTGCCGAAAAAGAAGAACGCGACAAATGCCTCAACGCCGGAATGAACGATTATATCTCCAAACCTATCATGAAAGGAGTGGTTGAAGATATTCTGCAAAAATGGCTTTCCTAATTTCAAACTAATTGACAGCAGTACTGTTTTTATCCGAAAAAAACATATAAATTAGTATAAGAAAAAACATCAACAATCAAAAAAAGTATCCTATGAAATGGTTAGGCAAAAGACAAAGCGACAATGTTGAGGACAGACGCACCCTATCGGGCGGAAAAGTTGTTGCAGGAGGCGGTATTATTGGTATCATCATTTTACTGGTCAACGTTTTTGGAGGCGAAAATGCCCAGCTTATTACACCTGTTTTAGAACAGCTGCAAGGCGGCCAATCTGCACCAATAGAAAGTGGCATCCCCCTCACTGAAGAAGAAAAAAAAATGGGTGATTTTGTAAGGGTTACACTTGCGTACAATGAAGATATCTGGGGCAAGATCTTTGCCGATAACGGCATGACATATAAAGCACCTAAGCTAGTCCTTTTTAAAGGTTCCGTTGAAACGGACTGTGGCGGTGCCACCTCTGCCTCCGGCCCATTTTACTGTCCGGGTGACCAGAAAGTGTATATGGACCTTGCCTTTTTTGAGGAACTGCAATCTAAATTTGGTGCCAAGGGCGGCGATTTTGCCATTGCCTATGTTATTGCGCATGAAATTGGACATCATATCCAGACACTATTAGGTACTTCAGCGCAGATGCGCCGTGAACAGGAAGGCAGAAACGAAACCGAAGCGAACAAACTTTCTGTCGCCCTGGAACTACAGGCTGATTTTTATGCCGGTGTGTGGGCCCACTATAACAAAGGCAATCTAGATACCGGTGATATTGAAGAAGCTTTAAGCGCTGCCAGTGCCGTGGGCGATGACGCCATACAGAAGAAACTTCAGGGCCATGTAGTGCCGGATTCTTTTACACATGGTACCTCGGAGCAACGAATGTACTGGTTTAACAAAGGTTTTACTACCGGAGACATCAAACAGGGAGATACCTTTCAGGAAATACGATAATTTTATAAACCAACCGATAATAACCAGTAAGCATGTTCTAAAAGGTAATGCTTTTTTTAAATATTAAATTACACAAAAAATCCATTTTACAAATTGTAAAATGGATTTCAATTATTGTAAAAATTTTAAACTAATTTTCTATAAATAATCGATACGGAAATACATTTGATGATTTATTTTTTAAGTGTTTCATAAAACTTTCACATAAGTAATCCCACTCAGTAACGGATAAAGATTCTTTTTCATCTTGATTAGTTTTTATATGAATATCTACAGTTCTACTAAAACCAGCTTTAACCGAGATTTCTTTTCGAGTCCCCTTTTCAATCTTAACATCATTAATATAAGTTTTAAAATGATTAAAACTGAATGCTTTTATATCTGCAAAAGTTACAATTCGGCCTCTCGTCAATAAAGAATTGCGGTAAGCCAAAATACGATCTTTGTTGTTTTGTTTGTTTACACCTCCAACTGTATTTGTCATCAATGCAATGGTCTTGCTTATAAAAAACAAATCATCTTTGGAATCTAAAAAAGTTCCTGCTTTGATATCATTTCCTTCTTCAGCACATGTTGACCAATAGTTTATTACAAATGACTTACCAATTGTTTCATCCATTTTTGGTTTGATCATGAGGTATGGATCATTATTTTTAGAAAAGCTGCTTTCTTTGGCTTGTTGCTCTACTGAAGCCAAGAGTTGATTAATTTCTACTAATGAGCTATTCATAAAATCTTTGCCTAATCCTGAGAATGAAGAACTTTCATCTTTTATCAAATCCAACACATTCTGAAGTAACTCAGAAGCACTTCTGGAATCAAATCTGGAAACTCCTCCAGTTCTAACAACCGCATTTCCTTCTTCAAGGACACCATCATTAAACTCTTTAATCTCATAATGGTTGTTTAATGAATCTGCAACAGTATCTAAATCTAAAAATATATTATCATCAGTATCTAAAGCTACATAAGATAAAAAACTGCCAAGTGTCTTAATTATGGAATGTCTCTTTTTATTAATAACAGGAAAACAATTTGTAGCAAAAGACACATTGTCTAATATTTGAGGTATTAATGATTCCGGAAATACCAACTTTATCCAGATAACAGGATTAGCGTTGTTCTTGGTTATTTCTTCAAATTTTTTATACTCAGAACTATATTTACTTATTTCTTTATACTTTAATATTCCTTTAAGCGTATAAAAGCTATCATGGTAAAACTCATTTACTTCCTGCATTGTTTCACTAAGATGAGTGTAATTCCGATTGATTATATTTTCTACATCAATATTTTCTACAGTGACATTATAACCTTCTTTAACTTTAATTTCAATATCATCATGAAAACATTTCATCTGTTTTAAATAATAATGAAACATCTCTCTCTGATGAGTGTTTTTAATATCTATATACAACATTAAATCCTCCAGTTCAAATGTTGCATCGTTTTTTAATTCTATCCCTAAAAAAACTTCTCCGGATGGTAAAGTATGTTTATAATCACGAACAGAATCTTTATAAAAAAGATTAGAAGATTCATAAATATTTCTTTCGTAAGCGATATATTTTATTTCTGAAGTAGACAATTTTACTTCTAATGTTGGTGAAAGAGCTATTTCTTTAGTTATAGGCGCTAACGGATTATAAATATTATGAATTCTCCTGTTCACAGTCATTTGATTGTGCAATGAGATTTTCATATTATTTTCTATTGGAAAAGCATGCAAGATAGCTCTTGCAGGTTTAGCACCAACTCCAACTTCCGGAAACATAATTTCTAAAACTCTTTCTACAACACGTGTTTGTGAATTTTCTAACTCATGAGCTACTTTTTCTAACTCATACGATAATGCATTTAGCATCATTGATACAACAGGGTCAAAAGAAGTTTCCATCTCTGTATCTGAAAATCCCCATGATCTGGCCGCTCTTTTTAATACTCTGTCTTTTATTCTTTCTTGTCTCATTTTTGGTTCTCGAAATCAAATATTTTTTTATAATCTTCTAAATCTAAATCTGCATCTGTAATCTGGACTTTAACTGTTTCTTTTGAATATCATTAATGCAAATTAACAGTCTAAAACTATATCACGTCCCTAAGCTTACTTTATTATTTTTTAACCTAAAACAGAAACTTCTTAGTTCATGATTAATTTGTGCCATCGGATTTAATAAATACTCAGTATCAGCAAGCTTAGATTTTCGATTCATATAAACTTATATCCAATTTAATGTGAATTCTAAAACATAATGAATGACTGTAATTATTGCACTTAAATTATGGTTTAATATAACGAATCATAGAATTTGCAAATTTTCAACAAGCATACCTTACGCAATTCTTTTCTGCATTTTCTCATGAACATTTGAAAAAAGCATTTATTATTTATACTATATATTAAATCTCGTTTTATATTATAATAATACAAATTTTTATAAAAGCCACCGTTTATGATAATAACCTTTTTCTTTTATATTTCCATTAGCATAAATCTCTTTCTTATGAAACATGGTAAATTTATTTTCATTATTTTCCAGATTAGAAAAAATTTTAACAACTATTTGATTAATTATCTTTGTATTCAATATATATAAATGTCCTTTAACTGAACCATAGTCAGTTATAAGAGATCCTCTTTTGTATATTTATTTTTATTTTCTTCAAAATTAAATCTTTCAAAATCTGACGAAGCATCTGAAAAGTAATACATATTGCTTCTTTTGTTAATTATAACTTTTTGTTCTTCTACCTCACCTAATGTTGCAGAATATCCCTTTCTTGGTTATTTTTATTTTAAAAGTTTTTTTATTATTTTTTTAGCGTTTTGTCTTCAACTATAATTCTCTCAAGTGCTTTAGGATTACTATCGCCCAAATCTACATGATAAATCCTATCACCTTCAAATTCTATTTGGTAGAGTATCTCACCCGTCATAGCATCTAGTTTGATGATTTCCCAAGTTGATTTATTAGTAGTTTTTTGAGTATCTAAAATTAATTGCCAATATTTTTTTTCTTTTCCTTCTTGTACTATTTCTGCTCCGTAATATTCATCTTTTCTATACAAAGGTGATTTTCGTTCAAGAATATATTCAATCACTTTTTCATAACTAAAATCCCAGCCTTGATCATGGTCTACTGTTTTTTCAAGTTTTCCCTCTTTGTCAAAAAAGTATTCTTTGCCAATTATTAACATATTATTGAATGAAGATATAATACATTTTCCGCTAATGTTCAAGTTTGGATAATAACTTTTACCGATTGAATAATTGGAATTTTTCACAGTAAATGAAGAGCCGAAACCTCCTATCAGTGTACCTCTTAGAAAAAAAGCTCCCTTTTCATTAATTTTATCATAAGAATAAATATTATACTTAAGCCCTACATATGGTGCTGTATCACCAACTAATTCTTCAATAATTAAACCATCCTTATAGTCTTCAAGATTTAGTTTTTCGAATTCCGGAGTGATGACAGGTCGTTACATGTTTTCTACTTGCGCTTTGCAATTGGCAAATAACAAAAGAGCCATTAGTAATGTTATTGTTCTCATAGTACAGGTATATAATGTACAGGTTTCTGCATTGCTTTGCTGTTCGCAACCACGCATTGAAAACTATTCTTTTAGTTTTTTAGCGTTTTGTCTTCAACTATAATTCTCTCAAGTGCTTTAGGATTGCTATCGCCCAAATCTACATGATAAATCCTATCGCCTTCAAATTCTATTTGATACAGTATCTCACCCGTCATAGCATCTAGTTTGATGATTTCCCAAGTTGATTTATTAGTAGTTTTTTGAGTATCTAAGATTAATTGCCAATATTTTTTTTCTTTTCCTTCTTGTGATATTTCTGCGCCATAGTATATATTTTCACTCACTAAAGGTGATTTTCGTTCAAGAATATATTCAATCACTTTTTCATAACTAAAATCCCAGCCTTGATCGTGGTCTACTGTTTTTTCTAATTTGCCTTCTTGGTTGAAAAAATATTGTTTACCGATTTTAATTCGTCTAATGAAACTTGATGTAATACATTTACTATGTATGTAACCATTATTATAATAGCCTTTTGCAATAGTATAATAAGAGTCCTTTGCAGTAAATGAATATCCAAAACGACCTATTGTTGAGCCATCAAGTGAAGTAGTGCCTATATCATTAATTTTTCTATAAGAATAGGAGTCGAATTCATTCCCTCTATAAGGTCCATCAGCCTCTTTTTCTCTAGTTAACCCCTCTTTGAAATCGTCTAGGTTTAGTTTTTCAAATTCTGGAGTAATATTTGGTCTTTCCATTTTATTTTTATTTATCGTTGTCGTTTTGTTGCTTTCTTGTGCCCTGCAACTTATAAGTGATGATAAGGCAATTAGTAATATAGTTATTTTCATGGTGCAGGTATATAATGTGCAGGTTCTGTAGTGGCTTTGCTGTTTGCAACTACACATTGCCAATGGTACAAAAAGTATTTTGAACTCCTCGGTCCATAATCCATCAAATTATAGGTCGTTTTTTCTTTAAAAGAATGCTTGCCGTTTTTTTCTGGATTTGTTTCGCTATTAAATATTGGGTTGATGTGATTTTTACTTTCCCAGGTATGGGGCAATTTTAGAGAATGATATACCTCGTGGGCAGAACTGGTAAGGTCAGCACCATTTAGCATCACAATGTTTTTTGGTTCACTTCCGCTGGTAAAACCGCCAAGAGAAAATCCTGATGCAGGTGCTTGAGTATTGTTTGCATCAATATAAAAACCACCTTGTGGCATGTAAAAGATCCTCATGTAATTGTCATATTTATTTCCAACCCCTGCTTTTGCCTTTAGTTTGGTGTACAAATAGTCATCTATATCTTTCCAGCCACTAGGCACAGTAGCACCGTGATTGTGGTAGCATTTTAATCTTCCACCAACTACATAGGTACTGTTAAAACTATCTCGATTAGTTGTGTTTCTTTCATTTACACTTGTTAAATCTAAAGTCTCCATACTGAAGATTGGATCGATGAGGGCTTGTCTCAAAAACTTTCTGATGATATTTTTTTGCTCTGTTTCTGTAACCCCAGCAACTACAAGCCCTTCTTCGACTGTATTAATAGGGTCATTATCAATATCCGTTTTTACATTAACGAGTACTATTTTTTTTATTTTTCGTTTGCTGGCATCGTTGGGCAAAACTTTAAGTACTCCTGCCAGTTTTTTAACTTTTGTTGTATTTGCAGGGTCTGGGTGCGCCATAATGGTGTAGGCTTTAATTTCTTTGTAAGCCGTTGCAAAAGTTTTTTTGCATTTTATTTGTATGTCTATCATGTTGAAAGCACTTGCACCCGTTACTGTTTTGGTTATTTGCAACTGTTTCATTCGGTCTTCTGGTCGGGCAGGTGCATTGGTTGCTGGTACATTGGCTGTTGGTGTCGCAAGAAGTGATGGCACAACAGGTGCTGCGCCTGTGAATACTGTAATATCAAAAAATTCATTTTCAAATTCAAGTATCAACTCCTCTGGAGCAACTATAACTTCAATTTGCAATTGCAAAATTGCAACAGCATCTACATTTTCATTTTCATTTTTATAAATCGATAGTTTAGGTTCTAAATAATCAATACTTGCTCCTGAGGCATCTAACCTATTCAATGAGGTAAATTTTCGGTATTCGCTTATTAGTTTTTCATACAAATCTTTAACACCATTGCGGTTCGTATCTCTTGTATCTCCCACAAATGGGCTGGCAACTGTGTTGTTGTTATAGGTTCCCAAAATAGTTTGGTAATCTACATCGCTAGCAAGGCTGGTTTGCCCCAGATTGGTTCCGCTACCTGTTCTCATCCAATCAAACATAAATTCACCTTTCCAGGCTGGGGTAGGTCTAAACATCACTATTGCTTGCGCATCAATTACGCCTGCGGGTGGGACTACAAACCTTGGGCTATTAAATTCTACATTTGCCATATCTATTATTTATTGCCTTTGATTTGGACTTTTTTATTCGAAATCAAATTCAAATTTTCTTCTGTAGCTACTATTTCGATCTTTTCAGCTGTTTCCAGAAATATTTGACTTTGATGAATGTAGTTACCTTTAATTCTAACATATAAATTCTTTGCTGTTTTATTTATTGCCATAAAATGATTTTTTAAAGATTAAAACATATTTGACTTTTCTACACTATTTACTTCAACAGTTTTTTGACTACTTTCCAGAAGCATATTTTCTTTAGTACTAAAGACACTTACTTTTTCTGCATGTTGAGTAGATTCTAATGAACTTCGAATATGTTTTTGTTCAATAATCTCCGTTTTATTATTAGCACTTTCAGTAAAATCTCCGGCAGCAGTTTGAGAAATATCGTGACCCGCTGTTTGAGAAATATCTTTATTTGCTGAATTATCAATATTTTCTCCTGCACTGACAGAAACATTTTTACCTGCAGTAATGCTAACATTCTCCCCAGCATTTACCGTAAAGTTCTTCGGAGCATTAACATCAATATTTCCCTGTCCGTCCATCTTCCATGTGTTACCACTCGGGTCTTCAATCAACACACTTCCTTCACCATCATTCAAAATAATTTTGGTTCCTGAACGTGTATGAATCGCTTTTACATTATTTTGACCATCTGCATAACCACTGGACTGGCTTCCATTATATTGTGTTCCTAAAACATACGGATTTTGTACATTGCCGCCTTCAAAACCTACGAGAACTTCCTCTTCAATTTCTGGTATAAAATAAAATCCTTTTCCTGATCCGGAATGGGGCTGTATCATACGGATCCAGTCACTCGTTGTACTTCCGCTTGCCCAATTGTACTGCACTTTTACACGTCCGAGTCCATCAGGGTCATTATTATCCATAACTTTTGCTGGCTGTGTTTCTGCTTTGGCAAATACATGCACATCTGTGTAATGTGGTGCTGCAACATCGGCTGGAATTGCTTTGAAATTGCAGGAATAATTTCCGTGAACCTGAGAAATATGGGATACTTCTATCACCACTAATTCATGCTCTACAGTTTGGTTTATGATGCTGATTGTCTGTCCAAGACCTAACGGAAAATAGGATGTTCCGCCATAATAGACACTATTAGCATCATTTCCTGCAGTCTGCAGTTTGACCATTTCTTCGATTTCCTCACTGCTTTGGGCATTGGTCGTGTAAGCTCCGATACTCAGTTCTGCCTGTGTTACTGTTCCTTGGTTATGACCTACAATTGCCGAGAAACTATCTTTACTGCCCGTAGCGGTTTTCGCAGAAGCATTCCGAATATTATTTGCTCCATTGTAATCATATCCCGCTAAAGAAATTTTATGGGCAGACATATTGGCCTGTATGGTAAAACCATGCAGCGAAGAGCCGTTGATCAGTTTTATTTCACTTTTTTTAGTCTGTCCGAACTGCATTCGCATTCCGTCAAAATAAAACCATTGTCCATAACGTTTTGCCAATCGCTTTAAAAACTCAAAACTGGTTTCATTATATTGGGCCATACATTTGAATTCCTGAAGATAGGTAGATTTGATGGAATCCCTTTGGTAAAATTCTCCCGGTCCTTCCGCCAAAATACTCAGTACGATATCATCCATTCCACGCTGCTGAAAAGTCCTTGATTTTTTCATATCATCCAGAACAATACTATGACTTACCCCTTTTACGTGTAAGCCCA
>Ga0247813_10002212_pt1 | contig 13545 bp, 16 predicted proteins | sample UWRJL169409C1_FD_180719 | JGI IMG/M metagenome (GOLD analysis project Ga0247813, IMG submission 180719) | Plant litter microbial communities from Arlington Agricultural Research Station in Wisconsin, United States - UWRJ-L169-409C-1 | ecosystem: Environmental > Terrestrial > Plant litter >... | reverse complement strand
ACGACCTGCGCTTCGCCCACCCGGTCAGCGACAGCTGGACCGCCGAGGACGCCGCCCGGGTGCGGCCCAACACCGTCCGCGTCTACGACCCGCCGCGCGTGTTCGAGCATACGTTCGGAGAGGGCAATGTGGTGCGCTGGGAAATCGAGCCCGACGGCGACGGCTCCTGGCTGGTCATGACCCACTTCGTGCCGGCGGGCGACGCCGGCAGCATCACCGGTTATCTGAGCGGCTGGACCCAGCATCTGCGCGGTCTGGAAACGGCCATCGCCGGCGAGACCACGGTCTGGGACTGGGACGCCTGGCGAGCGCTGAAGGTCGCCTACGACGGCGCGGTGGAGATCTGACCGTGGTGCTCAAGCCGCCGGTCGTCGAGGCCGGCATGCTCATCCGGCGCCCGGTCGCGGCGGTCTTCGAGGCCTTCGCCGACCCTGCCGTCACCACGAAGTTCTGGTTCAGCATGGGCAGCGGGCAGCTGGAGTCCGGCGCGCGGGTCCGCTGGGACTGGGAGATGTACGGCGCCGGCTCCTGGGTGACCGTCCGCGAGATCGAGCCGAACCGCCGCATCCTGATCGACTGGGACGAGGAGGCGCCGACGGCGGTGGAGTGGGTCTTCACCGAACGCGGGCCGGATGCGACCTTCGTCACGGTGACCAACAGCGGCTTCCACGGCGACGAGGCCGCGCAGGTCGCCCGCGCGCTGGACTCGGCGGGCGGCTTCGCGCTGGTCCTGGCCGGGGCGAAGATCTGGCTCGAGCACGGCATCGAACCCGGCTTCGTGGTCGGCCGCCATCCGGATGCGCTGGTCGAAGGGTGGCGATAGGGACCGGATATCGTGTCCCTGCTTGGGGACGCGATTTCCTGTCCCTCAACAGCGTCAGACGGTTTCGAGGGGCAGCGACCGGCCATCGCCGGAAGCCGTCCCCGATCAATGCCCCCTGAGCGCCGACCAGATGCGCACCACCGCCTCGTCCGCCGACGCGGCGGCGGTGTCGATCACCAGCCGGTCGCGATCCCACGGGCGGTAGTCGCGGCCGACCACCTCGTCCCAGGTCGGCAGGACGTGGCCCGGGATGTCCGCCTCGCGGGTCTCGACGCGGCGGCGGTGCTCGGCGAGGTCGGAGCAGACCACCTCGACCTCGACCAGCGGCGCGCCGGCCTCCGCCGCCACGGCCCGCCAGGCCTCGCGGGTCAGGGGCTCGGGGTTCACGCAGTCGGCGACGACGAGGCGGCCGATCGCCAGGTTGGACGCGGCCAGCGCATAGGCCACGGCGTAGCCCTCGCCCCAGACGTCGAGCCGACCTTCAGCCTGGATCGCCTGTTCGATGGTGTCGATGCGCAGCCAGACCGCGCCCATCTCGCGCGCCAGCTGCGTCGCGATGGTCGTCTTGCCCACGCCCGGCAGGCCGCCGAAGACGACCAGCACTGACATGTCAGTCGGCCGCCTTCTTCGCCGCCGCGACCTTGGCGCTCTCGCGCTTCAGCGGCTTGGACACCGGGCAGACCTCCTGGACGAAGTCGTTCAGGGTGTTGAGCATGTTGTCCGGCGTCAGGCTGTAGTGGACGAACTGGCCGCGTTTCTCGCTTCGCACCAGCCCGGCCGCCTCCAGCACCGTCAGGTGCTGCGACACCGCCGGCTTGGAGATTTCGAACCGCGCCGCGATCTCGCCGGCCGTCATCTCGGTATGGGCGAGATAGGCCAGGATCTTGCGCCGGACGGTCGAGGACAGGGCTTCGAAGACTCGCTGCATGGCCATCATTTAAGGCGTTAGCTAAGCGCTTGCAAATCCATACGCGTAGGTATTTAAGGAATAAACTAATTAATGACACCGAAGGAGGCCGCGATGACGGTTCTGGGACGGATCTTCCACACGGGGTGCGAGCGGACGACGACGCCGAGGCGGGCTGCGCAAGGCCTGGGGATGGGCGCCCTGACAGGCGCCGGCCTGACCATCGGCTACCTATTGGTCACGGGCTTGATCTCAGGCGGCCCGACCTCGACGGGCGTTATCGTCGCGATCTTCGCGATTCCTGCGGCGCTGGTGATCTGGGGCGCGGGACTGTTCATCCTGGCGGCGCCCGGTTGGTGGCTCCTTCATGTTCTGGGCGCGCGCTGCCAGCAGGCGGCGATGATCTACGGCGGGCTTCTGACCTACGGCGTGTGCCTGGCCTACGTCTGGCTGGATGGCTCGAGGCCCTTCGAGGTCGAGGTTCTGTGGTCGCTGCCGATGCTCGGGCTGGCCGCCATGGGCGTCGCCGTCGGCTGGATCGTGGCCAAGGTCGCCTACCAACCGGCGAAGGCGTCATGAGGGGGCATCACGATGACGACCCGTTCGGCGTCCATTCGATCGCCGGCGGACCCGATGACGACGCCGTCAACGGCCGCGTGGTTTGGGACCCGGCGCACTCGCTATGGAACGGCGCCATGCTGGTCGGGACGGTGCTGCTGGCGCCGGTGATTTTCAGCTGGGGTGCAGTGACGGTGTTCATGCTGCTGACTAGCTTCACCCTGCTGGTCGGCCATTCGGTCGGCTTCCACCGGCGGCTGATCCACGGCAGCTTCAAGTCGCCACTCTGGCTCGACCACGCGCTGATTTGGGTCGGGACTCTGGTCGGGATGAGCGGACCGCTGTGGATGATCGCCGCGCACGACACCCGCGACTGGGGGCAGCGGCAGGACGCTTGCCACCCTTTCCTTTCCAACCGCGCCGGCTTCTGGACCGACTACGCCTGGAATCTGCATGGCAGGCTGGAGCTCGACAGCCCGCCGGTCATCGAAATTCCGGCGCGGATCGCCAATGACCGGTTCTACCGCTTCTTGGAACGCACCTGGATGCTGCACCAGCTGCCGTTGGCGGCCGGCCTCTACTTCGTAGGCGGCTGGCCGTGGGTGGTGTGGGGCGTGTGCGTCAGGATCTGCGTCTCGGTGACCGGCCACTGGCTGGTCGGCCGGTTCGCGCACCGGACGGGGCCTCAGAGCTGGCTGGTCTCGACCTCGGGCAGTCAGGCGCACGACGTGCCCTGGGCCGCGATCCCCACCATGGGCGAGGCCTGGCACAACAATCACCACGCCTGGCCGGGCTCGGCCAAGCTGGGTGTTTATCCGGGGCAGGCCGACTGGGGCTTCCTGTTCATCAGGCTGCTGGAACGGGTGGGGCTGGCCTGGGACGTGCGGACGCCGGACACCTTGCCGGCGAGGGAAGAACTGGTGGCGGCCTAGCCTCTGATCGCCGCCTGAACCCTGAGCGCCTGCGCCGTCTCGCGGACGTCGTGCACGCGCACCGCCGCCACGCCCGCGCGGGCGCCCGCCAGCGCGATGGCCAGCGAGCCGCCGAGGCGGTCGCCCGCGTCGCCGGCCAGCGGGTCGAGCGCGGCGATGAAGCGTTTGCGGCTGGCGCCGAGCAGCACCCGGAAGCCGTGGCCGCACAGCCGGGGCAGGGCGGCGATCAGGGCCAGGTTGTGCGCCGGGGTCTTGCCGAAGCCGATACCCGGGTCGAGCCAGATATTCGCGCAGGCCACGCCGGCGGCCATGGCGGCGTCGGCGCGGGCCAGCAGAAACGCCTCCACCTCGGCGACCACATCGTCATAGCGCGGGGCGTCCTGCATCGTGCGCGGCTCGCCCAGCATGTGCATCAGCACGACCTCACAGCCGAGCTCGGCCGCGACCGTCGGGGCGTCCGGCGAAAAGCGCAGGGCGGCGACGTCGTTCCAGATCGTGGCCCCGGCGGCGACGGCGGCGCGGGCCACGGCGGGCTTCATGGTGTCGACCGAGATGGGCAGGCCGCTCTCGGACCGGATCGCCGCGATCAGCGGGACGACGCGCGCGATCTCGTCGGCCTCGGCGACCGGCTCGGCGCCCGGGCGCGTCGACTCGCCGCCGATGTCGAGGATGTCGGCGCCGTCGGCGATCAGCTTGCGGGCATGGGCCAGCGCCGCCTCGTGACCGAGGTAGCGGCCGCCGTCGGAGAAGCTGTCGGGCGTCACGTTGACGATGCCCATGACGAGGGGGTTAGTGCCGCTCATGACGCCGAATCACCCCGCTTCCGAAACGCCGCCCTGGATCGAGGCGAGCCGCGCCTTCCTGCAGTACCTCGAAGCCGGGGGCGAAGGCTCGACCGACGGGCTGAAGGCACATCTAGCAGGCTTGATCGCCGTCGCCGAGGCCACGGCTCTGCCGAGCCTCGAAGACGATCAGGACCACGACCCTGATGTACACGAGGAAGCCTGGTGGGACGCACACGCGGTGCGGCGCTTTCCCATGCTCGGCGCCTATCCGACGCCGGATGGGCTCTATGGCGACGCGCCCGGCGACCTGTCGGAACTGGCGCTCGAACTGGAGCAGAGCCTGGCCATCGCGGCGGCCGGCAAGCCTGAGCTGGCTCTGTGGGAGTGGCGCTTCGGCTACGATACGCATTGGGGCTGGGCTCACGCCCAGCCCCTGATGCAGTACCTGGAAACGCTCTAGGCGTCGCTAGCCCTGATCGGCGTCGCGGGCCGTCACGCCGTTGGGGCGCGGCGACAGCGGCACCGAGGCCGTGGGCCCGGTCGGGCGCTTGGTCTCGGCGTCGTCACGAACAGGCATCACGCCCTTCATGATGTTGATGATCTCGTCGCCGGACAGGGTCTCGTACTCGAGCAGACCCTTGGCGACCGCGTGGAGGTCGTCCATGCGCTCGGTCAGGATGCGGCGCGCGTCGTCCTCGCCGCCCTTCACCAGCCGGCGGACCTCGGCGTCGATCTTCATCATCGTCTCGGGCGAGACGTTCTGGGTGCGGGCGACCGAATGGCCAAGGAAGACCTCTTCCTGGTTATCGCCATAGGACACCGTCCCGAGCTCGTCGGAGAAGCCCCAGCGGGTGACCATGTTGCGGGCCAGGCCGGTGGCGGCGCTGATGTCGCTGGAGGCGCCGGAGGTGATGTTCTCCTTGCCCAGGATCAGCTCCTCGGCGACCCGGCCGGCCATCATGATGGCCAGGCGTGAGGTCATCTGGGTGTAGTTCATCGAGTAGCGGTCGCCTTCCGGCAGCTGCATGACCATGCCGAGGGCCCGGCCGCGCGGCACGATGGTCGCCTTGTGCACGGGGTCGGCGGCGGGCACCGTCAGCGCCACCAGGGCGTGGCCGCCCTCGTGGTAGGCGGTGTTGCGCTTTTCTTCCTCGCTCATGGCCATCGACCGGCGCTCGGCGCCCATCATGACCTTGTCCTTGGCTTCCTCAAAGTCGGCGTGGGTGACCATGCGGCGGTTCTTGCGCGCGGCCATCAGGGCGGCTTCGTTGACCAGGTTGGCCAGATCGGCGCCCGAGAAGCCCGGGGTGCCGCGCGCGACGACCTTGACGTCGACGTCGGCGGCCAGCGGCACGTTGCGCATGTGGACGCGCAGGATCTTCTCGCGGCCCGAGACATCGGGGTTGGGCACCACGACCTGACGGTCGAAGCGGCCCGGACGCAGCAGCGCGGGGTCCAGCACGTCGGGACGGTTGGTGGCGGCGATCAGGATGATGCCTTCGTTGGCCTCGAAGCCGTCCATCTCGACCAGCAGCTGGTTGAGGGTCTGTTCCCGCTCGTCGTTGCCGCCGCCCAGGCCGGCGCCGCGGTGACGGCCGACGGCGTCGATTTCATCGATGAAGATGATGCAGGGCGCGTTCTTCTTGGCCTGCTCGAACATGTCACGCACGCGGCTGGCGCCGACGCCGACGAACATTTCGACGAAGTCGGAACCCGAAATGGTGAAGAACGGCACGCCCGCCTCACCCGCGACGGCGCGGGCGATCAGCGTCTTGCCGGTCCCGGGAGGGCCCATCAGCAGGGCGCCCTTGGGGATCTTGCCGCCCAGACGCTGGAACTTGGCCGGGTCCTTCAGGAAGTCGACGATCTCGGACAGCTCGTCCTTGGCCTCGTCCACGCCGGCCACGTCCTCGAAGGTGACGCGGTTCTTGTTCTCGGTCAGCAGCCGGGCCTTGGACTTGCCGAAGCCCATGGCGCCGCGGGCGCCGCCCTGCATCTGGCGCATGAAGAAGATCCACACCCCGATCAGCAGCAGGATCGGCAGGGCGTTCATCAGGATCGAGACCAGGATCGACCGGTCGATCGGCTTGATCTGGACGTCGACGCCGCGCGTCTCCATCCGCTTGATCAGGTCGCTCGAGTCGTTGGGCACGACGGCGGTCATGGTCGACTTGTCCGACCCGTGCACCTGCACGGTGGAGCCCTGGAAGGTCGCGTCCGCGACCTCGCCGTTATCGACCTTGGCCAGCAGCTGCGAGTAGCTGATCTGGCTCGACGCCGCGCCGTTGGGAGCGCCTCGCTGGTGCATCATGCTCCAAACGCCGGCCGCCACCACGACGATGACCGCCCATATGGCCAGGTTCCGCAGATTCATTCGCTCAACTCTTCCTGTGCTGTCCGTCCCCTAGAACATAGGGCGGCAGCGTCGATTTCGCCACGCGCGCGATTCGTCACACGCCGGGTTCGCTGTCAACGACGCCCACAGCCGCCTCGAAACGGGTCAGGGCGAGCGCGCGGACGCGAACGGAACGGTCTACTGCAAGGATCGGGCAAGAGAGTGTCCCATCGCCGACCACGACCGGCAGCGACGGCCGGGCCGAGGCGGGAACGGCCTTCAGGGCCCGTTGTTCCGCGCGCGGCAGCCGCGCCGCGTGACCCGCCAGCGCCTGCACGACAAGGCCTGGGCGGTCGCCGACGATCTCGAAACGGCCGTCCCAGACCACCGGTTCACAAACGCGTTTACCGACCGCCACGGGGGTCAGGCTGCCCCGTGCGATCTCCCCCGCGTCGCGCAGGAACAGTACGCCGTCCGCCGAGGCTTCGATCCGCGCGCCGGCGAGGGTGGCGGTGAAGGTCTCGCCCGAGCGCAGTCGGTCGACCAGACGCTGGAGCCGATCCCCGCGCGGCGGCGTGGCTGTCCCCGCCGCGCACAGGCAGGCGGCGGCGATGTGGGCGGCGGGGGCGGCGCGCTCCAGCACCAGTCCTCCCCACATCGTGGGGAGGAGGACCATGCGGAGCATGGTGGAGGGGTGGCGCTTCGGCGGGACGGTTAGCGCTTCGGCGGGGCTATTCGTCTCGTGGCGGCGCTGCCCCTCCACCGCGCGCTGCGCGGTCCCCCTCCCCGCGAGCGGGGAGGATTGATGACGCCGCGCTCTCGCTCGCGCGAAGCGCTGGTCTTCGTTCGCCGGGTCGTCGATCCAGGTCTCGCCGCGCGCCCGCAGCCAGTCCCGCAGCGGCTCACGGCCCAGACCGAGCATCGGCCGAAGCAGAAAGATGTCGCGCCCTTCAGGCCAGGCGGGAGAGGGGCCCCATTCGGCGGGGTCCGACACCGTCGAGCCTTCGGCGCGCATGGCGGCGGACTCGGTCAGGTCGTCGGCGGTGTGGCCCATCAGAATGACCCGGGCGCCGGCCTCGCGGGCGGCGTCGGCCAGCAGGGCGTGCCGCGCGGCCCGGGCGGCGGCGGGCAGGCCGGTCGCGGGCTTGTCGTCCTCCCAGCGCAGCGGGCGGAAGTCGAGGCCGAGGCGCCCGGCGGTGCGGCGGCACTGCTCGGTCCAGTCCGCGCTGGCCGGGTTCAGGCCGTGATCCACCGTCAGGACCAGTAGGCGTCTGCCACGGGCCCTGGCCCAGTCATCGGCCAGCAGCAGGAGGGCCAGGCTATCACCACCGCCCGAGAAGGCCACGGCCAGCGGGGCCTCGGATGACCTCCGCAGGCGCCGGTCCAGGATCGCGTCGATGGCTTGCTGAATGTCCAACCCAAACCCGTTCGCTGGACGGGGACAGTTTAAGGTGTCCCTTGGGACGTCTTAAACTGTCCCCTCATATGGTCTGGCGCTGTTGAGGGGACATGAAATCATGTCCCAAGGGACACGATATCACGTCCCCGAGGCCGGCTCAGCAATCCAGTCCTCTGTCTAGGCCGCGCACTTCGCCTGCACGCGGGCCTGCTGGGCGCGGCCGAGGACCGATGGCGGGGCCTTGGGATAGCGGCGGGTCAGCTCGTCCAGGGTCTGGCAGGCGTCGGCGGTCTTCTTCAGCGCGATCAGCGAGCGCGACAGCTCCAGCACCGCGTCGGGCGCCCAGCTGGTCTTCGGCCAGCCGCGGATGGCGCCGATATAGGCGCCGGCGGCGGCGTTGTGGTCGCCGCGCACCGACAGGGTCTTGCCCAGCCAGTAGCGGCCCTCGGCGCCCTTGGAACTGTCGCCGTAGCGCTTCACGAAGTTGTCGAACGCGACCTGGGCGCCGTCGTAGTCGCCGTCCAGCATGAGCTGGCGGGCCTTGCCGAACGCGATGTCGGCCGAGGCGGGATCGGGCGCGGCGGCGACGTCCTCTTCGTCGGGTGCCGCGCCTTCGCCGGCGACGGCCGAAGCTTCCAGCTGCGTGGCGCGGCCTTCCAGCGCGGTCAGGCGATCGCCCAGCGCGCGGTTGGCGGCCTGGGACTCGGCCAGCGTGCGGCGGGCCTGGTCCAGCTCGAGCGTCAGGCTCTCGTTGGCGCCGTTGATCCGGGTGAGCGTCTCTTCCAGGTCGCCGATCCGGTCGGCCAGGCCCTGCATCTGGGCCTCGGTCTCGGCCGGCTGCACGACCACCGGCTTGCCGCTGTCACGGCCCTGGAAGACGATCGAGCGCAGCTCGCGCACGACCTTCTCCATCTTCTCGAGCCGCTTGACCGAGCGGTCGTCCAGCGGGTCAGGCATCGGCGTCTGCGCCGCGGCGGCGAAGCCGACGAGGGTCACGGTCAGGGCGATGGCGGAGGCGATCAGGGTCTTGCGCGTCATGTCCGGAACTTGGCTGTGTCGTGGCGTCGAAATCAAGGCGCCCGAGTGGAAGCGAACAGGGCCGGAAAGCAAAGAGGGGACCGCATGCGCGGCCCCCTCCAGCGTTTCCGTCAGGCGTCGAAGGCCCTAGCGGGCGCCGGCGACGATGACCGTCTGGCCGTTGCGGTTGCGCGCGAAGGCGTCCTCGGTCGTGCCCGGATCGACCGGCCGTTCCTTGCCCCACGAGAGGGTGGCGATACGGCTGGACGAGACGCCGCGGCTGACCAGGTATTCGCGCACGGCGTTGGCGCGGCGGGCGCCCAGGGCGAGGTTGTACTCGCGGGTGCCGCGTTCGTCGCAGTTGCCTTCGATGCGGATCTGCACGTTCGGATAGCGCTGCAGCCAGGCGGCCTGGCCGTCGAGCACCGCCATGGCGTCCGAGCGGACGTCGTAGCTGTCGAGATCGAAGTAGACGAAGTCGCCGATGTTGATGACGAAGTCCTGCTGCGAGCCGGGCAGGACGCCCGATTCAACGCGACCCGGTCCCGGGCCCGTCGAGGTGCCGGGGCCGACCGAGCCCGTTCCAGGTCCCGTGCCGGGTTCCGGCTTGGGTTTGGTGGCGCAAGCGGCCATTGAGGCGGTCGCCGCAAGGATCAACGCCAGTCTAAAAACCTGTTTGGTGTCGAAGCTCATGCTGCTTCCTCCTTGAATGTCTTGTCTTCCCCGCGGCTATAGTGACGCGAGATGACGGATATACGCGACGATAAACACCGCCTTGCACTCACAATGGCGTCAGGGTGCAGCGGTTTAACCACATTTCCCCGTGGAGTTGAGCAACGGTGACCATGCCGGGTCAGATCCTGCGCCCTGATAGGGGGCGGGGCGCAAGATCCGTCCGGTGATGTCCACCGTCCACAAACGCGGCGAGCCGCCGGCCGTTTCACGGAAGAACATCAGAACCCGGCCGTTGGGCGCCCAGGTCGGGCCTTCGTCGAGGTAGCTGGTGGTCAGGATCCGCTCGTCGGAGCCGTCCGGACGCATCACGCCGATGTGGAAGACGCCGCCTTCCTGCTTGGTGAAGGCCACGAAGTCGCCGGTCGGGCTCCAGACCGGGGTCGAGTAGCGGCCGCCGCCGCGCGAGATGCGCCGCGCGCCCGAGCCGTCCGAACCCATCACGTACAGTTGCTGGCTGCCGCCGCGGTCGGAGTTGAAGACGATGCGCGAGCCGTCCGGCGAGAAGCTGGGCGAGGTGTCGATGCCCGGGTCGGAGGTGATCTTCGACTGCGAGCGGTTGGTCAGGTTCATCACCCAGATGTCGCTGTTGCCGCCGCGCTCGACCGAGAAGGCGACGCGGCCGCCGTCGGGCGAGAAGCGCGGGGCGAAGACCATGCCCGGGAACTTGCCGAGGCTCTCCTGGCGGGCCGTCTCGATGTTGAACAGGTAGATGGCCGAACCGCTCGGCCGCAGCGCCATGTAGGTGATCTCCTGGCTGCAGGAGGAGAACCGCGGCGTCATGACGATGTAGCTGCCGTCGGTCAGGCTGGAGGGGTTGGCCCCGTCCTGGTCCATGATCATCAGACGGCGGATCTTGTTCGCGCGCGGGCCGCTCTCGGCGACGAACACGACGCGGGTGTCGAAGTAGCCCTTCTCGCCGGTCAGCCGCTCATAGATCGCGTCGCTGATCTGGTGGGCCACCCGGCGCCAGCTCTCGGCGCTGGTGGTGAAGCGCATGCCGACCAGCTGCTCGCCGGCGTAGACGTCCCACAGCCGGAAATCGACCAGCAGCTGACCGTCGGGCGCGACGGTGATGTGGCCGTTGATCAGCGCCTGGGCGTTGATCGTCTTCCACGCCTCGAAGCGCGGCTGGACGGCAATGTCGAGGTTACGCTCAGGATAGGCGCCGGAGGCGATCGGCGCGAACAGGCCCGAGCGCTCGAGGTCGCCGGTGATGACCTGGGCCATCTCCGCGCCACGGCCGGCGCCGGAGAAGGCGGGCACGGCGACCGGCAGCGGCTCGACGATGCCCTGGTCGACCTTGATGTCGACCGCGGCCCGGGCGGCGAGCGGCAGGCCTCCGGCCATGATCAGGACCGCGAAGGCGGCCAGCAGGTTGCGAAGGCTCATCGGGGGCTCTCCATTAGCGGGTTCCGCATACCACGGATGCGTCGAACGGGGCGCTGAGCTCCTCGTTCACCAGCTCGGGCGGGAAGTCCTTGAATTTGGCTGAGCCGACAGCTCGCCGGGCGCTGATTAGCGCGGCGATCTCCATCGGATCCATACCGGCCGTTGAAACGTCCTGCCAGGCGGGCATGCTGGGTAGGCCGCTTACGCCGACCTTAAAGGTCACAGTCACCTTCACTGACGAACCGCCTTCAACCAAACAGTTCGGCCGCCAGTTTCGCCCTAACTCCGGGCCGAGATTCAGCAGGTAGCCCTTGGTCGCCGCCGAGACGCGCTTGCCCGAGCCGATCTGGATCGTGGTCGCGCTCTTGGTCGGCCCCTTGGCCCCGCCGGTCTTGCGTGGGGTGCTCGGCTTGGTCGGCTGGACGTCCTTGAGCAGGCGGTCGAGGTCGAGCTCGGTCCGCTGGGCCGGCTGCGGCTTCTTCGTCGGGGTTGGAGTCGGGGTGGGCTTCGGCGTCGGAGTCGGCTTGGGCGTCGGCTTCGGCGGCGTGGGTTTGGGAGTCGGCGGCGGCGGGGTCGGGGGCAGCGGTTCCGGCTCCGGCTCGGCCACGGGGTCGGGATCCTCGGTCTGGGCCTCCTGGATCTCCTCGGCGATCGGCGCGCGGATCATCTCGGGCGGTCCCTGGGTCACCAGGGTCACCGGCACGCCGCCGCCGATCTCGCGCGGCTTCTCGAACAGGCCGAGAAAGATCACGGCCAGCGCCGCCCCGACGTGCAGGACGGCCGAGACCACGAGGGCCGGCGTGATGCCTGTCCTCTCCCGGCGGCTCATCGCGTTACTCGACTCCGGCGGCGGCGTTGGTCGTGACGGCGGGCGCGGGCGCCTCGCCCGACGAGGGGCCGCCGGTGTCGGTGATCAGGTTGATCTTGGTGAAGCCGCCGGTCTGCAGCGCGGCCATCACCTGGGCGACCACCGCGTAGGAGGCCTTGCCGTCCGCGCGCACATAGATCGGCTTGTCGTAGCCGGCCTGGGTCAGGGCCGCGAGGCGCGGCTTGAGACCCTCGAACGCGATCTCGTCCTCGCCGACGAACAGCTTGCCGTCGGCGCGCACGGTCAGGGTCAGCGGCTCGGACTGGTCCTGCATCGCGCCGGCCTCGGTCTTGGGCAGCTCGACCGAGACGCCCGAGGTCAGCAGCGGGGCCGAGATCATGAAGATGATCAGCAGCACCAGCATCACGTCGACCAGCGGCGTGACGTTGATCTCGCTCAGCGCGCCGCGCCGGCCGCGTCCGCGCCGTCTGCGGCGGCTTCCGCCGGCGGCGAAGGCGTCGTGGGTGGACAGCGCCATGGCCTAGACCTTGTCCGCCAGCCGGCGCTGGATGGCGGTCGACAGGTCGTCGGCGAAGCCCTCGAGCCGGGCCGCGAACTTGCCCGCGTCGGTCGAGAACTTGTTGTAGGCGATATAGGCCGGGATGGCGGCGGCCAGGCCGATGGCGGTGGCGAACAGGGCCTCGGCGATGGCCGGGGCGACCACGGCCAGCGAGGTGTTCTTCTCCACGGCGATGTTCTGGAATGCGTGCATGATGCCCCAGACGGTGCCGAACAGGCCGACGAACGGCGAGGCGGTGGCGACGATGGCCAGGCTGCCGAGGCCGTCCTCGACCTTCTGGCTCTCGCGCGCGATGGTGCTGTCGAGCACGCGGTCGATACGCTGGATCAGCAGGGCGGTCTGGGTGTCGCCCAGCGCGCCCTTGGACCGGGCGTCGCGCCACTCGCGCAGCGCGGCGTTGAGCATCCGGGGCAGGGGCTGCTTGGAGTCGCCGGCCTCGGCCGCGATCTCTTCCAGCGGACGGCCGGAGCCGACCTTGTCCTCGAACTTGTTGGCCTGGCTGCTCAGGGCGGCGAAGCGGAACAGCTTGTCGAAGATCACCGCCCACGACCACAGCGAGGCGGCGGCCAGGCCGACCATGACTCCCCGGATGACCCAGTCGGCGTTGCCCCAGAGCGAGACGAGCGAAAAGCTCTCGGCGTTGATCGTCGATGCGTCCATGCGAACAGGAACCCCGGTCAGAATATGGCTAGCCGCCGATCATGAGGGCGGCTTTGGTGAATTTAAGGCGCGGAGGTTAACCCGCGTTAAGCATCGGGGATGCAAAAGTAGGGCCGAAGCGCATCGACGAGCCCGGGTGGCGGTTTTCTGGGCTTTCCATCGAGGCTGATGCAGGCCGCCGACACCTTCGCCTCGGCGATCAGTTCCTCACCACGCAGGATCTGTTGGGTAATGTGCAGGCGCGGACCCTTCACCTGATCGTAGGTCGTCACCACCCGCAGCGCGTCGTCGATGCGCGCGGCGCGGCGGAAATCGATATCCAGCTTGGTGATCACGAAGGCGGCCGGATCGTGCCGCTCCAAGAGGTCACTGTGGGACACGCCGGCCAGCCGCAGGAAGTCGCTGCGCCCGCGTTCGAAATAGCGGACGTAGTTGGCGTGGTAGACGACCCCGGTGAAGTCGGTGTCCTCGTAATAGACGCGCACGGGCAGGATGTGCTCGCGGCCCTCGAAGCGTCCGGCGGTGGGGGTGTCGGTCATGCCGGCAACATGCCGGGCGTCGGCGCGAAGGTGAACCCCGAACCGCGCTCAGGACCGACGGCGGCCGAAAACGCCGCC
>Ga0247813_10002211_pt1 | contig 13548 bp, 8 predicted proteins | sample UWRJL169409C1_FD_180719 | JGI IMG/M metagenome (GOLD analysis project Ga0247813, IMG submission 180719) | Plant litter microbial communities from Arlington Agricultural Research Station in Wisconsin, United States - UWRJ-L169-409C-1 | ecosystem: Environmental > Terrestrial > Plant litter >... | reverse complement strand
TTCAGATATAAACCTCAAAAAAATATCAGAACAATTTATAGCACAACTTAATAATACAGGGCTCTTGCCATCTGATGAAAACAGGAGAGATAATTATGAAACAAATCTTTTACAGCATGAATCTAGAGAAGAAGCTAGAAGAAATATAATTGATTTGTTTACACCCTCATTAATGCAAGAAGCACCAGCTAACTTCTCTCCAAGAAGAAGACAGCAAACACTCAACATTAGTGAGCCTAATAGAGTTGAGGAATCTATAGTTCAGGTTGACAGGGAAAATTGGCGATTTGTAAACTCTAGTCTTGTATTGATCGCCGAAATAGGTGGCCCTTCACGATGGAAACAAATCTCTTTTTCGAAGGAAAACTTTGAAACCTTTTTTGAAGTTCCGCTTAATGTTGGAGGCGAATATTATATAAGGTTGAGATATATTAATTTAGAAGGGCTTCTGGAAGAAGGAGTTGAAAACTGCAAGGCGATTGTTAAAGGAAGTTCAAATTATAATTTAGAGCCTAGCAAAGTAAGAGAAAGTTCTGTTGAATATGATAGGCACAACAAACCAATAATACTATTTATAAAACTTAATAACAGAGATTTTGTTTATCATTTTGCAACACATGGATCACAAATTTACACTGAACTCAAACGGTCATTAGTAAATGCTTCAGGCATAATTAAACGTCGAGAACTTGATATTGAAAATCTAAGATTAGCTTGCCCAAGTTTAATTTTATAATTAATTGGAACAAACAATTAAAACCTCAGCTAGAACAGATGCTTCCAAGTGTTTAGCAGCATGATTTAATTTACTATGAACGAAATTACCTGGAGAAACTATTTCAACATAGCTATAATATTTTTCAGCCAATTCAATAAGTTGAGTCATTGTAACTACTCTAGGATGACTTTTTTTAGTTTCATCATATGGAGAATATGATAAAACTAATTTTGCTCCAACTAAACTTGATTTTGAAAAAATTGCCTCAAATGCTTCCATAGCTTGGCTTCTAATGCAAAAAGGAGATTGATGTCTATCGATTCGATATAACCCTCTACTCAATACTGTTTTCCCTTTTAACTTCATAGTAGAAATTTCGGGTGAATCCCTCAAAGCTATAGTCTCAAGAACATGATAAAATCTACTATAATGATCTCGTGTATAAGGAGGGTCAGCATATACAACTGTTGTATCCTTCGATATTTGATCTAATGCGTCTCTGTAATCCATCCTAAGAGATTGGTTATCATAGCTGTTCGAAATAGAATTGTACTTTTTTAGCCATTTTTTAAAAACATCTATGATATCTTTTGATCTATCTTCAGATACTATTTTACCCAAAGAGTGCTTTATCTCTCCATTTGCCTTCCTTGGCCTAAGCGGTTGGGCAAATTGTTTACCAACAGTATTGACACATTCACTTATAGTACTAATGAGTGATGCCAAAAGTTTATCTCTAAATTCAATTGGAGACATTTCAATCTCTTCAAGTATTGCATCAATTTGAGCAGCTTGTTTATATGAAAAATAAACCCCTCCGAAATATCTTATTACTATTGACTGCTTATTGGTAATACTCTTTGCCTTTATCCGTTTTAATGATTCTTTGATTTTTTTTAAAAGTGTTTCATCACCATTGAATTCTTTTGTCTTTTCGAATCCAATTATATATCCATTCTCCAAAAGACTGCACAAATCTTCTAATTCTCCTTTTATCGCTTTATTTATACATTTAATCTCATACTGAATTAAAGGATCAATCGCCCAAATTAAGTTTTCCTGATATATAGAAAGACTGATTCTTTTATAAAATTCTTTTATAAAAGAATCAGTAATCTGAGTTGTATCTAATAACGCAGAGCTTATAACCCTTGAATATTCTTGTATATCGACTGAAGTAACAGCTCTAGTTCTTGATAATTTAAACGAAACACTAACAGATCCGGAAAACAGATCATAGACTCTTCCTTTGTTTGGATCAATTCTATTAATAGTGTCTTCGATAAAATCAAGAATCCTTAGCTTACTACCCAAATAATGAATAGGTCTGAAAATTGTATTTTCGGAATTATTAACCTGATTATATATCTGTGATTTTTTTTGCAATTGAATATTCGATTAATTAAAGTAATTTTATAGTAAGTAAGTCAGCAAATATGATTTCCAATAAATTAAAATATATAAGAAAGAACTCTTTAGGAAAGAACAACTCCGATAATTTGATTATTCATGGAGAAAACAAACTCATTTTAACTCTTTTACTTCCTTCATATTTTGAAAAAGTAAAATGTATATATATAGACCCCCCTTATAATAATGGTGAAATTTATCATCACTACAATGATAAAAACAATCATGAAAATTGGATAATCGAAATTACTCAAACACTTCAGTTATTAAAATCTTTCCTTACAAAAGATGGTAGTATATGGATTTCTATTGATGATAAAGAGATGCATTATCTTAAAGTTGCTGCAGATAAGGTCTTTGGGCGAAGCAATTTTATTTCGACCATAGTATGGCAACACAGGACAACTAGAGAAAACAGAAGCGTTTTGTCAAATAACCATGAATATATTTTAGTTTATGCCATTGATTCTAACGAGTTTAAGAAAACAAGAAATTTGCTACCGCTAACAGAAGATATACTAAAAAGATATACTAATCCAGATAATGACCCCAGAGGCCCTTGGCAATCTGTTTCTGTCAACGTTCAAGATGGGCATGCCACAAAAAATCAATTTTACGAAGTTCTTTCCCCAAACGGGAAAAAACATAGTCCTCCAAATGGTAGATGTTGGATTTATAATGAAGCAAAGATGAAGGCAGAAATTTCCAATAACAACATTTGGTTTGGAAAAGATGGAAATGGGGTTCCTAGAGCAAAAAAATTCCTTAACGGATCAATTAAAGGCTTAACTCCTGACACTTTGTGGTTATCAGAAATCAGTGGTACTACTAGCGCGGCAAAAAATCATTTACTAGAAATGTTTCCACTCAAAAAAGTATTTGACACTCCTAAACCAGAACAATTAATTCATCAAATTTTAAATATAGCTACTAATGAAGGTGATCTTGTTTTAGATTGCTATTTAGGGTCTGGCTCTACAATATCTGTTGCTCATAAAATGGGCAGAAAATATATTGGAATTGAGAAGGGTAATCATATTGTAGATTTAGTAATAGAGAGAATGAAACTAGTTGCAAAAGGTGAGAAAGGTGGTATAAGTAAATCTGTTAATTGGCAAGGAGGTGGCTCGTTTTCATTCTACCAATATGAGAATAAAGCCATAAGTCCAATAACTAAAAAAAAGAAAAAATCTATTTCAATAAAAAGTAAATAAAATCAAATAGGAGTGTTTCTTATAAAGGTTACCCTTTATGCTACATAGAGGGAGAAATCTGACCTCTTAAAATAGTAGCGGGGACTGGACTCGAATCATTGTCGCCTTTTCGGCGGATATGAGCCCAACGAGCTTCACTATTAGTCAAAAAAAAGACGTCAGATTTTTCTGACGTCTTCGTAGCGGGGACTGGACTCGAACCAGTGACCTTTGGGTTATGAGCCCAACGAGCTACCAGCTGCTCTACCCCGCGATGTGGTACTTTATAACAAATTGGGAGTTCCCAATGGTTCCTTTCATGACGAGGTTTGTTATAAGGCGATACAAAAGTAGTCTTTCTCGTTTATAAAACCTACCTTTGTACTCTTTTTTTACAAGAAAATGACAACAGAAAACTTTAAGTCCGGCTTTATCAGCATCTTGGGAAAACCCAATGTGGGTAAGTCTACGCTGATGAATGGCTTTATGAAGGACAATCGTTTTTCTATCGTCACGCCAAAAGCCCAAACCACACGCCACCGCATCATGGGTATCCTGACCGGTGACAACTACCAGTTGGTGATCTCAGATACCCCCGGCGTGATCGAGCCGAAGTACAAGCTGCAGGAGTCGATGATGCGCTTTGTGAACTTCTCTCTGGAAGACGCAGACATCGTGTTGTTGATGGTGGAACCGGGAGATGAAAACCTCTCTCCGGAACTGGAAGTGAGAATTTCGCGTTTGACGGTACCCATCTTCCTAATCATTAACAAGATGGATGCGGCCAGCGCTACGCCAGAAAAAGTAGCGGCCTGCAACAGTTACTGGCAAAATGCCGCCAAGCCGGAAAAGGTGTTTTACATCTCCGCCCTTAAGCAGCAAGGAGTTGAAGAGCTCTTCGCCGAACTCATTGAAGCAACACCGGTACACCCGGCTTATTACGATACAGACTTTATCTCTGACCGTCCGGAGCGTTTCTTCGCGGCGGAGATGATCCGGGAACAGTTGTTCCTGCAATACAAACAGGAAATCCCTTATTCCTGCGAAGTGAGCATCGACTCCTTTAAGGAAGAAGAAACCATATTACGCATCAGAGCGATCATTTATACAGAAAGACCTACCCAAAAATCCATCATCATCGGCAAAGGCGGCATTGCCCTCAAGGCAGTAGGCATCGAGGCGAGAAAAGGATTGGAGGAATTCTTCGGAAAGCAGGTTTTTTTGGAGACCTTTGTGAAGGTGGATCCGGATTGGCGAAATAAGGACTCGCGTCTTAAGAACTTCGGATATCAATCATAGGTGTATAGGAGTATGGAGAGTTCAATACGAGCCTCTTACTTTTCTTTTGCTCGCACAAAAGAAAAGTAAGCAAAAGAAAAGTGCGCCACGAGAACCAATTATAGAAGGCATGGAGTAGTGGCAGGCTTTTCGAAGTTAATTCCTGACGATGCCTTCTCTAATTCGCTCTTCTCGTGGACTCAGCCGCACAAAGCTTGCGCTTCCGTAAGAGGCTATCAGCTAAGACTTTACAAAGCACTGTTCCTTTATCTGGAACCGTATTTAATAAATATCAGAAAACACGACAGTGTTGAAATGAAAACGCCCGCATGGTGCGGCGGGCGTCCAGGAGAAGAGCGAATCAAAGGAGACATGGATTGGAATTAACTCCGTGTAGTAAGCCGATGGTTGAATGTCTTCTTTGATTGGTGGCACCCTTTCTTTTGTTACTTTTCTTTGGGTGAGCAAAGAAAGTAAAAGGATGGAATGAAACGCAGACTCAAAAGCCTGCAATAAACAATTAGAAAAATTACTTATGTCAAATATTGTAGCAATTGTAGGAAGACCCAACGTGGGCAAATCCACATTCTTTAACCGTCTGGTCGGCGGTCGCGAAGCCATCATGGACGACGTCAGCGGCGTGACGCGTGACCGTAACTACGGTTATGCGGAATGGCTGGGCCGTAACTTTACCGTCATCGATACCGGTGGTTATGTAACGGGATCTGAAGATGTGTTTGAAAAACAAATCAGAAAGCAGTCGGAAGCGGCACTGGAAGAAGCTACGGTCATCCTCTTTATGGTAGACGGTAATGCCGGTTTGCATCCGTACGACGAAGAGTTTTCACGCATCGTGCGCCGTTATAAGAAGCCCACTATTTTGGTGGTGAATAAAATTGACAACGCCATGCGTCAGCATGAATCGGCGGAGTTTTATTCTTTGGGGCTGGAAGCAAACATTCACGGTATTTCATCTGCCAGCGGTTCCGGTACAGGTGAATTACTGGACGAACTTATTACGTATTTCCCCAGTGAAGACGCTGAAAATCCGGATGAAGGCATTCCAAGAATCGCTATACTGGGTAGACCCAATGCCGGTAAATCTTCTTTGACCAATATGTTGTTGGGAGAAGAAAGAGCCATTGTAACAGAAATAGCCGGTACAACACGCGATTCCATCAATGCCCGTTACAAGGCCTTCGGGAAAGAATTTATCCTGATTGATACGGCGGGTATTCGTAAGCGTTCCAAAGTAAAAGAGGACATCGAGTTTTACTCGGTTCTGCGTTCTGTGAAGGCCCTGGAGGAATCTGATATTTGTGTGATCATGCTGGATGCCCAGCACGGATTGGAAAGCCAGGACATGGCCATCATCTGGATGGCGCTGCAACGTAAAAAAGGCATTGTACTCCTGGTCAACAAATGGGACTTGATCGAGAAGGATAACCATACCTTCGGCAATTACGAGAAAGAATTGAAAGAGCGTTTAGGTCCATTGAGCTATATTCCGATTGTTTTTATCTCGGTAGTCGAAAAACAAAGGGTATTCCAGGCCATTGAAAAAGCCATTGAAGTCTACGACAGCTACAAGACGAAAATCCCTACTTCTCAACTGAATGAAAAATTATTGCCTGAAATTGAAGCTTATCCTCCTCCATCCTGGAAAGGAAAGTACATTCAGATCAAATATGTGACCCAGTTACCCACCAGAAGTGTGACTTTCGCCTTTTTCTGTAATTCGCCACAATACATCCGGGAGCCTTACGAAAGATACCTTGTGAACAAAATCAGGCTGCATTTTGGCTTTGATGGGGTTCCGATAAACGTGGTTTTTAGAAAAAAGTAAAAAAAAACAAGGGGAAACTCTTTCCCCGTCAAAATTATTGTATAGCTTTGTAGCTCAGTTTAAACTAATAAAATTTAACACAATGAGAAAATTATTCGCTTTATTATCTGTTGCTACTGTTTTGACTTTAGCTTCTTGCGGTGCAAAATCTGACGAATCAGCTGCTGCTGTTGATTCTACTGCTACTGACACTTTGGCTGTAGTTCCTGCTGCTGATTCAGTTGCTGCTCCTGTTGATTCAGTTGCTGCTCCTGTTGATTCAGTTGCTGCTCCTGCTACTAAGTAATTAGCATTCTTCGAGAGAAGAGAAAAGCCCCTTTCATTTGATAGGGGCTTTTTTTATTTTTGTGAATGGAACTTCATACGGCACAAAAGCTTTTCGCCAAGTTTGTGCCTGAATTATCTGCTACGTATTGCGCAAACCTCTGGATCCAACTCGGATTTGAATTTAAGCTGGCTCGCTCGCGCTCTTCTAAACTCGGAGATTACTGGTACAGCTCTGCCGTAAAGCGTCATAAAATTACGGTCAACAAAGACCTCAATACCTATTCCTTTCTAGTCACTTACATCCACGAAGTGGCGCACATGGTTGCCGGCATACGTCACGGTTACCGCATCAAACCGCATGGAGAAGAATGGAAATATTGCTTTAAAGAAGTGATGTATCCACTCATGCAGGAACATATTCTGCCGGAAGATGTATTGGTGCCTTTGCACGATTATATGATTTCGCCCGGTGCTTCTTCCTGCTCGGATCCTGCATTGTATAAGGCTTTGGCGAAATACGATGCGAAACAGGATTTTCAGCTTTTCCTTTCCGATGTGGCTGTTGGTGCTTCTTTTGTTTTTGGCAAACGCATTTTCCGCAAGGAAAAAATCATGCGTACGCGTGCCTTGTGCGTCGAAGTAAAAAATGGACACCGTTATTATATTTCGCAGGCAGCGGAGGTGAAGGTGCTGCAAGCTCAACTATTTTAGTTGTTAGTTGTTAGTTGTTAGTTGTTAGTTGTTAGTTGTTAGTTGAATAAAATATTTTATACTTTCGTTCGCACTCCTGCTGTCTGACCCCTAAATCCCCTGAAGGGGACTTCCCAGCAAAATGCTGTTCGTAAACTTATTCTTTTTCTTTTTAGTCTTACTCTCAAACCACTTTTAATAAAACACGAAACTAAGTCCCCTTTAGGCGATTTAGGGGTCGGACAGTATGATGTGGAGCGGAAGTATGTGTATCCTAGTGAAGCTAAGCCCCGCTGTTAATCGCATCCCCGAGCCTGGGGGCTCTATGTCACTATAGGCACGAGCCTGGAGGCTCGCCGCCTGCATTGTAGTTGAAATAAAAATATTTTAGACTTTCGCTTCCACTCCATGCTGTCCGACCCCTAAATCCCCTGAAGGGGACTTTCCAGCAAAATGCTTTTCGTAAACTTTTCTTTTTCTTTTCGTCTTACTCTCCATTCAGTTTTATAAACACCAAAGTAAAGTCCCCTTCAGGGGATTTAGGGGTTAAGGCAGGTCGTATAAACAAAGAAGCTCATTGCATATAATATGCGATGAGCTTCTTTGTTGTATTGCAAACTAAAGTCCCCTTTAGGGAATCAGGGGCTAGTGGGTTAATGAAACTATTCCACTACAAATTTCTTCGTCAATCCTTCACTCGTCTTCAACAAGTAAATTCCTCTGGCGAATCCTGCGATTGAAATCTCATTAGACTGCACCACGCGTTGAACAACTGTTCCTGTCATGTCGTAGACTTCACCGCTTACTTCTTTGTTGATGCGGATCAATTCTCCTTTTGCAGGATTAGGATATAGGGTCAACGCTGTCAATTTTTCTAAAGGATCTTGCACCGCAGTGATTACGTTTTGAATTTCATATACTGCTACCGTTCCGCTGAGTTCATTGGAAACCGCAATGTAAGGCTTGCCATTGGGACTGTTTTGCGCAGAGATGTAAATGATTCCTTCAGGACCCTGGTCACCACTGTACGACAGCAGACTCCTGCTGTTTTTGTAATCCACAAACTCCGGAGAGGCCGGATTAGTAATGTCATAAACCATTACTCCCCCTACTCTTTCCAAACCGATGAATGCGTAAACCTTTCCATTTATCGTAGCTACTGTAATGCCTTCCGGCTCCGGACCTTTTGCACGGCTTCTGCTCTTGAAGGCATTGCTTTCATTGTCTGCGTTAAAGATCGGCGACACTGCAGGATCTGTGGATGTGATCATTTCAAAATCATCTCCGCTGTCGTATACCAATTGTTTCGTATCGGCATTAAAAATACTGAATGACCTGCCGCCATTCACGTACAACTCGTCGTAGTCACCGTCGTTATCGGTATCCCCGTGCAAGTTCGTAATTCTTAATCTGCCCAAGTTGTGGTCTTCTTTCAATACCGCCGCATGAGGGAAGGCTGTAGGATCAAGAATGACAGAAGCATGGTTCACTGTGGTGCGTTCCACAAAACCGGTGTATTCCTTTTCATCGCCTTCGTTTGCAGTAACAATGTAATTTACCCCGCCTGCTGAATAATTCGCTACACCATCCGGTATGTAAAATCCTTTCACCGGCCAGTTGCTGATCGCTACCATACCGTTGTTGTCGGAAACATCAAACCCATTCCCTACCGTGTTGTAATTCTTTGTACCCAACGGCCAGATGGCTATAATGGCTTTGGTTTGCAAATTAATTTCTGCGATGGCATTGTTCTCCTGCAGAGTCACCCATGCTTTTTCTGAGTTGGCCGACACCGTAACATATTCCGGTTCGATGTCTTGCGACAAGGTACTGGTGGATTTTGTTTTACGAATTCCGGAAGCGATCAACGTGGCTTCATTGGCATTGAAGCCGGTGAAATCCAAGGTCACTACATTAGACTGCGACAGGGTCTCCATACCACCTGAAATGTCAATGATGCTCACGGAACCTTCGGGATCTACCGAGTAGTTGAGCGTAGGCTGACCTTCGTTTGCTGTCAATACTTTTGTGCCGTCCGGCGTGAACGTGATCATGTCAGGCAAAGCACCCACAGTGACTTGTTTTAAGAAGTTGCCATCGGTATCGAAGAACACTACTGACCCGTTCAACTCTTCGTTGACATTGGGTGAAGCAACTGCTACAATACCATTTTTAACCGCTACACTGGTTATGCCTCCATAGGTAGACATGTTGACAGAAGAAATAAAAGCGATGGCTTCGGGATTAGAAAAATCTGCAATGTCTAATCTGTCTTGCACCGCGCTGGTCATGAACAGACGTTGCGTTTCCGGATCGTGCACAACAATTTCAGTCGTGCTTCCGTTTGTACTCACGGGTTCAAAACTTCCTACGTGAGAGAGTTCTATGCTTTGTGTGGCGGTTGGTGCCTCACGGTCGTTGTCTTGAATAAAGAGTGTGAAATAAGGCGTTCCGGTCAAAGACAATCCTACCGGATTTTCTAAACTCAATACCAGGTATTCTGTTTGTTCTTCTGTGTTGTCATTGATCAACGGTACGGTGATCACTTGCGAAGCGTTGCTTGTTCCCGAAAATGAAAGTGTTTGCGTAGTCAATGTAAAGTCCGCTGCGCTTGCCGTACTGAACGGTGATGCTTTCACCACCAGGTCAATGCTGGAAACAGAAGGATTTTGCAAGGTAATGTTGATCGTCGCGGTCCCTGCACTTTCATTGACAGCTAAGAATTTTGTTGCAAAACTTACGGAGGTATTGTAAGTGAAGTTGAACGTGTATGCCCCAGTCATCACACGGCTTTCTGAATCCATAATGTTGTTTACCTGTAGAACATAAGCCGTTGCTGTTGCGAAAGGTGTGCTGAAAGTTAGGGTTACCGTATCTGCTAAAACACCGTTGTTTGTTCTGACAGCAGAACTGATTCCTGCAATGCCCGTGTAATGCGCAAGATCAGTGGCTGATGCATTGTCCAAATCGTTGTTGAATACAAAACGCAAAGTGGTTTGGTTGATGACTTTCGCTGATACCACAGCAGGAGGACCAGGGAAAGCCCATGTCGGCCAGGTCTGAGGGGCAGTGGCATTTGTTGTACCCGTCCAGTTGGCTGGATTCAAAACGGCAGCCTTTATCTGTGTGATCGTACCTGCCTGAGAACCGGTATAATAAGCGTTCACTGTATTTCCAGCTACATTTCCTGCAGTTGTGCTCAGGTTAATCGAACTGGTACCGTCTGCTAAACCCGCAGGTAGTATAGATGTAGCACCTCCGCAAACAGCAGAACCTGACCAGGCATTAGAACTCAACGCGGTAATGTAAGAGGGAGTGGCAGCTGCACCGGTGTACACGATAAACTGATCACCTCCGGAACTCAATCCGAAAGCGCTACCAGTTAATGTGCCGATGTTCACAGAAGGTGCATCGTTTTTCACAGCAATCACAGTTCCTGCTGATACGCCTTGCGCAGGTGCTGTCCAATTTAAACCACCTGTACACTGACTGGTACCGGTATATTTACCATCTGTGAAATGGAGGATTGTTCCAGGTAAGATATCTACCAAGGTCAGCAAAGCTACTTCATCATCTGCTCCCGTGGCATTCATGCGATAAGCCACAGGAACCAAATCTCCTGGCTGGAACACGGTTTGAGGAGCGATGGTAGTAAAAAGAGACGACGGTGTTGTTTCAATTTCATTGTCGCTAAGATCTTCGATTACATTTGCTTTCACGGCGATGTAATACACTTGTCCGCTTTGCAAAACGGCAGTTGGTGCTACCGTGATTTCTTTTCCTGAAATGGTAGCATCGAAAGATACCGCAGCACCGCTGGCGTCATTTAATCGTAGTTCCACCAAGCCGTCGACAGTCGCATTGTCTATTGCAGCGTCATTGATTAAACGAATGTCTTCGTTGAAGGTGATTTTAGGCTGAACGTTTACGGCAACATTAACCGCACCATTTAACGGAACGAAACTTACTACCGGTGCTGTTTCATCTGGTGTACCCGTAAGAGAAGCTTCTGCCGTGAAATTATCGAAGCGGTGGTTGCCTTCTACTCCTCCAGCTCCTAGTTCAAAAGTAATTCTGATTTTAAAGTTGGCTTTGTTATCGGTTGCAGGTAAGGAAGAAAAATCCAATGTCTGCAATGCCGGATTGTCATAGGGCACAGTGATGGTTGTAAAATTAGTATATGTACTTCCATCGGTGGTATAATCAATCACTTGTTTCTCTGCTGCTTTATCTACACTGGAACGGCGCGTTGTATAGTTAAGGACCAGGTTTTCATAACCTGTAGTCGGTAAAGCAAAGATCAATGTACCATCTATAGCATTGGTATAACGCAAATGCGTGGCGGCAGCATCTCCGTTTCTGTTATTGACCAGAGCGAAACCATTGCCGGTGTTACTAGCCGCTTGCACAAAGCTGGTAGGACCATCGATCGCTGTGATGGAAGCGCCGCCTATAGTAGAAGTGGGTGTCAGCAATGCTGCTACATCAGCAGAGCTATTAAAATTCCAGTAATGAATCAAGTCTTGTGAAAAGACCGGAAACTGAACGGAGAAGAGAAAAGCGAGTAAGAGTAATTTTCGTTGCATTGTTTTTATAGTTTGTCTCATGGATATTTCAGTGGTCAAACTTATAGCTGCAATGTTTCCTTAATGTAAATGGAATGTTAAAGGCTAGTCTTTTCTTGATGTAAAATAACTGTGGTGTTAATACACATATGCTTTATAAAAAATAAGTATGCTCTTGTTAATCAGTTTGTCTAACCCCTAAATCACCTGAAGTGGAGTTTATGGCAATGTAAAGTTTAGTTGTTAGTTGGAATAAAAACATTTTTTACTTCCATGCGGGTAAGAGTAAATTATGTACAAACGCATGGTGTGGCTGGCGTCCAGGAGAAGAGCGAATTATAGGAGGCTTTGACGGAAATTAACTACGTGAGGCTTACCAATACCATAATGCCTCCTATAATTGGTTCTGGTGGCTCCCTTTTCTTTTGTTACTTTTCTTTTGGGTGAGCAAAAGAAAAGTAAAAGGACGGATTGAAACTAGCTGATGCGTTTCGCTATCGATCCTATTATGGTTTGTGAAAGATAGCTTCGTAGTAAGGCTATCCCCGAGCCTGGAGGCTCTATGTCACTTTAGGCACAAGCTATAGGCTTGCGCCAGCGATAGTGAAGAAACAGAAACAGAGCGGAGAAACATTGGTTTCTTATTTAATTTAAACGTTTTGTAATTGCACCATCCACCACTTGAAAAAACAATTCCGGTGTCATGGTCCGCCAGTTCTCATGATCCAACTCGCCGCCGTAATTGATGTAATAATCGAGGTTGAATTTTTTCCATTCAGATGTTACGTGTTCACGGAAATTAACTCCGGCGATCCAACCTTCTTCTACGTCTTCAAACCATTCTTCGTAATAAGAATCGTCGGAGCCGTGAAAGTTTAAAATGTTTTCGCCCACTAAAATAAACTTGTTGATGCCTTCTCCTACTAGCAAATCAATGACGTTGCGTTTCAAATGCATGATGTCGTTGTGCAGGGTGTCGTTCCATTCGCCCATCAATTCTATGATACAGACGCGCTTGTCGTAATCGGCATAGAGTATTTTAACGTAAAGTGTTTCGGAACCTATAAAATCCCAGAGGGGATGGATGTAATACCCGTAGATGGTATTCTCGTATTGCTGGAGGTTGTAATGGGCTTTGTAAAAAGGAGAACGTTTGTCCTTATTTGATTGGTAAAATTTCTCCCAGTTGTAATATGGTTCAATGTCCTGCATGCTTGTGGTACCACTCCACGGCTTTACGCACACTGCCTTCTTTTTGTAACAAGGCTTCTGCTTCCGCTTCGCTGACATTGATTTCTTCCATAATCATGCCAATGCCACGCCTTACTAACTTGTAATTGGTCAGTTGCATGTCTACCATTTTATTGCCTTTCACTTTTCCTAACTGAATCATCGCTGCTGTGGTGATCATGTTGAGGACCAGCTTCTGGGCCGTGCCTGCTTTCAGGCGGGTAGAGCCTGTTAAAAATTCAGGGCCGGTATTTACTTCTACAGGAAAATCGGAAACTTTCGCTACAGCGGAATCCAAATTGCAAACGACGCAACCGGTTTGCAAACCATTTTTTCTTGCGGCTTCCAAAC
>Ga0247813_10002209_pt1 | contig 13551 bp, 12 predicted proteins | sample UWRJL169409C1_FD_180719 | JGI IMG/M metagenome (GOLD analysis project Ga0247813, IMG submission 180719) | Plant litter microbial communities from Arlington Agricultural Research Station in Wisconsin, United States - UWRJ-L169-409C-1 | ecosystem: Environmental > Terrestrial > Plant litter >... | reverse complement strand
TGGCGGATAGGAAGTTTCTTCTGCCTGAATATCTTGAGGGAGCGCAATAAAAGCGGCTCCGCTTCTCGGGGCGGCGGCGATCCTGAATGCATTGTTCATAATTTCAGGTATATTATCAACGCTTTGCACCTTAATGCTGTACTTGGTGATGGGATTCATGAGCGCTACGGCCTGCATCGATTGGTGTGTACGTTTAGCGCCTTCACTTCTGGCAACCGCACCAGCAATAGCTACTACAGGGTCACCCTCTGTTGTAGCAGTAATCAGACCGGTAGCCAAGTTTGATGTACCCGGACCAGAAGTGACTAGCACTACACCCGGACGGCCAGTGAGACGGCCTATCGCGGCAGCTATAAAAGCAGCGTTCTGTTCGTGCCTGCAGACAATCAACTCCGGTCCGTCGTCTGCCAATGCGTTAAATACGCCATCAATCTTTGCGCCAGGGATGGCTAAAATGTGCTTTACTTTCTGTTGTTTGAGACATTGCACTGTAAGTGCCGCTCCGCTTAATTTTTCCATACAGTCAGGTTTCTTATTATGCCACCATCAGCATATAACTGATAGTTGCAAATAACAAACCCTAATTCATCATACTGTATTACAGCTATTTATAACTTTATATTGATATAATCTATGCCGACATATCGTTATTTTACGTACACAAAAGAAAAGCCGGTAAATCCAAACGGCGTAAAAAAATATAATTTTAACGAATTACCGCAAATCAGCAGCGACAGGCTCAGGCTCGTGTTTTCTGATCTGTATTTTCACGTATTTCGAGGCGGGCATATTACTTTCACCAACCACATTATTTATCGATACCAGTACATTGGTTTCAGGAAAATAGGTCACCGTATTCCGCTCAGGGATATCATAGGGCACGACAACAAAAAGCGGAGCGATACGCACTTTTCCATCATCAAAATTAAAAAGGTCAACTTTGTCTTTGGCCTTAAAACCTTGCCTGTCCATATCTTTCTGATTCATAAAAACTACCCGCCGTTCGTTTTTTATACCGCGATAACGATCTTCGAGCCCATAAATAGTGGTATTAAACTGATCGTGCGTACGGGTCGTCGCCATCATGTATTCATCAGGCCCGAGCGTATTATCAGGAACGGCAGTTATCGTGAACGGCGCCCTGTCTTTATATTTTTCGGTAATAAACTTCCCTTCCCTTGCGGCATTGGGCAGATAAAACCCTCCCTTTTGCCTTACACGGTAGTTATAGTTTTCGAAACCTGGTATACATTGTTCAATGGCGTCCCGGATCCCGTCATAATCGTCTGCATAGGCTTTCCAGTTTACAACCGACCGGTCGCCGAGTGTAGCCATCGCCATATTGCAAACGATATGTGTCTCGTTCATCATCTGATCGGATACGGGTTTTAAGATCCCTTTGGAAGACTGGACTACACCCATAGAATTTTCCGTACTGATAAACTGGTGCACACCATTTACCAGATCAATATCACTCCTGGAGAGTGTCGGCAGGATCAGTGCTTCTTCCCCGTGTACCAGATGGCTCCGGTTTAGTTTGGTAGAAACATGTACCGATAACCTGAGTTTACGCATCGCATTAGCTGTAAACGTAGTATCAGGGGTGGCCGACAAAAAGTTGCCGCCCATTCCGAAGAAGACTTTCACTTTTCCTTCATCCATCGCCTTAATGGCACCTACAACATCGTAGCCATGATTACGAGGAGGGTTAAACCCGAACACTTCCTGCAGTTTATCCAGCTGTGCGGGAGTTGGTTTTTCGTTGATCAGCATCGTCCGGTTTCCCTGTACATTGCTGTGACCCCTGACCGGGCAAACGCCTGCCCCAGGTTTGCCGATACTGCCTTTGAGCAGCAGGATATTTACAATTTCACGGATCATCTCCACCCCGTTAGGCTGCTGGGTAAGTCCCATCCCCCAGGCAAATATGATCCGCTTTGCTGGTGCCAGTATTTCTACCGCTTCCCGGATCTGATCTACCGTTATACCCGCTGCGGCAGCAAGTTGCTCAAGATCGTAACCCGCAAACTGTTCTGCGTACGCCTCAAACCCGACAGTTTTATCACGGATAAAATCCTGATCAAAGACTGCACCCGGTGCTTTTTTCTCCTCCTCAAACAGCAATAACTCCATGGCTTTCAGCAGCGCCATATCCCCGTTTATTTTCACCGGCATAAAAAGATCGGAGTAATGTGTCCCCTTGCCCAGTATGCCATTAATTTCCTGTGGATTTCTAAAACCCATCAGTCCGGCTTCCGGCAGCGGGTTGATCGCAATAATCTTTGCCCCGTTTTTTTTACCTTTCTCCAGTGCGCTCATCATTCTCGGCGCATTAGTACCCGGGTTGTGACCTATAATTACAATCACATCAGTATCATAGAAATCATCCAGTTTCACCGTTCCCTTCCCGATTCCTATAGTTGGCAGTAAAGCGGTTCCCGATGTTTCATGGCACATATTGGAACAATCGGGCATATTATTAGTGCCGAACTCTTTTGCAAAAAGCTGGTACAGGAATGAAGTTTCATTACTGGTACGTCCGGAAGTATAAAACGCCGCTTCATCCGGAGAATCCAGGCCATTGAGATGGCCGGCTATTTTTTTGAACGCATCGTCCCAGCTGATCGGCATATAATGTGTACCACCTTTTGGCAAGTACATCGGCTCTGCCAGCCTTCCTTTTCTGCCGATCTCAAAATCCGTCAGCCCCGCAAGGTCGACCACAGAATTTTCAGCAAAGAATTTTGCCGTCACCTTTTTTGTCGTCGCTTCTTCAGCCAAAGCCTTGGCCCCGTTCTCACAGTACTCTCCGATCGGCGAACGCTCATCATCCGGATCCGGCCAGGCGCAACTGGAACAGTCGAACCCTCCCTTCTGGTTCATCGTGAATAATGCACGGACACCACGGATGGGAATTCCTTCTTCAAGCACATCACTTAGTGCAGCTACAACCGCAGGAATACCTGCCGCCCATTTCTTTGCCGGGGTAAATTTCAGGTCCAGTAATTTTATCGGATTTTCTGCATCGGGTATCAAGGTCAGTTTTTTCATGCGGATTGTTTTTGCTCTGCTAAGGAGTATTGAGGGTTTTGCACGCATCATTTTGTTGCGGCAGCAAATGGTATCTTGCAGACTCTTCCGTAATTAACGGATTTTTAATTTGTTTAGCACATTATCCATCTCCGAATCCGCAGAAATCCCATAGCCGTTGACGAATATACCTTTGATATCTCCGCCGATTGAAGATATCGCATATAAAATAGCCTCGTCTTCCGGATCAGATTCGCCCTCAAAACGATAGTACCTGTCTATAAAAAAATGTTCCGGATTTGCCGTTATAGTTTCCATATGGATATTTTCCGCTACAGGCAGGTTAAAATCTGTCACGTATCCTTCGGCATTCAACTGCGTCATTACCTGGGAAAGCGTTGTCATCTCTCCCAGGTGTGTGTTTGTTTTATCGCTCATCTGCTGAAAATATAGGATTAGATTCCGTAAGTGCCTGTCAGTGCTTTTTTCTCAATGCTTTTCGCAAATAGAGGAGTTTCTTCTTTATTATGTTCATCCGATGCGGCCTGTCTTGCCGCCCTGGCTTGTTCTATCGTTGTACCGTGCTCCTTGATAAACTCCAGGAATTCGTCGGTTGCCGTAGCGTGGATCGAATTACTGTACTCACAAGTGTTATCATCAATCCGAGTCACACGCAGCTCCCATAAAACCTGTACTTTGGTACGTCCGTTTTTAGTGATGGCATCGGAGACAGATAACATCCTGCAGTAATCCGGTTGATGTACAGTTGCCAGGTAGTGCTGGATCATCAGGGCTTCCCCTATGGTCTCTACATTGAGCGACATCGGTTGTCCATCATAAGTGTAACTTGTACCTGCGCCGATATGATGCGTTGAGCAGCGCTGATACTCTTCTTCGGGCAGGTTTAGCAGCCAGTCGCCGATATTAATTTTATCTATAGGTGCGTTAACGATGGCAGTAACTGTTGATACAGATAACGCTCGGTCGGGTGTTTGAGGAATTTCCATCAGTTGATTTTAATTAATATGTTCAATAATTGTTAATACTCAATTGCTGAACTCCAAGTATTAATCCAAATATTAAATCATTAAAAAACAGCAATTTACAAATAAAGCCATTCAATATGAATGGCTTTATTTCGTGATTTCACTAAGGTGCTACATGAATCGCGGAAGTCATGTCCCGGATTTTGAAAACCCGCTAGTTTTCAAAAACACCCATGATTGTTGAAGAGATCCCGTAGCGGTGCAGGCCTTCAACGATTTGCGGCGCAATGTTTTCACTACAACACAAACGTAAAACATTGTCACTGTCCTGAAGATCTATAGTCCAGTTTTTGGCACTGAGATACTTAGCCAGCGTAGCTGAAATAGATTTCAGATCGCCCGGAGTGCGGATTACTGTTGCGATAATTATAATAAACCTTTGCATAGTTAAGAAATTAAATGATTACTATTTTAATTAATGCGCACCTTCAACAGCTAATGCTTCACCCTTTTTAATCCTGGCCAGGAATACCAGCGGAAGGATCAATGCGCAGATGACTCCGATCAGCATAAAACCTTCACTATAAGCAACCATGGCAGATTGACGGCTTAACGTTCCATCCATAATCCCCATGGCCATCTGTTTCGCCTGTTCGGCGGTCTTACCCCCTGCCATCAATTGTGAAGTAAGCTGGTGCATCCTTTCTTTCGCTGCCGGATTATACAATGATACATTCGACATCAGGTCGCCCCGGTGTGCTGCAATCCTCCTGGTTACATAAGTGTTGATGACGGCAAGACCGATAGAACCGCCCAGCAGCTGGAGCATATTGGAAAGTCCTGATGCCTGCGCAATATCCTTTCCTTTCAGACCCGCAAGGGTTAAACTTGCCGCAGGCACAAAGATAAACCCGAAGCCTACACCCCGGATAAGCTGCGGCCACAGGAAGTCCCATTCTCCCGACATCGGGGTGGCCAGGCGGTATGTGATGAATTCGTACAGAATCACCATGGCGAAACCAAAAACAAGCAGCATTTTAGGGCTTACCCCTTTTTTAATCAACGCACCATTAAGCCCCATCAGCAAACCCGTTACCAGAGCACCTGGTAAAATCAGCAGTCCCGTCCGCGTTGCGTTCCAGCCTAAAAAGCTTTGCACAAATACAGGATATAAAAATACCGAACAGTAGATGGCCAGACCAAATGCAAAACGTAAAGCTGAACCAACAGCCACGTTTCTGAAGCGTAAAACACGGATATCCACCACAGGATTTTTCGCTTTCAGTTCCCGGAGAATGAACAGAATAATACCTCCGATGGCCAGAACAAGTACGACCAAAATGAAGGTGTTTGCGAACCAATCCTTACGTTCACCTTCTTCCAGTAATAGCTGTAAACTACCTACGCCGATAATGAGCGCTAATATGCCCCAGTAATCTACTTTTCCTTCCAGTTTTTTACTGGCGCCTTTGATAAATTTCCATGACAGGATCGCCGCAACAATTCCTACAGGTATATTCACGTAAAAAATCCAGCTCCATGAATAGTTGTCGGTCAGGTATCCACCCAGAACCGGCCCTAAAGTTGGCCCCATGACGATACCAGCACCAAAAATCCCATTCGCCTTATCCAGTTCCTCCGGTGGAAAAGTCTCTACCAGCACAGTCTGCGCAGTAGCCAACAATGCCCCTCCACCTATTCCCTGTATAAAACGCCAGAAAACCAATGTCCAGATCGAACCTGAAAACCCGCACATAAAAGAAGCGATAGTAAATAGGATAATTGATGCCGTAAAATAATTTTTACGGCCAAATAAATCGCCTAAAAACCCGGTTAACGGAATGATAATAATATTGGAAATCGCATAAGCAGTAATCACCCAGGCTGTTTCTTCAACAGTTGCACCAAGATTACCCGCAATCTGCCTTGTTGCTACATTAACGATAGATGTATCTATCAATTCCATTATAGCACAGGTGATCACAGTGATTGTGATCAGCCATTTCCTGGCCCCCACTTCATAGGTGGGTTTCTCTGCTGCATCCATATTTAGTTGGTTTTAACTTTCGCATAAACACTCATACCAGTGCGCAGCGGATAGTTTTTACTGCTCTGGTTAGATAACACGATTTTGACAGGTACACGCTGCGTTACTTTTACAAAGTTTCCCGTCGCATTATCGGCCGGCAAAAAGGAGAACTTCGCACCTGTCGCCTGTGCCAGTGATTCTACCTTTCCGGTGAAAGTAGTATCTCCGTAGGCGTCTACTTCAATCTCTACCTCCTGTCCTACACGCATATCTTTTAACTGGGTCTCTTTAAAATTAGCGATCACCCAAACTTTTTGGTTATTGGCTACAGCCATTAACGGTTCTCCAATAGAAACTACCTGTCCCACCTGTACGTTTTTCTTGGATATGATTCCATCTGCGGGAGCGACGATCGTACAGTAGGAAAGCTGCAGTTTAGCAGCGTTAAGATTTACCTGTGCCTGTTTCACGCCAAGTTCTGCCAGGCTGATATTTTCGCTGGTATTGGCTACCTGCGTGCGTGTATTGGCAATCTGCAATTTGCCGGCATCAATTTGTTTGAGTAAGGCGTTACGCTGGCCAACGGCCGACTGTAACCTGGCACTTGCATCAATCTGATCGGCTTTTACCTGGTCGTACTGCTGCTGTGTCGCAGATTTTTGGGCTAAAAGCTGTGCGTAGCGTTCCAGGTTTTTATCTGCGACAGTTAACCTCGCTTGCGCAGATACGATGCCTGCGTTGGAAGCGGCAAGGTTTGCCGACACAGCACTCGCATTTGCAGTTACATTAGATACATTCACAGTTGCCGATGTCTGGTTGTTACCTGCCAGTTTTATGTTTTTGCTGGCTTGCAACAATGCGATTTCAGCTTGTTCTACTGCGATTTTGAAAATTGCGGTATCCAGGATAATTAATGTATCCCCTTTTTTAACGGACTGGTTATCAGCTACCCTGATCGCAGTTACAGTACTGTTGATTTTGGGGATTACCGGACTGATATCGCCTTCCAGCTGCGCGTTATCAGTTCCTTCGCCGGAACATCCAATAAATATAGCCGGCAGTGTGATGATTAATAATAGTTTATGTAGTGATGTTTTCATTTGATTTTTTATAATTGATGTTCGCCACGGTCAGTTTATACTTTTGTGCGCACCGACCCGTGACGCTTTTTGATATGATTGTCGGTAATTTGATTTGGTAATAATTAGTTGATAAATCCTGTCGATTACCGTTTGATTATTAATTTTCTTAATTTGTTAATTCACCAGTAGACTTTAACAATTTCCGGTAAGCTAATCCCGCATTCGCTTTGGCCGTCGCAACATTAAGCTGTGCCTGCAACAAGGAAGTATTCGCAATCAGAAAGTCGGTCGGTGTAGTGGTCTGCGCATTCAGTTTATTCTGTTCTACCCGGTAATTTTCGGTAGCCTGTTCCAATTCGGTTTGCACCAGGATAATTTTATCCAACGTCTTTTTATACTCGAGGTAATAGGTATTTACTTCACGCTGAATATTTTCTTTGGCGGACTGCATGGTATTGTCGAGCTGTACAGCAGCCAGTCTGGTCTCTGTTACCCGGGAACGGTTGGTATAAAAAGAAGAGATTTTCCATGACAAGCTAAGCCCCGCCAGAGCCGAATAGTTAAACTGGTTCAGGTTTGGAATGATCCGCTGATTTGGTTTATCATAGTTGTAGCTGCCGATGAGGTTCAGCATCGGCAGATAATCGGCCTTGGCCGCCTTAATCCGGTAACCCGCAGCATCGCTTCTCAGCTTAAAACTCTTAAATTCCGGACGGCCGGATAATGCGGCATCCATATATGCAGGCAAAGGTGCTATGGCAGCAGCGGGCAAAATATAAACATCAGGAATTTCGATTACTTTGTCGGGCTCTATACCAGTCAGGATGCAGATTCCATAATTTAAACTTCCGGAAAGGCTGGACAGGTCGGCAAGACTGGAACGCAGTGTGGTGATCGACAAATCAATTTTCAAAACGTCGTTCTCCAATACAATACCCTGGATGCGAAATGCTTCTACATCTTCCCTGCGTTTTTGCAATGATGCAATATTTGCCTGTACAATCTTTTCTGATGCCCTGGCATTGTAAAGATTAAACCACAGGTCAATCACCTGCTGATCCAAACCGAGCATGCTCCGCTGATAGTCGGCCATAGCGGCTCCAGCCTCTTTTTGCATTGCTTTAGTCGTATTCCTCGCCCTGCCGCCATTGTACAGCAGCTGGGTAAGTTGTACAGAGTTGTACGACTGGTTAAGGATCTGCGGATTGATCTGGAAGGAACCTGTGGGTAAACTGATAGTGAAGGGCTCAATATTATTGCTTAACCGCTGAAAAGTAGAGCTGATCATCAACTGTGGCAATTTACCGGCAGATGATTGCGCCGCCTGGCTGGTAGTGATCAGCTGCTGCAGACTGTCTGCCCGGAGCTGACTGCTATGCAGGCGTGCTCGCTCCACAGCTTCTTTTAAAGGTAAAAGCTGTCTTTGCTGTGCCATAGAAAGCGCAGGTAATACCAATAAAAAGAGGATCAGCCTCTGGTACATTTTTTTTTGTGTTGAAAACATAGTAACGATTGGGTTATATTTGAAAGAGTTGAAAACGTTGCTTTTTTAACAGCCTTAAATAATAGCGCGCAACAAAAGTAAACAATGATTACTAATTAGTAATCATTGTTTACAATATTTATTTTACTTTTGACCTATGACAGATAATAAAAAGAGCATTGACGAGCAATTGCGTCAATTTGAAGATATGACTGAAAGGAACTGGCAAAGAATTATTTACCAGTTGAGAAGACATATGGATATCTGGGCACAAAAGTCTGTCAAACCATCATGGGGACAAATGAAATTATCTTATTGGCCTGTCATCTGTAACATCAGCGTAGACGGAAGCACGGCATCAGAAATCGGTCGTAAAGCCATGGTGATTAAACAAACGATGAGCCGTACGCTGAAAGAACTGGAAGAAAAGGGTATGATCGTCAGTAAGACCAACGAGAAAGACAAACGCAGCGAATGTCTTGAACTTACAAATGACGGCAAGCAGCTGATCCTTGATGCGAGTGTGGATATGGCGAAGATGATGGCGACTTACAAAGCGCTGGTCGGTGAGGAAGATATGGAAACCACGATCAATGTCCTGAATAAAATCATCGCTTATCACGAAACGCTGAATCTTGAAGATGACCAGCAGTAATTGAGTTTGGAGAGCAAATTCCAGGATAGCTAAATTGTCCCAAACGCTTATTTTTTATCCTTCACGTTTTGTTTTTCGCTATGCTTAATGTATTATTGTTTATAATTAAGTTAGCTATGAAATATGCGCTCTATCTCTTCATTACAATTATTACTTTGTGCCTGATTAATTGGTGGTACCAGATCTATATTTCTGGTCATTACTATCAAAACGCAACTCTGTTATTAGCGTTTATTGTAGGAATTGTGCCCTTAGTTTTAATTTACCTGGCTTATTTACTGATCCGATATATTCAAAAACGATAAACTATATGAAACATTTATACACAGCATTTGCGCTGGGGACTGCGATGACCCTTTTTTCTGCGTGCGACCGTGCGCAATCGAATGTGCAGACACTCTATACCAGCAACTGCGGCGTTAGCTGGAAGCTGATTAAAGCCGGAGAAACTTTACCCCGCGGAATAGGCATGTGCTCTTATAAAGTTACTGTGCCCGATTATCCGATGCAGGGTGAAAGCATTTTCAAATCGGCTTTCGCAAACAGGGTGATGGCAAAAATTGAAGTGACCTATGATTATTCCATCACTGATGCCATGGCATATGTTGGAGAAGCGAAATACTTAGGTAAAATGAATAGTGACAGCGATGATGAAGCTAATTCTTCGAAAGCGTATGAGACTGCGGAAAATTCCGTGATCGACAAACGTATTAAGGAAGTTGCCCGTGACCTGCTGATCAATGAAGATATTGTAGAGTTTTCACAAGCAGAATTTGAAACCTTATTATTGGAAAAAGTTAACGCACTGCTGAAAACTAAAGGTGTAAAAATCAATTTCCTATCTTTTGTACCCATCCCTGAAGAGCAGACCCGCCAGGCAATAGATGTGGTAACTGCCATGAAAATCTATGAATCCAAAGGTTTAACTGAAGTAGGAAAATCTGTAACCGCAGCCCGTGCTGGTGCCACCAAGGTTGAAGTAACGGTTGAAAAGGAAGAAGCAAAAGTTAAAGACTAACAGGCGCTGACAAATTAATATCTGAAATTACAGAGGATAAAACAATCTTTTAAGTCCCGGATCATTCCCCGGGGCTTAAAACTGTTTAATATCTGTTACTCGTAAGACCAGGAATCTATCAAGCCTTATCAGCAGTAGCATAAGCTTTTCAGCCTATTGTCTTTCCTGAAGGTAATAATATGACTTAACCCTCCGCCAAAAATTACGATATGCTAATCTTCCTATTTTTTCGCTTCCAGCAATCGTCTGTAACCAATAAAACCTAAAAGCAGGTTGATCCCAAGATAAATCAAAAAGCTCTGCCTGATATTGATCCATGAAAAATCATGGTAATCCTTTGGCTGAAATACCGGGATTGCCTCCGCATCCGCAACAGTGAAAGTTCTGTAAGTATTCTCGTACGCCATTTTAGGATAATAAAACTGCTGCGTCTGTTTTCTGAACGCATCTGTATCACGGCTGAATTGGTTAAACTGATACCAATGGCTGCCGGAAAGAGCGGACAGTTCCTCCTGCATCATTAAAGCGGGGCTGATAAACTGGAACCTCCTGATAGCTTCCTGCTGTTTCCTGATCTGACTGTATAATTTTTCTTCTGCTACCGCTGTTGCCCGGTCTTTGATCTCCTGGCTTTTATACACAATTACGCCGTAACCATAAACCATTCCCGGAGTAACTACAGAAGCTTGTCTGATCATTGACCTCGGACTGCTAAACACGTCCTTAGTCAGGTCCTGACCGTCTTTTTCAAAATACTGATTGATCGCATCTCTTTCCGCTGTAAGCATATCGATACGGCTGGGAATCGGATAAGTCTTATTTAGCCCGATCTGTAACAGATTAGGAATAATAATCCCTGTAAACAGCCAGATAAAAATCAATACCATGGCATTAACATTTGAGCTCATTGAAAAACTGTTAACTAATAAAGCCACGGCAAACCAGAAGGCGAAATATAATGATACCTCCGCCACAAGCCAGCCCCAGTTTGCGGTAAACAGGAAACTGCTGCCAATTAGCGCGGTTAATACCGGAGTAACGATCAACCAGAAAAAGCCGGTGAACAGGATATAGCGGATAACGAGACGACAAATCACCATCTGGGCGATACTCTGATTACTGGTTTTTAATAATACCCAGGTCCCTTGTTCTTTTTCAGATGACAGTACATTATAACTGAACACAATAATCAGCAATGGAAAAAGATAAATGACGACAAAAGCAAAGTCAAAATTCCCTACAAACTGCAAAAAGCTATTTTCAATCTCCGATTCGAAAGTCAGGTATTGTTTTTTGTTAATATACACCTTATAATAAAACGGCTGTACATCGCTCTGACCAACGTTCAGCGCCTGCAAAGGAAATGGTTTTTTAACCGCATATTTTGGCCCTTCGTTTCTGGCTGTATTGTAAGCGAAAGTTGGATCATCCCAAATAAACCCGGGATAAAACATACCATTAGCTTCCACCCTTTTGATCCTGGTTTTCAAACTATCGGTGATTTGTCTGTCTGTTTTTTTAATTTCAGCAATAGTCCGCTCCTGTTTCCGCAGCATACTGCTCCCGATCCAAAGTGCGGAAACCAGGATAAAAATAATCAGCGTACATAAAGATACCAGCACCCTGTTGCGGGAGAGGATTTTGATCTCATGCTTAAATAAAATATTGATAACAGGTAATCTCATGTCTAGACAGTCATTTTTCGGTAAGCGTATACCATCAGGCAGATAGAAAATACAGTCCAGCCCAGCAGGATAAAAATAGAATTCGCAGCATTCGTTAACCTCCAGGCCAAGCCTGGTGCAGTGTAAGCAAATTGCGGAACCGTTTTCCAGAACGAATTGCCGGCCACGGTATTTTTCTGGTAATACTCATCCACAATCACCCCTATTTTCCTTCGGTGAATTTCAGCTTTCGCAGTAAAATCATTATGTGTGTCCATATCAGTCGCTGTCATCCGCATCGAAAAATCACGGAAAGCCAGGAAGGGAGTCAGCCACGCACTGTTCAGTACCAGCCTGTCCTGTTTAGCCTGCGTGGCATCAACGGCATCATAAGCACGGTCCATCACCACTCCGTCAGATTCTTCAAAAAACTCTATTGTTATCGGAATGAAGAAAACCGGGAGGTCTTCGATGCTGCTGACATGATATTTTTTCATCGTTTCCTGCAGCAGTTTTTCACGACGTACATCCTTATGTCCTTCCGAACCAATACCATATTGTTTTTCATCAAAAGTTTTGTTCTCAAACTCGAGTGAAGTCATTGAGGGGTTCACAGTTTTTGACAACTCGCCCGCTAAACGCGGCACCAGGAACACACCGACGAGCCAAAATCCGGAAAGGACAATCAGTGAAAGATTGGCACTTTTAGTCAGCAGGGAAATACTCACCCCGATAATCGTCATCATTACCGCAAAAAGCGTGAGTCCTAGCAAGTAAAACCCAAAAGCTGGCAGTATCCTGGTCATCAATCCTGTCGCATCGTTTTCTTTAACGAACAGCAGGAGCGACGAAACAGCGATCAGCAGTACCAGCGCCAATACCAGGGAGAGACAAGATAAAAGCTTGCCGGCAAAAATCTGGCGGGCAGTAGCTTTTGCGCTCATCAACATCTTAATCGTTCCGTTTTCCCATTCTTTAGAAAAAATATTATGGCAGATCAGGAAAATAAACAGCGGAAGGATAAATTCCGTCAGGTATCCGATATTCAGGAAACCAAAACTACGAAGCCCTGTTGCATCGCTGATTTCCCTGAACTTTACTACCCCTCTTTTATGCGGTTCCAGGTAAAAAGAATTCCCTGTATAATCTTCTATCCCATTTTCAATCATCGCCATATCGGCCGTGGGCTTGTAGGCATAAAAACCAAAATGCGCACCCAGGTGAGGATTTTTATCACCTTGTGAAATAAACTGCTGATAAGTCATTTCCTGGGATGCTTTGATCAGCTTACTATGATTTTCATAATACGAATTACCATTATACAGCGCAAGGATCATTAAAACTATAATTCCGGCCAGCATCCATACCACTTTCGAAGTGCGAAACAGTTCCTTTAATTCTTTTTTAAATATGAGCCTGATCATCTATACATTCTGTTTTACGATGTCAATATAGAGCCTGGTGAGGTCACTATGCGAAACCTCATCCGACAGCAGATTGTGCTTTAACGAACCCTGGTGCATAATACCGATCCTGGTGCCGAGGTTTTTCGCCATCAGTAAATCATGTGTAGCCATCAGCGTACTCACCCCCTGCTCACTGCG
>Ga0247813_10002203_pt1 | contig 13579 bp, 10 predicted proteins | sample UWRJL169409C1_FD_180719 | JGI IMG/M metagenome (GOLD analysis project Ga0247813, IMG submission 180719) | Plant litter microbial communities from Arlington Agricultural Research Station in Wisconsin, United States - UWRJ-L169-409C-1 | ecosystem: Environmental > Terrestrial > Plant litter >... | reverse complement strand
ACGCAAAGGTTTTTTTTATCGTCTGTACTGCTGTCTTTATTAAGGTCGCAAAGGCTGTTCGTTGCGAACTTTGCGTAATCCCTTGCGTTCTTTGCGGTTAAATAACAGTTTATTTACATGATCTCTTGTGAAAGTAAAAACTATGAGGTAATATGTATGGGAATTTGGGATTTAAAAGTTGGAATTTCTTTTGAAAATAATACTTCCTTTTTACCGTAAACTGCGTTAGGGATGGGAGCGGTATCCTTTTGCGACACACTACACTTCTGGCAAAGCAGCCTAAAACCTCTCTCGCAAAAGATTTAGCGGACAGTCCGGCCCGGAGGGAAACGCCCATATAAATTTAATTATGCTTTCTGTGATCATAAAATCGATAAATTCTCAATGATTGGATTATAGTTAAAGGTTTTAAATCTTAATGATTTGATTTTTCATGCTGTTTAGTTAGTTTATCAATGATTTTTTATCTTTTGTATTTTCAAAGATCTTGAAATTCTTCAGATGGATTAAACCCTTTTTTGAATACCACTATATAATTTAATTATTTAGCCTTTTTTATTTGATTTTAACGTCTTTTTAGCTTGTTTTTATTCTGTCTAGTTTAGTTGTAATAATCCTATTTTGAAAAGGGAATTAATTTCCTTTCTGAAAATTGTATTGAATCCACACTCATTTGCTTTTTCATGTTCTTCGGCTAATTTTATGAGGTCAATTATTTTATTGTTCAAATATTAAAGAAATATTCTGTTAGTTTATATTGATATGTATTTAGAAAATAATCTAATTACTAATCCCATATTTCGAGCTAATTGAAAACGTTTTTTTTAGAAAGATTTCTTTTTTCAAATGTAATCTAACTTAAAAGAGCGATAAGTTTTTTAGTTATTAGCCGAAAGTTATAATTTTGAGAGTTGATTTCTATTAAATAAGTTGCATTTCAATGGTTGAAATCATTGACAATATTTAGAAAGCAGACATTTTTTTTTGTACGAAAAAACCTTTGTATAGGTTCTGAACCTTGAGAAATCCATAGATATTCAATGGGAATTTGGATTTTAGAGGATTGGAATTTATTTATAATCAGTTCATTAAAAATAATTTAATTTTTATTCATAAAAACCCTTGTAGAATCCAACTTCTGTTGTATTTTTGCACTCACAATAACGCAGTTGGTTTGGTAGTTCAGTTGGTTAGAATACATGCCTGTCACGCATGGGGTCGCGGGTTCGAGTCCCGTCCAGACCGCAATATTGGAAGAAGCCTTTCTTAACGGAAAGGCTTTTTTGTTTTTATATCTTTTGAGATTTAACCGCAAAGAACGCCAAGATTTAATTTTACTTTACGCATAGAAAACACAAAGTTCGCAAAGCTAGATCAAGACAAAGCTTTGCGAACTTTATGTTTTCTAAAAAGCATACTTTAAAAATCTTGGCGTTCTTTGCGGTTAAATCAACACTATTTTATATTCCAAACTATTTATTCTTCTTATATTTATATGTCATTATTATCTCAATGGAACATTCCGGTCAGAAACTAGATAGATATTACATCAAAAAAGTAGATGCCGATAAAAAAAGCATTTATTGCCACCATGATTTGATGGGTGAATTGTTTGTGCCTACACATAAACACAACAAAGCTCAGTTGCTATATGCTGAAGGTGATGTTGTTTTTGTAACTACAGAAACTAAAACTTATTTTTTACCTGCAAGGCATTTTATTTGGATTCCGAGTGGTGTTTCGCACAGTATTGAACCAAAATCTGAAAGTGTGACGATGCGAAATTTGTATTTTCCTGTTGAGAAAGATGAGGATTTGTTTTATAAAAATGAAGGGATCTATCCGGTCAATAATTTACTGTTGCAAATGATGCTATTTACCAATAGGTGGAATGGTGATCTTAAGAAAGGCTCTCCGAATTTTGCCATTGCCAAAGCGATCAAAGCAATATTACCTCAAATATGCCTTACTAATTTACCTTTAGAATTACCGCAGCCAAAAGATCCGCGTTTGAGTAAAATTTTGCGCCATGTTGAGAATAATTTGGGAGAAACGATTTTGTTCTCAGAAGTTGCACATGAATTTGGTTACAGCGAACGTTCTTTGTATCGCCTATTTCAAAAAGATCTTAATATGTCATTCATTCAATATTATACTATTCGAAGAATTTTGAAAGCAATTGAGCTTTTATTAGAAAGAAAACTTTCGGTAAAAGAGGTAGCGCTTGAAGTTGGATATAATAGCGTTCCGACATTTAGTAATACATTCTTTAAATTCCTCGGACAAAGACCTTCTGACTACTTAAATAGGGAAGAGATTTTAGAAGGGAAGTAAAATTTTTTATTTCACGCAGATTTGACAGATTTTAGCAGATCAGCGCAGATTTATTTAAAAATGTCTTTCTACATCCTTACTAAGTTCTCCTAAGAAATAAAATAATCTACGTAAATCTGCGTAAACCCTTTAAATCTGCGTGAAATTTAAAAACCAAGCATTGTTTTTTAATTAATTGTTTATCAGTGTTTTAATATAACGTTTTCGGAAAATCAAATTTTAGCATATGTCCGAAATGAATATGTTATTGACTTTTTATAATTATCAGTCAACAAAAAAATGTAGGAACTTTGCAGTATTAAAATCTTAAAATATTCATGTTCCTTAAAACAACAAATTCTACAGAAGACTGTTTTCTCAAAATTATATTACTATTTTTAGTTGTATTGAAATTTAATAGTTTAGAAGCACAGGAAATTCATTCAGTTTCGTTAAGTGAAGCGGTGAAACTGGCAAAAGAAAACAACAAAAAAATCCTAAGATCTGAGTTGGAGACTACGCTCTCTGAGCAAAACATCAAAGAAAGAAAAGAACTCCGTTTGCCGGATATCGAATTAAACGGCGAATATTCCAGAATTACCAATATTACGGAATTCAAAGGAAGTGGTTTGCTAAACGGTAAAGAAGTAACCAAAGCAATTCCGGAGATTTATCAGGTAAATTCCACTTTTAAAATGCCAATTTATGCCGGTAATAAGATCAATAACGCCATTAAAATTGCCAATCAGGAAAATGAAATTGCCAAAATAAAAACCGAAAAGACCGAGAATGATATCGAGCTTGAAGTGGTAGCCAATTATCTGGCGATTTATAAAATGATGGAACTTCAGAAGATTTTTGAAGAAAACATCAAAGAAGAAAAAAGCCGATTGAAAGAAGTTCAATCACTTCAAAAACACGGAACCGTTACAAAAAATGAAGTGCTGAGAGCCGAATTGCAGCTTTCGGACCGTGAATTGAATTCGCTGACCAATTCAAAAAATATAAAAATCGCATTGCATGATTTAAAGACTTTGATTCAGCTTCCTGAAAACGAAGATGTGGCGATTGATACAACGGCAAACATTGATGAAATGAATAGTTTGGATCCGTATGATTTTTATTTGGAAAAAGCTTTTCAGAACGAAGAAATGCGAATCGCAAGCCAGGAATTAAACATCAAAAAAACAGAACTGAAATTGGTGAAAGGAAATTATCTGCCTACGGTAAATTTCTTTGGCAACTATGGATTTTATTATCCCAACTACAAATTTTTTCCACCAAATCCGTACTTGTACACTTTAGGACAAATCGGTATCGAAGCGCATTTTGATATTTCGGCTTTGTATAAAAACAAGACCAAAGTAGAACAAGCTACGACGCAAATCGAATGGCAAAAAATGCAGTCTGAAATTATAAAAGATGAAATTCAGGATAAACTGTTTAAAGAACATACCCAATATCAGGAAATCCTTGAAAAATTTGTGGTTGTAGATAAAGCTTTGGATTTGGCCAATGAAAATTACCGAATTGTAAAATTAAAATACTTAAACCAATTGGTTTTGATAACCGAAATGGTGGATGCCGATAACGCTTTATTACAGGCAAAATACAATAAGATTTCGACCCGATTGGACGCGATTCTTAAACATTATGAATTGCTTCATACGGCCGGAATAATGCCAAGCGAGATTTAGTTTAAGAAGAAAGAGAATAGAGGAAAGAAAAAAGAAGTTAGAATCAAGAGAATAGAAAAAGATATAGAGTTTATGGTTAAGATAAAAAATGAAACTAAAAGAAACAGAACGTTTCATGTATTGATAACAGTTATTGCTTGCATATTAGTAGCAAGCGGAATCATTTTAGGAATTTGGTTTTATGTGTTCAATAGTAATCACGAAGAAACCAATGACGCGCAGGTGGAGCAATATGTAACGCCAATAATGTCCAGAATTACGGGATATGTAAAGGAAGTTCGTTTTGATGAAAATCAGTTTGTGCATAAAGGTGATACTCTGGTGGTGATTGACAATAGAGAATACAAATCGAAATTGAATGTGGCGCTGGCTGATGTTCAAAGTGCAAAACAAAGCAGCGTTGTTGCCGAAAGAAATGTAGCAACAACAGCAAGTACAACCACAATTGGCGAATCGCAATTGGCGGCGGCAAAAACGAATCTTTGGAAAACAAAATTAGAATACGAACGTTATCAGGCTTTGGTAAAAGATGAAGCCGCAACATCGCAACAATTAGAGAAAGTACGAGCGGATTATGAATCGGCGCAAGCGCATTTTCAGGAAATGCGAGACCGAATTCAGTCATCCAATTTAAGTACGTCTCAGGCGCAGGCAAATGTTCCTACGATGCAAACCAATATTGCGTCGAAACAAGCTGTGGCAGATAACGCTGCATTGTTTCTTTCGTACACCATAATAACCGCACCTTATGACGGTTGGGTGGGCAAGAGAACTTTGCAACCAGGGCAAATGGTTAAGGAAGGACAATCATTAGTTTCTATTGTAAGCAAAGAAAAATGGATTACGGCGAATTTTAAGGAAACGCAATTACAATATTTAACCGTTGGTCAGGAAGTTCGTATTAAGGCTGATGCTTTGAGTGGTAAGGAATTTACGGGAATCATTACTTCATTATCTCCTGCAAGTGGTGCGCGATTTTCGTTATTGCCTCCGGATAATGCAACAGGGAACTTTGTGAAGATCGAACAAAGAATCCCTGTTCGTATTCAGTTGAAAGAAACCAACAAACAAGCCGACTTTTTAAGAGCCGGAATGAACATCACGGTTATTGCAGAACACCACTAAAATGGAAGATAAAAGTATTTTTAAATCCTGGGTGCCAAAATGGGCAATCATTATTATTTTGTTTGTCTGTCTCTTGCATTCCATGATTTTATTGGGCGTTTATACGTCAAATGTAACGTACGCGGCAAGTTTTCTGGACATTGAGCCTGAGGATTTGCAGTTTGCGATGTGCGTTACATACGGAACTTTGCTGGCCACGATTTTGATCGAAAGTAGATTTTCGAGTTTTTTCCCTGCGAAAAATTATCTCATGGCGGTGTATTCCGTTATCGGGATTACGATAATTTCATCGGCCTATATTACAAATTTTTATGTCTTTTTATTGCTGCGTGTTGCCGAGGGAATTTTAATGGCGCTTCCGGTAATTACGATTAGACAATTGTTGATAGAACAATTCAATTCTAAAAACGCCATCATAATTGGTTTCTCCTTTTATTACGGATCGTTATTATTGTCAACGCCGTTTATCATGAATATCGCCGTTTGGTTTCTGGATCATTACGATTGGAAATACATGTTGTATGTTTCGGGCGGACTTCAGGTTCTGAATGTCTTCTTGATTCTGGTTACTTTTCGTGGACATAGAATCACAAAGAAAATTCCGTTGTATCAAATCGACTGGATCAGTTATATTTTGGTGCTAACGGCAATTCTCGGCGGTGCGTACTTTTTTGTTTATGCCGAGAAAAAATACTGGTTTGAGTCTGCTCATATGGTTTTAATATTGATGATTGCGCTTATTACAGGAGGATTATTCATCTTTAAAGAACTTCTGGTAAAAAGACCTACCTTTAATTTTGAAGTTTTTAAATACGCCAATCTGCGAATTGGTTTTTTACTATTCTTCCTTTTTTACATCAGTAGAGCCACGCTAAGTCTTTGTCATTCGGCGATGTATTCAATCTGGAATTGGGATCCATCCCGAGTTGCCGGCGTGCAATACATAAACGGATTAGGAAACGTAATTGGACTAATTTTGGCTGCTTTTTTCCTAATGAAATCTGTTTCGACCAAAGTCATTTTTATCATTGGATTTTCGCTAATTGCATTATTTCACTTTTGGTTTACGTTTCTTTTTGTGTCAGATGTCGCTTTATCAGATATTATCATTCCGTATGTTTTGCAAGGCATTGGTGTTGGATTTTTATTCGTTCCCCTGATTTTGTTTACCACATCATCGGTTCCGGCAAAAATGGCGGTTTCTTCAGGAATTGTTGGCGTTTCTGGACGTTTTTGGGGAAGCACAATTGGCTTTTGTGTCATGCAAAATGCCATGGTATTCCTGAATAAAAAGCACTTTTTAAAGTTAAGTCAGTTTGTAACCGGAGATAATCCGCAAGCTCAGGAAACGATCACCAAAACTGCGCAGAGCTTCGCTGCAAAAGGATATTCGCTTGACGAATCGAATACATTAGCGCTCAAAAAAGTTTTTAGCACCGTCGCCAAACAATCGACTTTATTGGCCGATATGGAAATTTATACCATCGTTGGGTATGGCTTGGTAGTTTTGATTATTCTTATCGCATGCAATCAGCATTTACGTCATACAGCTAATTTGTTTAAAAAGAAGATTTGGATTAGTTGATGGTTTTAATCTCGCAATCCCGATAGCTATCGGGATTGCGAGATTAAAAAAAACTCAGCGAATCTCTGCGAGAAACCTTCGCGAATCTCTGTGAAATAACCCTTTATTACCTTATCTTGCAACCGTTAAAAAAATAAAATACAATGAAGCAGCAATGTGTAATTTTTGATATGGATGGCGTGATTTGTCACACCAATCCGCATCATGCAAAAGCTTTCGAGGCATTTTTCGATAAATATCAAATTTCTCACTCAGAGCAGGAATTTGAAGAACATATGTACGGAAAACATAATGGATATATTATGAGTCATTTCTTCAAGCGTGCAATTGCGGGAGAAGAACTCGTGAAACTAGAAGATGAAAAAGAAGGAATGTTTCGTGAAATTTATAAAGACAAAGTCGAAACCATTCCGCATTATTTGGAGTTTTTAGGCGAACTGAAATCCCATGGATTCAAAACGGCTGTGGCAACATCTGCACCGCGAGCCAATCTTGATTTGATTATGGGCGCACTAAAATTTGAAGACAAAATGGATTCTATAATGTCAAGCGAAGACGTAAAATTTCATAAACCCAATCCCGAAGTATATTTAGAATCTGCCAAACGTGTTGGCGTTTCTCCGTCTGATTGTATTGTTTTCGAAGATTCTTTTTCGGGCGTTACAGCAGGCTTAAATGCAGGAATGAAAGTCGTTGGCGTTTTGAGTACGCATACAAAAGAACAACTTCCGCCATGTAGTTTTTATATCAATGATTATAGCGAAGTGAATGTTGATAAGGTAATTGAGTTATTGACTAAATAAATTCCAATAATTTAAATTCCAAATCCCAAACTATACGAGAGACCTTTGTCGAAGTTTAAAACTTTGACAAAGGTTTTTTTTGTGCTTTTTTAATCGTAAAACATTGTAATATAGTCTTCTGTGATGCTTTTCAGGAGCTAATCCCGCTATCCGTACAATCTTTTGTGTCCGCCGCGGCGGACACAAAAGGATTTTCTCCCGAAGCCTCGGGACTATCGGGGCTAGGGCAATCATTTTCATAATAATATTTTCGTCTAATCTGTCATTTCGAGCGAAGGGAGAAATCCTCGCGAGTAACTCTGTAACGAGATTTCAATCCTTATCGAGCTTCTAGTGGTTACTTTGCGCTCCAAGGGATTGAAATCCCTAGCTACAAAATAAATCATTCCTCCGGAATTTTATAAAGAGTTCCGGAGGAACGAAACATATTGTAGGGATGGATTTTAATCCATCTTAGCGATTAGAAATGATGAAGTAAATGAATAGCCTCCTGCTTTAGCTGGAGGTGTTTTTACGTTTTAAAGAAAGACTTTAGCCAAAATTTGATTTTATATATGAAAATAATAATTAGAGTTGAACGCATATATGGGTTCAAATGAAAATAAGTTTTGAGGATTTTTGCTTTTTGAAACTTTAAAAATTATGAACAAAAATCATCTCCCGAAAGAAATTGAAACGAGACTAAAAGTTTTTTTTATTGATGTGATAGATCCCAAAGATATGGCAAAGCTAATACGACAAATAAATCATATTCTTTCTTTATGTGTAATGCGAGGATGCGAAACGGTAGAATCTGAAGTAAAAAATATTGAAGATAATTTTTATTGGCTCAATAAATTAGCCGAAGCTTTAGATCCTTATTTGGATGTTGATTGAATGCAATTATAAGAACAAGAACATTTTTTTGTTTAAAAATATATTTTAATAAACCGAAAATTCTTATTTTTAAATAATGTCATTTAATTGAACAAAAAGATGAAAAAGGAAATTCTGGAACAAATTAAAAAATTAGGTGGAAATATAGACAATGTAAAAGGCAATTCGCTTCAGGAAGATTTACAATCCATAACTTTTGATACCGTTTTGTATCAACGACCAACAGATAAACCTTGGGCAACCGCTGAAGAAGAAGAACCGATTTACGGAATTGGAGATTTTATTAATCAAAACGAATCGCTTTTTAAAGAAGATAAAGCAGCTCTTTACGATAAAATCATTCAAAAATATTTCAGATTAACAACCGAAGGTTTTGGGCAGGTTTTTTGGGAAGCTTCTCCTTTTACACCTTTTAAAGAAGGAACACCAGATTACGCTGAATGGAATGGTGATTTCACAGACGATGAAACAGATTTAACTGAAATTATAAAAGTAACAAATGATCATTCGCCAGATTTTATAATGCTTTTTACGAGTTATGGTTTTCCAGATAGTTATTACATCGCTTTATCTGACCCAAATCCCGAAAATCCAACTTTATTTGGTACAGATCACGAAGTCTTTTTCAGGGAAGTTACAAATGAAGGAAACTTAGAAGATTTTTTAAACACTTTTATGACCAAAGAGGAACTATTGGAAATTGTGAAGAGGAGAATTGAAAAGTAAAATAGAGAAATGACAATATTGGGGTTACTTTGAGTTTCAAGGGATTGATCCCGATAGCTATCGGGACTGGCTACAAAATAAATCATTCCTCGGGAATTTTATAAAGAGTTCCAGAGGAGCGAAACATATTTTAGGGATGGATTAAAATCCATCCATCGCAGTTATAATCGACAATCTTGTTATTTCGAGGAACGAGGAATCTTCGCGGCAATTATCGCCTACAATTTGTTTTCTTTGTCGAGTTTCTTGTTTGGATTCTTCTTCCTCGGAATAACAATATTAGGGATTTTGCGGTTTTTGGTAAAAAAACTTTAATTAATATTTTAGCTTATAAGGAGAATGATGAAGGATAGTAATTATTTACTTAATGTATTCGTTATTTCTTTTATTTTTTCTGCAAACTTTAATTGAGCTTCCTTGTTTACTTCTAATATTAGATTGAGGTTTAAAGTATTTAGAGGTTTTCCAGCCAATTGTTGCTCTTTAATCTCTTCTATTTGGGATTTTATAAAGTAGGGAAAATTCCATAATTCTTCAACAACATCTGTAGCCATTCCTGCCAAATAGATTTTTAAGTCTGAATACTCTTCAGCAATATAGGTGCTTTTGACTTCAATCATCCAAGTTAGTAACTGTTCAAATATCTGTGAGTATTTTGTAGATGAGTAATATAGACCTTTAATGTCCGAAGGTTTTCCAGGTTCATTAACAAATTTATTTATAGCAGGAAACAAATTATTTATATTACTAATTATTGCCTCTATTGAATTAAGACGATTTAGACCCCATGTGGTTAATTCTTCTACATCACGAATAAAATGTTTAGGTTCTACTAAAATAGAATATTCAATATCATTTTTTAAAAATTCTTTTTTTTCAATTTCATCAATAAATGTCTGGTAAAGAAACTCAAATTCGTGAAAAGCGTTTTTTTCTATTAAAATTTTTAAACATTTCTCGCTTACTTTTAATTTGAAAAATTCATCAATATTCTTGTCTAGAATACTCTTAAGTTTTAGGCTTTCTTTAAATAAATATGACAATTGAATTTTTAGTGTTTCTATTATTTCTTTAGATTGTTCAAAAGGAAAAACCCATATATTTTTCTTTGTTCGAATATCATCTATAAATTCGAATATTTTTTTATTATCAACAAATCTTGTAAAATCTGCATCTTTATTGTCTTTCCAGAAACTTAATGCGTTTAATGCAGTTTTATCTATAAAACAAAAGACTGGGATTCCTTTTTGTTTAGCAGTTAAAAATTCTGTATTTGTAATAGATCTTCCTGTTTCTATTATACTACCATATCTATTACCTACGACTAATACTAGAATATCTGCATTTTCCTTAACATTTTTTATGCAGTTCTCCACAGCGTTTAAGTCGGGAGAAACAGGAAAACTATTAAATTCAGATAATATGGGATTATGTCCGCTTTCGATTATAAAATCATAAATATTTGTTCTTAATTGTGATAGATCATAACAAGTTGAACTAACAAAAATGTTGAGTTTATTCATTTGAATTTTATATAGTGATAGTTGAATTAATGTAAGCTAAGCTTATAAAGCTTTTATGCGCTATTTCAAAAATAAGAAAGACAAAGGATAAATAGAGAATGTTGTAATCTGTTTATTAACAACTTTAACAACAAAAAAACAAAATGTAGTAAAACAAAAAAGCTTCTGATTTCTCAGAAGCTTTTTTCAGTGCGGATAATAGGACTCGAACCTACACGCCTTGCGGCACCAGATCCTAAGTCTGGCATGTCTACCAATTTCACCATATCCGCTCAATTGTGGGTGCAAAGATAAACATAACTTCTATATTTCAAAGCATTTTTTGAAAAAAAATATTAATTCTCTTTTTTGTATTTTTGAAATTCTATAAAAATTATTTCAATGGAAAATATTAAGTCCTACGTTCAACAACATAAAGATCGCTTTATCAATGAGTTGATCGAATTATTAAAAATTCCGTCGGTAAGTGCCGACACTGCATATTCGCAAGATGTTATCGATACTGCCCAGGCCGTAAAGGAAAGTTTATCAAAAGCAGGCTGTGATTTAGTCGAAATTTGCGATACTCCGGGGTATCCAATTATATATGGAGAGAAAACAATCGACCCAAATTTACCAACAGTTCTTGTTTACGGACATTATGATGTTCAACCACCAGATCCAATCGAATTATGGACATCGCCACCATTCGAACCTGTAATTAAAAAAACCGAAATTCATCCGGAAGGAGCAATCTTCGCTCGTGGGGCCTGCGATGACAAAGGACAAATGTACATGCACGTAAAAGCGCTTGAATATATGGTGCAAACGAATAATTTGCCTTGCAACGTAAAATTCATGATCGAAGGCGAAGAAGAAGTAGGTTCGGCAAGTTTGGCCTGGTTTGTAGAACGCAATCAGGAAAAACTGAAAAACGACGTAATTCTAATTTCAGATACCGGAATGATCTCTAACCAACAACCATCGATCACAACAGGTTTGCGCGGTTTAAGTTATGTAGAGGTCGAAGTTACTGGTCCAAACCGCGATTTGCACTCCGGTTTATACGGTGGAGCAGTGGCGAACCCAATCAATGTTTTGGCAAAAATGATCGCTTCTTTGCATGACGAAGACAATCATATTACCATTCCTGGTTTCTACGATAAAGTACAGGAATTATCTGCTGAGGAAAGAGCCGAAATGGCAAAAGCGCCTTTTAGCTTAGAAAAATATAAAAAAGCCTTAGACCTAAACGATGTTTACGGCGAAAAAGGATATGTAACCAACGAACGCAACTCGATTCGTCCAACATTAGACGTAAACGGAATCTGGGGCGGATATCAAGGCGAAGGAGCAAAAACCGTTATTGCGAGCAAAGCATTTGCTAAAATCTCAATGCGTTTGGTTCCTAATCAGGATTGGCATGAAATCACAGAACTTTTTACTAAACATTTCACCAATATTGCACCGTCAGGAGTTACCGTAAAAGTAACGCCGCACCACGGTGGGCAAGGTTATGTTACGCCAATTGACAGTATTGGATATCAGGCGGCAAACAAAGCTTATACAGAAACTTTTGGCGTTCCTGCAATTCCTGTTCGCTCAGGCGGAAGTATCCCGATTGTTGCTTTATTCGAAAAAGAACTTAAAAGCAAAACCATTCTTATGGGCTTTGGTTTAGATTCTGATGCAATTCACTCGCCAAATGAGCATTTCGGAATCTTTAATTACTTAAAAGGAATCGAAACTATTCCGTTGTTTTACAAATATTTTGTAGAGCTTTCTAAGTAATAAGTTGTGCCACGAAGGCACTAAGACACAAAGATTTTTTTATGTTTCGCTCTTTGTCAAAGTTTTAAACTTTGACAAAGATGAATCTCAAATTATATAAAATCCGTTTATTCTTTAAGAGTAAGCGGATTTTTTTATGGGCGTTCCCTACGGTCGGGCTATCCGCTATATCTTTTTGTTTTTAAAGAAAAAACAAAAAGGATATCGCTCCTATCCCTAACGCTTAAAGTAGGTTCAAAGGTTTAAAAGGTTCAAAGTTGCAAAGGAGCAAAGGGGCAAAGTTTTTTTGCATCAGAATTGAGTAGCTCCTAGTTTTAGCTAGGGGATTTTTTAGATGAAAAGAATTGGCTTTAGTCAAAATATTAAGACGCCTGAGAGTTTATTTGGCTAAAGCCATGCTCTTTATTCCTATTGTAAACCCCAGCTAAAGCTGCGTCTATTCAAAACCTTTGCCACTTTGTGTATTCTGAAAAACTCAGAGCCTTAGAAACTTAGCAATTTTTTTCTTGCATATTAAAAAAATAACTCTACATTTGTAGAGCAATATCTATAAATGTAGAGTTAAACTGAAAATATGAAAAACCTTCTTTTACTATTTTTTTGCGGAATGATGCTTTTTAGTTGTAAAAGCAAACCCATCAATCAGAAGATTGATAAAAAGAAAGAAGGACTTTGGGTCGATAATTACCAACAAGATAGTACGACATACAAATCGTTCGAATATTATAAGAATGATCAGCCGGTAAAAAAGTGGAAATCCTACATCAACGGAAAGATCTACAAAACCGAAAAATACAAAAACGGAATCTGTATCGTAAAATATTATTATGAAAACGGAAAACTACAATCAAAAGGAAAAACAAAAATCGAAGTCAATACGGTAGAAACACATTGGTTTTATTTTGGAGATTGGAAATTCTATTCTGATAAAGGAAAACTAACCGAAATTAAAAAATACAATAACGGGGATTTGATTTCAGAAAAAGCAATACAATAAATAGCCCACGGGTTTTACGGATGAAACGGATTGACGCGGTTTTTTTTTAGAATATAGAATATAGAATATAGAATATAGAATATAGAATATAGAATATAGAATATAGAATATAGAATATAGAATATAGAATATAGAATATAGAATATAGAATATAAAATATAGAA
>Ga0247813_10002202_pt1 | contig 13581 bp, 10 predicted proteins | sample UWRJL169409C1_FD_180719 | JGI IMG/M metagenome (GOLD analysis project Ga0247813, IMG submission 180719) | Plant litter microbial communities from Arlington Agricultural Research Station in Wisconsin, United States - UWRJ-L169-409C-1 | ecosystem: Environmental > Terrestrial > Plant litter >... | reverse complement strand
ATGGCGATCATCGCAGAGATGCTGTCGGACTCGATGTTTGATTTCCATTGCATGGTTGATCATCCGGACAATGTCGCTGCACTGGGAGAGTTCTTCGCCTCTCGAGGTCTTCGCCTGAACGTGATGATCGAGTACGGCGTGCCGGGCGGCCGCTGCGGTTGTCGCACTGAGCAACAAGTGCTTGAGCTTGCCGACGCCATTGCCGCGCAACCGGCGTTGGCATTGACGGGCATCGAAGGGTACGAAGGTGTAATCCACGGCGAGCAGGCCGTCAGTGGTATCCGCGAGTTCGCCGCGTCCCTTGTGCGGCTGGCCGTACAACTCCAGGATCAAGGCGCATTTAGCCTGGACCGACCGATCGTCACCGCGTCGGGCTCGGCGTGGTACGACCTGATTGCCGAAGCCTTCGATGAGCGTCAGGTGCGTGAGCGATTCCTGGCGGTGTTGCGCCCTGGCAGTTATGTGGTGCATGACCACGGTATCTATAAAGATGCGCAATGCTGTGTGCTTGATCGGCGCAGTGATCTCACCGAAGGCTTGCAACCCGCCATGGAAATCTGGGCGCACGTGCAGTCATTGCCAGAGCCGGGCTTCGCCGTCATCGCAATGGGCAAGCGTGAGGTTGCCTACGACGCCGGTTTGCCCAATCCATTACGCCGCTATCAGGCCGGCAGGCTGGAAGATAAAGGCACGGACATCAGTGCATGCAACGTCACCGCCGTGATGGATCAACATGCCTTTATGACCGTGGCGACAGGCTGCGAGCTGAAAGTTGGCGATATTATCGCCTTCGGCTCATCTCACCCCTGTCTGACATTCGACAAATGGCGCTCGGGCTGTCTGGTGGACGAACAGTTGCAAGTCATTGAAAGTTTCGACACCTGCTTCTAATCAAAGGATTGCCCTGTCATGAGTGAACTCGTTACCCATAGCCAGCCACGAATCGCCTTGATCGGTGAGTGCATGATCGAGTTGCAGCAACATGCCAACGGCGCTCTGCAGCAGAGCTTCGGTGGCGACACGCTCAATACCGCGGTTTACCTGGCGCGCCTGCTCAAGAGCGGTGCGCAGGTGGACTACGTGACAGCGTTGGGCGACGACAGCTTCAGTGATGCGATGTGCCAGAGCTGGGAGAAGGAAAACCTGGGGCTGAGCAAGGTGCAACGCCTTCCGGGCAGGTTGCCGGGGCTGTATTGCATACAGACCGATGCCAAGGGCGAGCGACGCTTTTTGTACTGGCGCAATGAAGCAGCCGTGCGCGACTGTTTCACCACCGAAAGCGGCGATGCCGTCCTGAATACCCTGGCTGACTACGATGTCCTGTATCTGAGCGGCATCACCCTGGCAGTACTGGGTGAAGTCGGTCGCGAGCGTCTGCTTGCTGCGCTGAAACGCGCCCGGGTTCAAGGCACCCGTGTGGCGTTTGACAACAACTACCGGCCGCGGCTTTGGGCTTCAGTTGATCAGGCGCGCGAAGCTTATCGAGCCTGTCTGGAGCATGTCGATGTCGCGCTGCTGACCGAAGACGATGAGCAAGCGCTGTTTGGCTATGCCGACACGGAACAGTTGTTGGCCGCTTATCGGCAGCGTGATATCAGCGAAGTGGTGGTCAAGCGCGGTTCCCTCAGTTGCCTGGTGGAATCTGCGGGTGAACGCTATGACATTCCGGCACAGCCTGTAACACGAGTGATTGACAGCACCGCTGCCGGGGACTCGTTCAGCGCCGCCTATCTGGCCATGCGCTTGCGCGGTCGCGGTCCGGCCGAGGCAGCACAGGCCGGGCATCGGTTGGCGAGCGCGGTGATTCAGCATCCAGGGGCGTTGATCCCCGACAGTGCCATGCCAACCTTTTGAGCGGATCAGGTCTCAGTCGCGGTAAAACACCTGAACCAGGTGATAGCCAAATTTGCTTTTTATCGGGCCATGGACGGTGCGCAAAGGCTTTTTGAAAATCACCTGATCAATCGCCCCCACCATCTGTCCCGGCCTGACTTCGCCCAGATCACCGCCGCGTTTTCCAGAAGGGCAGGTGGAGTGTTTCTTCGCCAGCACATCGAAGGCTTCGCCTTTGGCAATGCGCTGTTTGAGTTGTTCGGCCTCTTCGGCGGTTTTCACCAGAATGTGGCGGGCTTGGGCTTTCATGGGTCGCAGGGCCTGAAGAAAAAACGGCGGCCATTATCACACAGGTCGCAGTAGGGGATGGGTTGCACATGTCGTCTGCCCTTCGATATGTCCTCTGTTTCAAAAGCTGGATGATCAGTGATTGCGTCCGGTACCGTTCTGCCGCCAAGCTATGCCCATTCGCCTGGTGAACGGTTACTCCAGGTGAACGTCGCAGAAGATGCGACCTCTATTCAGTCAAATCATTGGTGCGGTGTAGCTTATGGATTTTCCGGCGTTGTTGAGGATTCTGGCCAGCCAGGATGGATCGGACCTTTATCTTTCTACCGGCGCACCGCCTTGTGCCAAATTCAATGGGGTGCTCAAGCCCCTGAGTGCAGAGAAGCTCAAACCCGGGCAAGTGGGCGAAATTGCCCAGAGCCTGATGGATAAAGAGCAGCAACTGGATTTTCATCGTGAACTGGAGATGAATCTGGCCGTGTCCATGGCCGGAATCGGGCGCTTTCGTATCAACATCTTCATGCAGCGCAACGAAGTGTCACTGGTGGCGCGAAACATCAAGCTGGACATCCCACGGTTTGAAGACCTGCATCTCCCGCCCGTGCTGCTTGATGTGATCATGGAAAAGCACGGGCTGGTGCTTTTCGTGGGTGCGACTGGCTCAGGCAAGTCCACTTCACTGGCTTCTTTGATCGACTACCGCAACAGCAATGCCAGCGGCCACATCATCACTATTGAAGACCCGGTGGAATTCATCCATCGGCACAAGAAGTCCATCGTCAACCAGCGCGAAGTCGGCGTTGATACCCGCAGCTTTCATGCTGCGTTGAAGAACACCCTGCGGCAGGCCCCGGACGTGATCCTCATCGGCGAGATCCGCGATCGGGAAACCATGGAGCATGCGCTGGCCTTTGCTGACACCGGTCACCTGGCGATTTCAACGTTGCACGCCAACAATGCCAACCAGGCATTGGACCGGATCATCAACTTTTTCCCTGAAGAGCGCCGCGAGCAATTGCTCCATGATCTGAGCAACAACCTCAAGGCTTTCGTATCGCAACGTCTGGTCAACACCGTGGACGGTAAACGCCGCGCAGCGGTGGAGGTCATGATGGGTACGCCGACCATTCGCGACCTGATCCAGCGCAACCAGCTCAATGACCTCAAAGGCATCATGGAGAAGTCTGGCCATCTGGGCATGCAGACGTTCGACAGTGCACTTTTCGAACTGGCCTCGACCGGCATCATCACCGAAGAGGAAGCGGTGAAATATGCGGACTCGAAGAACAACCTGCGCCTGCGGATGAAGCTGCACGGCGAAGGGGTCACCGCTGCGCCAACCGTTGCTCCGGCCGCCCCGGTGGGCACCAGCAGCGCGAGACCTTCCGATTGGGGGTTGGTGGATGAAGGGGGTCAGGGTGGGCAGAGTTAGATAGGAACGAAGCAATAACTGTAGGAGCTGCCGAAGGCAGCGAAGGCGGTGTATCTGCCATGCCGCCTTCGCAGCCTTCGGCAGCTCCTACAGTAACCCTGTATTCAATACGCCGAGCGCTTACCTCGCCAGCCACCCGCCATCAATATTCCACGCCGCGCCGCGCACCTGGCTGCCTGCATCACTGCACAGAAACAACACCAGCTCGCCCAATTGTGACGGTGTCACGAATTCCAGCGAGGGTTGCTTTTCGGCCAGCAGGTCCTGCCGCGCCTGATCGGCGTCGCCGCTAACAGCCGCCCGGTCATCGATCTGCTGCTGGACCAGTGGCGTCAATACCCAACCAGGGCAAATCGCGTTGCAGGTGATCGGGGTGGTTGCGGTCTCCAAACCGACCACTTTGGTCAGTCCGATCACACCATGTTTGGCAGCCACATAAGCGGCCTTGCCAGTAGAGCCCACCAGCCCATGCACCGAGGCAATGTTGATGATGCGTCCCCAATTTTTGCTGCGCATGCCCGGCAGGCAGAGGCGGGTGCTATGGAACACCGAGGACAGGTTGATGGCGATAATCGAATTCCACCGTTCAACCGGGAAGTCCTCCACAGCATCCACATGCTGAATGCCCGCGTTGTTGACCAGAATATCGACCCCGCCGAACTCACGTTCGGCGTAGGCAATCATGTCGGCTATATCGTCCGGTTTGCTGACGTCGGCCGGATGATGACCCACCTTGCCGCCGAACTTGCCCACTTCGGCAATTACCGCCGAAGCATCGCCGAAACCGTTGAGAATCAGATTCGCGCCTGACCTGGCGAGACTCAACGCAATTCCCAGCCCGATCCCACTGGTGGAACCCGTCACCAATGCTGTTTTACCTTGCAGACTCATAACCAGTGCCTCACACAATGCCAGTGGCGTAGAAAGTGCCGATCACCACGAACACCGCGAGGGTCTTGATGATGGTGATGCCAAAGATGTCTTTGTAGGCTTCGCGATGGGTCAGGCCGGTGACCGCCAGCAGCGTAATGACCGCGCCGTTATGCGGCAGTGTATCCATGCCACCGCTGGCCATCGCCGCCACGCGGTGCAGGACTTCCAGCGGAATATTCGCGGCATTGGCGGCACTGATGAAGGTATTGGACATGGCCGCCAGGGCGATGCTCATCCCCCCTGAAGCAGATCCGGTGATCCCGGCCAGCAGGGTCACTGTGATCGCTTCGTTGACCAGTGGATTGGGGATGCTTTTCAGCCAGTCCGCCAACACCAGAAAGCCCGGCAGTGACGCGATCACCGCACCAAAACCATATTCGGACGCGGTATTCATGGCGGCCAGCAATGCGCCGCTGACGGCACTTTTACTGCCTTCGGCAAGTCGGCTCTTAATGGCTGTGAAACCAAAAGCCAGGACCATGAGAATACCCACCAGCAGCGCCGCCTCAACGGCCCAGATGGCGGTCAACTTGGCAATCTCGGTTTGAACCGGTGTGGCCATGCCCGGAAGTGCCAGGGTGTGGGTCTTGCCATACCACTGGGGAATCCACCAGGTGAACAGCAGGTTCATAACGCCGACCAACAGCAGCGGCGAGAGGGCAATCCACGGATTGGGCAGTTTGATGTCTTCAGCGGTTTCCGGCTCGTTACGCAGTTCGGTGCCGTAACCTTCGCCCGCCCGTTGTGCCTTGTTGCGTTGCCGTTGCAAATACAGCATGCCGGCGCAGAAGACGAATATCGTGCCGATCACCCCCAGCCAGGGTGCGGCCCAGGCCGTGGTGTTGAAGAAGGTCGTGGGGATAATATTCTGGATCTGCGGCGTGCCGGGCAGGGCGTCCATGGTGAACGAAAACGCACCCAGAGCAATGGTCGCGGGGATCAAGCGCTTGGGTATATCACTCTGGCGAAACATTTCTGCCGCAAAGGGATAGACCGCGAACACCACCACGAACAGCGATACACCGCCGTAAGTCAGCAGCGCGCAGACCAGCACAATCACCAGCATCGCCTGCCGGGTGCCGAGCACGCCAATGGCAGCAGCCACGATGGCGCGGGAAAAGCCGGACAGCTCGATGAGTTTGCCGAACACGGCTCCCAGCAGGAACACCGGGAAATACAGTTTGATGAAGCCGACCATCTTGTCCATGAACACCCCAGTGAAAGCAGGCGCGACAGCCGAGGGGTCGGTGAGTAAGACCGCACCCAGGGCGGCAATGGGGGCGAAGAGGATAACGCTGTAGCCACGGTATGCAGCAAGCATCAACAGCGCGAGGGCTGCCAAGGCGATGATCACACTCATTGAGTGTCTCCTGGCCTGAGAATCCGGCGAACTCAGAGGCTGCCGAAGGCTCTCTGTACGGCTCGCTGAAATCGTTAGGCATATTGTTATTGTTTTCGGCTGCGGCGATGCCGCGCATTGGGTATAGCGGATTTCATGCCAGATACCCAAGACATTGATTTACAACGAATTATCTATTTCTACGCATTGGCGCTGGGTGCATCAGTCTCCGAATTGAGACTGACGCCCATAAATCCGTTTATCGGCTCCATCAGGTATGCACGACAAAGGTCGAATTAGAGCTACCGGTGAGCAATAGCCGAATGTCTCCATTCAAAGACAGCTGTCTCGTTATGGAGACTCGGCAATGCCCAGTGCGGCCATTTTCTTGTACAGCGTGGAACGTCCCAGACCAAGTTGGCTGGCAGCGTCGACCACATTGCCTGCACATTGCACCAGTGCCTGTTCAATGACTTGCCGATCAAACCGCTGCCGTGCCTGGCTGAAGGTTTCGAAGGGTGCCGGCTCCCCATGAAGGCCGGTCTGACAGGTCAGGGGCACCAAATTGCCGATGGCGGCCCGAATATCACGAGCGTTGAGCAGCAGGTCATCACTGAGCAGGGCGGCGCGCTCCAGCACATTGCGTAATTCTCGGATATTGCCGGGCCAGGCGTGCTGCGCCAGCAAGGCCAATGCGTTGTCTTCTAGTTCGTGCTGGCTGCGCAGCTCCTCGAGAATCGCTTCGCTCAGAGCGGGAAGATCATCAAGACGCTCTCTCAAGGGCGGGACCTGAATCGGCAGCACGCTCAAGCGGTAATACAGGTCAGCACGAAATTCGCCGCGCTTGATTGCCGCCTCCAGATCGGTAGAGGTTGCGGCGATCAGCCGGATATCGCTGCGTACCACCTCGTTTGAACCGACTGGTTCGTACTCTTTCTCCTGGAGGACGCGCAGCAGCTTGCTTTGCAACGGCAAGGGCATGTCGCCGATCTCATCAAGAAACAGGGTGCCACCCTGTGCGATCTGCAATTTGCCGGGACGTGCCTTGCGATCAGCACCGGTGAAGGCTCCCGGTGCAGTGCCGAAAAACTCGGCTTCAAGCAGGGTTTCGGGGATCGCAGCACTGTTGATACTGACAAACGCCTTGTGCGCCCGGGGTGAGGCGCTGTGGATGGCGTGGGCCAGCAGTTCCTTTCCGGTGCCTGTTTCACCGAGCAGTAGCACCGGGGAGTCAGCGCTGGCGCTACGTCTGGCGCGGCGTTTGACCTCCAGACTCGCAGCGCTGGTTCCAATGAAATGCGCAAAGCTGTACTTGGCCTGACGAGCGCGTAGTAGTGAACGGGTCGAGGCCAATTCCTCCTGCATGCTCAGATAGCGCTTGAGCAGAGGGGACAGGGCCTGCAGCTCGCCAAAAAGAGCGAAACCGATGGCGCCGATCAGACCGCCCGCGTCGTCGTGGATCGGCAGACGCATGACCACCAGTGGATCCTTGGCGGTGTCCATCATATCCAGCAGGATCGGTCGGCCATTGGTCGTGACCTGACGCAGCAGGCTGCCCGGTATGACCTTTTCACAAGGCTGCCCCAGAGCAAGACTGGAGTCCTGTAAACCGAAGCGGCGGGCGTAACGTTCATTGATCCAGACGATGTTGGCGTCCTTGTCGACGATCACGGTTCCCTCGCTGGACTGCTCAATGATCTCGAACAGCGAGCGAATCGCGAGTTGTCGGACGCTCAGGTAATCATCGAGGCTGTGGCTCTCTTTCATGGGGTTTTTCATGGAGGGTTCCGTTATTTGAAACCGGCGTCTGGCCGCGCAGAAAGCCCTTGTTTTAGCTGAAGCCGGGGTGCGCCGCCGCCAGCAATTCCCTGGTGTAAGGATGCTGGGGCGAGTCGAACAGGTCGTGGCTGGCGCCACGCTCGACTACTTTGCCGTCCTTGACCACGATCACGTCGTGGGCAAGGGCCCTGACGACAGCCAGATCGTGACTGATAAATAGATACGTCAGGCCGTGTTTTTCCTGCAATTGGCGCAGCAACGATACGACTTGTTTTTGTACGGTCCGATCCAGTGCCGACGTTGGCTCATCCAGCAGGATCAGCGCCGGCTTGAGCACCAGCGCCCTGGCAATGGCAATACGCTGACGCTGGCCCCCGGAAAATTCGTGGGGATAGCGGTGCCGGCTCTGTGGGTCGATACCGACTTCCTCCAGCACCCGAATCACCTCGACTTCGCATTGCACCGTGTCCAGTGTGCTGTGCACTTCAAGGCCTTCGCTGATGATCTGTGCCACTGACATCCGCGGGCTCAGACTGCCGTAGGGGTCCTGAAAGACCACCTGCATCTGTTTGCGCCAGGGCTGCATTTGCTTCTGAGTCAGCCCGTCAATGGCCTTACCCTGAAAGCGGATACTGCCACGCGATTCTAGAAGACGCAGGATTGCCTGACCAAGTGTCGATTTCCCGGAGCCGGATTCGCCCACAATGCCGAGGGTTTTGCCGCGCTCGATACTCAGGCTGATGTCATCCACCGCCTTGAGATATTCACGGTGGCGACGGAAGATTCCACCTCCCAGGGAAAACCAGACTCGCAGGTTATCCACTTCCAGCACCTTTTCGCGGCTGTCCCGAGGCAGAGGCTCTCCAGCAGGCTCGGCATCCAGCAGGAGCTTGCTGTAGGGGTGTTGCGGCTGCTTGAAGAGCGAGTGGCAGTTGGCCTGCTCGACGATTTCACCGGCGCGCATCACGCAGACTCGCTGGGCGATGCTATGCACCAGATTCAGATCATGGCTGATCAATAGCAGTGACATGTTCAGGCGCTCCTGCAGTTGCTTGAGCAACAGCAGGATCTTGCGTTGCACGGTCACATCCAGTGCAGTGGTGGGCTCATCAGCAATCAATAGCTCGGGTTCGCAAGCCAGGGCCATGGCGATCATGACCCGCTGTCGCTGGCCGCCGGACAATTGATGCGGGTAGGCTTTCAGGCGTTTTTGCGGGTGCTGGATACCCACCAGCTCCAGCAGCTCCAGAATCCGCTTTTGAGCTGCACGACCGGTCATGCCCTTGTGCAGCAAGAGGGTCTCGCCGATCTGTTTGGCCACCGTGTGCAGTGGGTTGAGGGACGTCATTGGCTCCTGAAAAATCATCGCAATGCGGTTCCCGCGCAATTCGCGCAGCGTCTTGCCGTCGGCGCCGAGCAGTTGCTGGCCGCGATAGGTGATGCTGCCAGTGCTCAGCGTGCCGGTGGTCGGCAGTAGTTGCAGAATCGAGTGAGCGGTGACCGACTTGCCCGACCCGGATTCACCCACTAACGCCAGGCACTCACCGGCGCGGATATCCAGGCTGAGGTTGCTGACCACGGTCTGACCATTGAAGGCAACGCTGAGGTCACGGATTTCGATCAGGTTGTCCGACATTTCAAGACCTCGGGTCAAAGGCGTCACGTAGCGCCTCGCCAATGAAAACCAGCAGCGACAGGATCAGCGCCAGGGTGAAGAACGCCGTCAGACCCAGCCATGGCGCTTGCAGGTTCTGTTTACCCTGAGCGATCAGTTCGCCCAGCGATGCGCTGCCTGCAGGCATGCCAAAGCCGAGGAAATCCAGAGCGGTGAGGGTAGAGATGGCGCCGGTCAGAATGAAGGGCAGGTAACTCAGGGTCGCATTCATGGCATTGGGCAAAATGTGGCGCATGATCACCTTGCGATCACCCAGCCCCAGTGCACGGGCGGCCTTGACGTATTCCAGGTTGCGGCCACGCAGGAATTCGGCGCGCACCACATCCACCAGCGCCAGCCACGAAAACAACGCCATGATGCCCAGGAGCCACCAGAAGTTCGGTTCGACGAAGCCGGAGAGGATGATCAGCAGATACAGCACTGGTAAACCGGACCAGACTTCCAGCAAGCGCTGGCCGATCAGGTCGATCCAGCCACCGTAATAACCCTGCAGCGCGCCGGCGGTGATGCCGATGAAGGCACTGATTGCCGTCAGCACCAATGCAAACAGTATTGATACCCGCGCGCCGAAAATGACCCGGGCCAACACGTCCCGAGCCTGATCGTCAGTGCCCAGCCAGTTTTCTGCGGTCGGCGGGCTAGGGGCTGGGCGGTTCAGATCGTAGTTGGGGGTGTCATCACTGAATGGGATGGGTGGAAACAGCATCCAGCCGTCGCCTTTGCTGATCAGCTGCCGCACATAATCGCTGCGGTAGTCCGGCTGAAAGGGCAGCTGGCCGCCAAACTCCTGCTCGGTGTAGCGCTTGAGGGCCGGGAAATACAACGAGCCGTGATAACTCACCACCAGCGGTTTGTCGTTGGCGATCAATTCGCCGCCCAGGCTCAACAGAAACAGGCCGCAAAACAGCCATAGCGACCACCAGCCTCGACGATTATTACGAAAGCGATCCAGGCGGCGCTGGGCCAGAGGGGAAAGTCTGCGCATCAGACGTTCCTCGCACTGAAGTCGATTCGTGGGTCCACCAGGGTGTAGCAGATGTCGCCCACCAGTTTGATCAGCAAGCCGAACAGCGTGAAGATGAACAAGGAGCCGAACACCACCGGATAGTCTCTGGAGACAGCAGCTTCATAACTCATGCGGCCGAGACCATCGAGGGAGAAGATCACTTCGATCAACAGCGAGCCGGCAAAGAACACGCTGATGAACGCCTGGGGGATGCCCGCCACCACCAATAACATGGCGTTGCGGAACACATGCCCGTACAGCACACGGCGCTCGCTCAAGCCTTTGGCTCGGGCGGTCACCACATACTGGCGAGTGATTTCATTGAGAAAGGAGTTCTTGGTGAGGATGGTCAGGGTTGCAAAGCCACCAATCACCAGCGAGGCCACGGGCAACACCAGATGCCAGAAATAATCGGCAACCTTGCCGATCATGCTCATCTGCTCGAAATTCTCCGACACCAGCCCGCGTACCGGAAACCAGTTGAGCGAAGTGCCCCCCGCGAACACCACCACCAACAGCATGGCGAACAGGAAGGCCGGCATGGCGTAGCCGATAATGATCGCCGTGCTGCTCCAGATGTCGAACTGGCTGCCGTGCTTGACGGCTTTGCGAATGCCCAGCGGAATCGACACCAGATAGGTCAGCAGGGTCGCCCAAAGCCCCAGAGAAATGGAGACAGGCATCTTTTGCAGGATCAAATCGGTCACGCTGGCGCCACGGAAAAAACTGTTGCCGAAATCCAGTTGTGCGTAGTTCTTCAACATCAGCCACAAGCGTTCGTGCAGCGGTTTATCGAAGCCGTACTGATGCTCGATGTCTTTGATCAACTTAGGATCCAGGCCTCGAGCGGCGCGGGACGAGCTGTTGCTGACCGATTCGGCGGGAGCGCTGCCGACACTGGCGCTGGCGCCGCCAATGCCTTGCAGCCGGGCGATTGCTTGTTCGACAGGCCCGCCAGGGGCGGCTTGCACGATGAAAAAATTCACCAGCAAAATGCACAGCAAGGTAGGAATGATCAGTAACAGTCTTCGCAGGAGATAGCCGAGCATTTACTTCATCTCCGAAACGATGGCCGAAGCCCCGCGTTTGGCAGCAAATTGCTCATTGGTCAGCGGTGTCGGGCTGACTTCCCACCAAGTTTCGATAGCCTCGGCATTACTGGCCTGAACCTTGGGAATACCAAAGCGATTCCACCACAAGGTTGACGAACCGGGCGGGTAATAATTGGGAATCCAGTAGTAACCCCATTGCAGGACGCGATCCAGGCAGTGAGCGTAATCCACCATGGTGGATTTGTGATCGGCGGCGACCAGCCCGGCAATCAGAGCATCGACGGCCGGGTCCTGCAACACCATGTAGTTACTTGAGCCAGGGTCGCGTGCGCCCTTTGAACCGAAATTGTTGTAAAGCTCCATGCCTGGCGACGTCGAGACCGGGTAGCCGGTGACGATCATGTCGTAGTCCCGGGCCATGACCCGATTGATATATTGGGCTGAATCGATGCGCCGGATCTCGAAGCTCACCCCGATCTGCGCCAGATTGCGCTTGTAGGGCAGGAGTATTTTTTCGAAACCTGCCTGGGCATTGAGGAACGTGAAGCTCAGCGGCTCACCCTTGGCATTGACCAGATGATCACCCTCAGGCCTCCAGCCGGCTTCCTGCAAAAGGGCCAGCGCTTGCAGCTGCTTATCCCTGATAAAGCCGCTGGCATCGGTCTTGGGTGCATGAAAGACCTTATCGAAAACCTCTGGCGGGACGTTATCCCGCAGAGGTTCGAGGATTTTCAACTCGGCGGGGGTCGGCAGCTCAGTAGCGGCCAGCGCGGAATTGGAAAAGTAACTGTTCTGGCGGATGTACATGTTGCGCATCATCTGCCGGTTGGTCCATTCGAAGTCCCAAAGCATGGCCAGTGCCTGACGCACCCGACGGTCCTGGAACATCGGTCGATCCAGATTGAAGACAAAGCCCTGGGAACTCTGCACCGCACCTTTGGCCAGATGCGCTTTTTGCAGAAGCCCGTCGGTGAGCGCCGGGCTGTCATAAAGAATCGAATAGGCGGTGGCCGAGTATTCGCGGTTGTAGTCGTAGGCCCCGCCCTTGAGCACCTGGCGGGCGACGTCGGTATCGCCAAAATACTCGACACTGAAGGTGTCGAAGTTGTAGATCCCGCGATTCACCGGCAAATCCCTGGCCCACCAGTTCGGGTTACGGGCAAAGGTGATGCTGCGTCCCGGATCGACTTTGGCGACCGTGTATGGACCACTGCCGAGCGGGGCTTCGAACCCGCCGCCGCTGGCAAAGTCACGGCTTTTCCACCATTGCTCCGGCAGGACCGGAATAGACGCCAGGTCCAGCGGCAGACTGCGGTTCTCGTTGCTTTTAAAGTCGAAGCGGATCTGCGTCGGCGTTTCGACTTCCACCCCTTTGATGTCCTGGAATTCGGTGCGGTAGGAGAGACTGCCCTGGGTCATCAACAAGTTGTAGCTGTAGCGCACATCCTCGGCAGTGATGGGTGTGTTATCGGCAAAGCGCGCTTTGGGGTTGATGAAAAACCTCAGCGACAAGCCGTCGGCACCGCGCTCCATTTTTTCCGCCACCAGCCCATACACGGTGTAGGGCTCATCCAGCGAGCGAACCGCCAGCGGGGAATACAGCATGCCGTTGATCTGTGAAACCCCGGTGCCTTTATCAATGTAGGGGATCAGATGATCGAACTGCCCGATTTCCTGCGCGGAACGGCGCATGCTGCCTCCTTTTGGCGCATCGGGGTTCACGTAGTCGAAATGCGCGAAGTCTGCCGGGTAGCGGGGCGCCTCGCCATAGACTGTCAGGGCGTGTTGAGCAGCAGCGAATGAGGGTTGTAAGCCTGACGACAAGGTCAATATGAAAGCGATCAGCGATGTAGAAACAAAACGCATTACACGAATCCTGACTGATGTCCGCAGGCGACTATCAGGGTTAAGGGCAGGGTGATGGAACCGCAGCAAACAAGGTACCGGAACCCGGGGACGTTTGTAACCAGATGATGCTTGGGCAAGATGTCATTGATCCTTGCCGGGTACAAACGGGGGTTGTGCCAAAACACAGCAATTTGCTTGCCGGTGGTGCGGGCTGGCTTGATCCTGAACTGTAGAAACTACTCAAGGCTACGAATGGGGCGGGTGGGCGAGTGCTCGTGAAAAAAACGCAGACCCTGTAGGAGTGAGCTTGCTCGCGATGCGGTGTGTCAGTCGACTGGCCATCGTTTGACCTGACGCCATCGCGAGCAAGCTCACTCCTACGGATTTTTCGAGGCT
>Ga0247813_10002201_pt1 | contig 13590 bp, 13 predicted proteins | sample UWRJL169409C1_FD_180719 | JGI IMG/M metagenome (GOLD analysis project Ga0247813, IMG submission 180719) | Plant litter microbial communities from Arlington Agricultural Research Station in Wisconsin, United States - UWRJ-L169-409C-1 | ecosystem: Environmental > Terrestrial > Plant litter >... | reverse complement strand
CTAAGATAGGTCTCACAGTGCGAGATCATCTCTTCATTAATAAGCTAAGAATTTTTCTTAAACATATAAATAGTATAGATTCACAAACACGTCAATTGTTTTTAGATAAGCATTTTAAAGATGAAAAATCAAGTATAAATCTAGGTGAAAAGTTGATCAATACAATCGATAAAATTGATAGTAATCAAAAGGCCCATTTTATTGCAAAAGCATTCAAACTTTTCATGTTAGAAGAGATTGATAGTATTCAATTTTATGATTTACTATACACAATAGAAAATTTTAAATTGCATTATTCTAAATTCTTCATTGATACTTGTCTGAATATTGAAGAACTAAAGAAGGATCGACAAGATATAGTAGATCATTTTTTTGTAACAGGGTTGTTTTTGGAGAATAATGATAAGCGACTTTATACTTACAATCTAGGCGAAAAAATATATTCAAATAATAGAATTACTCAGACAGGAATGATTTTTCTAGAAGAAATTTTAGATTATGATAGAGATGGTTTAAGAAAAAGTTTTGTCAATAAAATAATGGCGTTGACCTATATGGATTTTAGCCAAACAAAATCACAGGAAATACATAGAATGAATGAAATAGATTTTCATCAGCTTATCAATAACAAAACGCTTAATGAACTTTTAACTATGCAATATAGCGGTAATCGATTAAGATTTTTTGAAAATCAAGAGTGGGTGAATGTAAGTAGAAGTATGGACGGGCTTGAATTCATTTTCTATGGCAATAGAATTGTTACCTAATTTTACTCTCATATATTTTCTGTATCTCTTTAGGTAGTTTGTTTTTTCTACTAATCTGTAAATTGCGATTGGAAATTTACCACTACTATGTTTTTTAATTTCCCAATAATATTTAAGATCATCAGAAAAATATAATGTGCCTATTTTTATATGTAAGTTGTCATATTCTTTTAATACTTCTTTGGTAGATATATTTTTTAGATAATGAAGCACGACTGTATTCAATGTGTCACTTTCAAAAAGATATACTTTACCTAAAGCGAACATTTTTTCATGTGTAATAGAGAATACTTCTGATTGATACAGTGTGCATGATATTAACTTGCCATCTACATAGTCATCATAGTATCGGTATTTCGACGGTTCATTATATACATACCATTTCGCCTAAAATTCCGGTATATTCATACCATTGAATGACTTTCACCCAATCTCCAAATGCATTGCCCATCAGCACCCAAGGCACGGCATAATCCCAGGTCAAAAAAAGTAATTCCAATGATAACCAAAAGGCAATGAATGCAAAATTAGCTAACATTGCCCTGTCATTTTTGCGCATATACTGATACAGTAGGAATGGTATAGTCATCAGTATAGGCTGCCAAATTAAAACAAGAGAAGCAGTCCAAGAAATTTTACAAAGCCACAAGAAACTTGCAAAGCCTAGTATAACAAAAGTCAAAAAGACGTAGGCTGCATACTGTATTTTTGAAATACGCTCGGTTTGAATAAGGAGCAGAGGTACAAATGCAATAAACAATAGAAAGGGGAAACCATTTTCTGCCCATGAGGCAATGAACAGGATTGCACTAATAAAAACGCATACTGTATTTTTGAAAAACAAACCCATGAACTTACTACTCGCTTTTTTATTAAAATCAAAATCCATCTATTTTTTCAGGTTCAACGCTACGCCTAATTCACAATTTAAAGAGTTGAATCCACGGGCACCGTTGCTGCGTACACTGAGTGTATAGAAATAATTCACACTTGCATACAAACTAATTTTTTCTTGGATTAACACTCGGCCTTTGACACCTATCGTATATCCTGTGTTCCAATCATTTATTCCATCCGAATGGTATGTTGTATTGATAGAAGCGATGTAATAGCTATAAGACGGCTCCTTGAGGTAAAACACCCCCAAACCTTGAGCGATATCGATTGCCCACCTCTTTTTCAAAACAGGTGTATAGGAAGCCGTTACATGCAATTGGGCGATCCACCAATTGTCTGATGTAGTGTACGTAGAGTAAGGGTCCCGAGTAAGTTTGAGTTTATTAGCGCTTCCGTTGGCAATGATGCCCATGCCCCATCTTTCATTGAAAAAATAGTGATAGCCCAGTGTCAGTATAGGTCCTGTTGACGCAGAGAATGACTTGTTCTTAATAAATCCTACAGGTATAGAAACCCCAGCGCTGGCAAAGAGATAGCTGGCTTGTTTTTGTCCGCCATTCTTTTTTTCTACTATTTCTTGCCCATTAGCAAGAGTGATCGTTAGAGATAGGACAAAAAAGGTAAATGCAATTTTGTAATAAGGAGTCATTTTTGTTTTCATTATTTAAAGCTGAGCGTGTAAATTCTTTGCGAAATGAGAGTTCAAGTTATAAGTTGAATATGTCTCACTGTTAGTTTGCCTCATTTATATTATTGTTGTTTGAACATTCAACAACTTCTTTAATAGATTTAGAAAGAATATCTAGATCAGAAGGTTTGCAGTCATACTTGGAAATTATTCCTGGATCTACTGCTAGATCTTAAACTTCAAAGCTTTGCGAGCCGTTACTGCGATGACGATCGTTTTTTCTAAACTAGGATTATTACAAAATTAAGTTCTACTTCTTCTAAAATAGCATGATCGATAATAAGTACATGAACATTAAGTACATGAACATGTTGTTTCAGTTAATTCTACTTCCTTAATGCTAAGACTGCATTTAATGCTAAACGCTTCCTTTCTCCTAAAATAAGCATTGAAGGCGTTGAGGTTATTTTGCTCCTCATCTAGATAAAGGATTTTGATTTTGACCATAGCTGTTTGGTATTCTAAATCCGTTGGCGAAAGCTGATTTTTTTATTTTTTTCACCAAATCAGTGCCCTCATATCACCGTGAACATACCGTGAACAGCTAACAAAGTCTCTTAAATCAATGTCTTCATTTATATTTAGTTTCTTTTTTAATCTGTGGCCTAGTGTCCTGAGGCTTTCCTTTTTTACATCCATTAATCTGGAAATCTCAGTACTTGACAAATTTAATTTGATATAGGCTAAATGTTTCATTTCCCCTTGGGTAGATTAAATCTTTAGTAGGAGTCTTGGAGATTCTAAAAAACGTTAGTTGATTATTTTATTTTTAGTTTCTATAACTTCTTTTGAAAATGAAAAGCTTGTATCCGAGATCCAACTCTTTAATGATTTTGAAATTGAATTTCTGATACCATTCAATATTGGTGAGGGTGGATGTTTCCAGATAGATGTCTCTTTTATCTTCCACGCTTTTCTGTATAATTGATTTAATGAGTTTGCTGCCTATACCTTGCTTTTGCTCATCAGGATGAACGGCCAAAAACCATAAGTAACAAATTGGTGTTTTGGGATGATTGCTTTTTATTAAGGATTCTCTTTTCAATACCTTACTAATTCTGCTAATACCGATGCAGTAAAAAGCTAGCTTTGTATCCCAGTACATACTTTTCAAAGTGGTTGCTTTTTTCTCCGGATGCAAAATTAGAGCACAACCTTTTCTGTCTTCAGATAAAAATACCGACCCAAACATATAACAAATTTCAAAGGAGTATTCCATTAGAATCTTTATTCTCTGAAGCCTTTTGGAATCTTGCTGTACTATGAAGTTTATACTTTTATTGGTGTCAAAAGATTGGACTAGAATATCTACGATTAGAGATTTGTCGCTGTAGGTGGCTTTAATCATTGCGTAATTTCCTCTATTAGACTGGAATTTACTAAAGTTTGATTAACTGCGAAAAAAAGCATTAAAAGCCTATAATGAATATATTCAAACAACTCTTTATAGGCTAATGCAAGAATCTTTGGTTGGTTATCGGCACAAAAAATAAATGTTGCCGCTGGAAATCGATGCAATGTGCTCTTCGCTTATTTAAAATAAAACGTATCAGACTTGAAAACCTGATACGTTTTATTTAAGAATTGCGATGATAGATGCTTAATAACTTAGTCTTTAACACATCTTACTGCCTTCCCGCTGCCTTTCGCTTTTGAATTGTTTCCGGTTGCAAAACCATAATTGCTCAATCCCATCAATGACACATCATAGGCATTTTGAGCACCATGAGTAGTAGAAGTCCACCAGCAGGCAAAATTTCCTTTATCCATAAAAGAAGACGTGCTTCTTGTACCATTGGGGAAGGCATTAAAGCCTGAGCGATTATTGGCAGACGGATTGTTTCCAATATATCCAGGTATTGCATTTACATTCCAACCGGAAGTAGAGGCAACCGATTTCCCATACATATTTCCAGTTCCGTTTTCTCCGAATCCATTCGCTTTAAAATAGTCGGACAATTCTATCCATTCCGCGGATGATGGAATGTGCCAGCCCTGAGGACAAATACCACGCGAATCTTCCAGTACGTGATAAGAGTAAAGTCGACCGTAACTGGCAGCGTTTAGCTCGTCCCCTCCACAAGGCCATTGAAATTTGTTTTCCGAAAGTAGAGAGAGATCAGCATTTGCTGGGTTAGTCGTGAGAATATTGTCTCCATTATTGTATTTAGTAGTTCTTAAGTTTTCAACCATCCATGTCTGATTTCCGATCTTAAGTGTTTTGTAACTATTGCCTTGTTCATCTGTTACGATACCTTCTTCAAAACCTTCCAACGTAGTAAAAGTAGTGGTACTTCCATAACTTGTAGTGCCTGCGGAGTTCGTTGCATAAGCTCTCACATAATAAGAAGTGCCTGCACTGAGACCGGATAGTGTAACTGAAAATGTACCAGCGCCTGAGCCGCTAGTCTTCTTATTGTTTTCAATAGTAGGATCTGTTGAAGTATTCCAGCATACGCCGCGTTCAATGAGCACAATACTGCCGGTATTGGTCACTTCGCCATTTACCTCGGCAGATGAACCGGTAATATTGGTGACATTTTTAGTGGCTACTTGCAGGCTGTTTGAAGTGGACGGTGAAACAGAGTTGTCATCGTTTTTTTTACAAGAAAAGCACGATGCCGTCATAGCAATAAGAATGGAATAAAAGTATAAGTTTTTCATAGTAAAATAATTATTGAATTAGTACAAAGTTATGTTACATCGTTCCAGAAAACAATACCTCTTAGGAGGTAGGGAAGGTAGACTGCAGTTGTTAAGACAAAATTTTGTATTAGGAAGAAAAAGAAAATGATGAAGTTAAATAAAACTCCTTCATTCTGTTCGGATAATTCTACAGATATTATTTCATTTAATAAAGTAGAAACCAATTCGGTTAATCTAAATGAGTTGACAGCTAAGTTTTTTTGTCCGGGTGAATTCTATTTCTATTTGGTAGATTTCTCAGATCGACAAATTAAATTTTTACATCCTAGCATTAAGTCAGTGTTAGGCTTGGATCCTTCAACGACAACATTTAATGATATCATCAATCAAATCCATAATCCATCCCGATGATATCGGTTTTGTAGCCAATGCGGAAGAGACGGTACTCCGTTATTTATATGAAAATATTGGACGGAATAAAGTGCTAGAGTATAAAATGAGTTATTGTTTCAGGCTCAAAACTAAAGACAGTTCTTATCAGTTGTTTCAACATCAGGCTATTATTTTGTCAATAGACGAAGATGGATCTTTTGCTCAGTCGGTTAATATTCATACGAATATCAGCCATCTGGTTAATCAGAATAGTTATACTGCTTCGCTTATCAATATGAAGGGAGGAAAATCTTTTTTCAATATTGAAATTCCTCTGAAGAGGTTTGCTTCATTATCACATCATTTATTTACTGCACGTGAAATGCAATTAATAAAGTATATAGCGATGGGTGTATCGAGTAGAGATATTGCAATACACATGAATATCTCTATTCATACAGTTAAGACTCATCGTAAAAACATTCTGAAAAAGCGCAGGTAAAAAACTCAACGGAGCTTATTTTCAAATGTATACATGAAGGACTAATTTAGCCTGGGCTCTAATACGCCAAGTGCTTATACTTTTCAGCTAAGTAAAATTATATTTCATTTTTATTTATAATTACCATCAAAAGACAACTATCTATTCCCAATCCCGTATGATGTCTTTGCTTTCGCGTTTTACTTTTTTACTTTTTTTTCAGTAGTAGAACAGTTATTTTAATTTTCTTCACTCGATCAGCCGTCAAACCTATCAAATAAACTTTATATTTAGGAATCCAATATATCCAACCAGAGAAGTCTGGCATGCTCAACTGGTATTCTATGATCCGTAAAAAAGAATCTCCTGAAGTATTGGCCTCCTTGCAAAAGCGTGTCTTTGATCTTCACATTGAAAATGAAGTCCTAAAAGAACATTTGGCTTCGCAACGTGATATGTTTATACGCACAAACCTTTACATGAATGAGCTCCAAAATGAACTTGAAAAAAGTAAAGACCTGGTACAGCAACAAAACCAGGAGTTGGAAGAGAAGGTAACGCTTCGGACGGCAGAACTCAGCACAATCAATGCGGAGCTTCAAACCTTGCTTTACCGCTCTTCTCATGACCTTAAGGCTCCGCTCTGTACGATCAAGGGATTGGTCATGTTGCTGGAAAGTTTAAACAATGATGAAGAACACGTGGAGATCTGTGCCATGATGAACGATACAATTTACAGGCAGGAAACGTTGCTGCAGAATTTGAGCTTTCTCGGCAGTGTAAAAAGCAGACACTGCATTTACAAAGAAATCAATCTGATGAGCCTGCTGAAGGAAGTTACAGATGAATGCAAAACTAAACATCCGAATGTACACACTGAAATAAAGATAGACACTCCTGAAAATCCTGTCATCTCTTCAGATACTTATTTGCTCACCGAAGTTATCAGGGCAGTAATTTCAAATTCCTTCATCTTTAGAAAAGAAGGGCCTTTGGAAATCACACTCGACGTGAAACTAACGGAAAGTAATACCATAATTTTAAGCATACGGGATAACGGCATAGGAATCAAAGAAAAATTTATTCCGCTGGTATTTGATATGTTCTATCGTGCCAACGAACAATCGCAGGGAAGCGGGCTCGGCCTTTTTTGCACAAAATCCGCAGTCGAAAAAATGGGCGGCAGTGTAATACTGCGAACCATAGAGGGAAGCGGAACAGAAATCATCATTACATTACCACTGCAATAGTATGACGATATTACTCAACGAAACGCTGGAAGAAGATTTTCAGCAAATATTTCAGAATGAATTTGCCGGTGTTTTAATCAACACCGTCCTGAAGATTGCGATTTGCGAAACCCGAAAGGATTACATTCCTATTGAAGATTTCAAAGAGTTATTTCAATCCATGACCAGCAGTCTTATCGATCATAAGATTGAAAAATTTATTTTTGATAAACGCGAGCTCCGTGCCTTTCATCAGCCTTCTATGGAATGGTATTTTATTCACTGGAAACAGGAATTGTTTCAGCACGGGTTAAAAACACACAGAAAAATTCTTCCCAAAGAAATCTGGTTCCGCAAATGCGTGGAAGCCGGAAGGGACGAAATATTAAAGAACCAGAAGAATACTGTTCTCGATAAACTGGATATCAAGTACGCTGAATCTGTGAAAGAAGCGATAGCATTATAGCGCCAATAAGTTGCGAAGGACAAGTTTTGACTTAAGCAGAAGATAGTTTGATTCATGCTTGAAGAGAAAACACTAAAAAAATCTTCTTCTGCTTTCTATCACCCTCTATTTTTTGTAGCTTATCATTCTAGCCAGCTAACTAGGATGAAAAAAACTACCTTACTTTCAATCGTCACAACCGTCTTGTGCGCGATAGTATCTCAAGCATTTGCCCAACCTGTTTCTACTACGGAATTGTACAAAGCTCCTTTTACTACTGTTGCACCCACGGTCGATGGCATAGCCACTGATGTATGTTGGAACGAAGCAGCATGGGTGCCGATCAATAATTTGTACTTAGGTGCTGCTTATACACCGAGTGATTTTACGGGTCGTTATAAAATGGTATGGACTGTCAGCAAACTTTACCTCCTCGCTGAAATTACAGACGATGTATTAAGGGATGATCATGTGAGCCCTACTGCAAACTATTGGGACGACGACTGTGTAGAAATTTTTCTGGACGAAGATCAATCTGGTGGACTTCATCAAACAAATTACAATGCTTTCGCTTACCATGTCAGTCTTGCTTACGAGCCGGTAGACGTCGGTACGGATGGAGCAGCACATGTCTATGCCGATGATATCTTTACACGACGAGTGACAACCGGGAATGTTTCGGTTTGGGAATTCGCCATTCATATTTATCCGGATACCTATGTATATGGAGGCAACAATACCGCAGTTACATTGTCTCTGGGGAAGAAAATGGGATTTAATTTGGCGTATTGCGATAACGATACCGGTGTCCGTAATAGTTTTATAGGATCACGTTTTCAACAAGATGCAGACAAAGACAGAGGATACATCAATGCAGATGTCTTTGCTACCTTAGAGTTGGTGGCAGGTACGGTTACTTCTAACTTCTCCCCGGATGAACAGGCATTCAGTATATACCCTAATCCTTCTTCAGGAATTTTTTCAATAGAGACAGAGCTGTTGGTAGATCAGGTAGCTGTTAAAAATAAATTGGGAGTAGAAGTTTTTCGTGAAGGCATTCAGTCAGCAGACAAACTTTCAGTGGATTTGTCAACACTTCCTAAAGGTATTTATATCATTCAACTTTATTCAGGAGAAAAGAGTAGTAGTAAAGAAATCATTTTAGAATAATACCCCTCCTTTCAAAAAAATGAACGCTATAAAAACCGGTCTTAATCTAAGACCCAAATGTCCTAAATGCGGTATACAACAACCGCTCTTCCGTGTCCCTCAGGACTGGCGTCAATTACTATTCGGCGGCTGGACCTGCAAAAAGTGCGGTTGCCGCATGGATCGAAAGGGCAATAAGATTAAGCTTAAAAAGTAACACGCAATCCTATGGTCACTCCCGCGCCATAAGGTTTTTGCTGGAGCGAAGAGGCTTTGTTATGAATAGAATTTGCGCCGTATAGGAATATTGGTTGTATGAGCAGGGCCAGACGTTCATTGCATTTATATTCGGCTGCTAAAGAGAGCTGGTACATAAAAGAAATTTTATTAAATCCTGAAGTCACTTTTGTTACATCATTTTTCTGAGCATTAGCTATATACGTTACTCCTTTGATCAGGATGTTGCTGCGCAATCCAACGGTAGCAGCAAGCTTCAGTTTTCCTTTTTGGAGAAAATTATAAGAGAGGTGTAACGGTATAGATAGAAAATTGTACTGGTCTTTTACTTTGGAATCTCTGTTAATAGAATCTACTTGGATTGTTTGCCAGTTTGAATCTATTAAAACCCATTCTGTTTTTTTAAGTGTATAATTAAAATGGTAATGCTCAGAAAAGTTTGTATAGGCAAATCCTACAGATGCGCTGATGCGCTCGCTAACTTTATAGTTGACCATGACTCCAGCAGCATAGCCCAAACTATTTTTATCGTTTTTGTTTTTGTCTTCTACAGCAATTTGATAGGAACTGTCTGTGGAGTTGGTGGAAGTTGAAACACCGGTTAAGAGTGCCGTCGCTACCAAATCAAAAGACAGACGACTCAATAGTTTCGATTTCCCTTTTTCCTTTTTATCTGTTGGATGTGCTAGAACAGAATCTGGTTGAGTAGACTGTAGACTGTCTAATTGCATAAGCACACTGTCTTGAGCAAATAAAAGAGGCATTTTTATCTCTGATAAAGCGTCTTCGTTTGCATAGCGTGTGGAGGAATTTTCTTGATTCACGGAAGATGAGTCTGTGGCAACAGAGGAATAAAAAGCAACATTTTCAGACAGCGTTTCTTTTTTTATAGGAGTAGATGTTGAATCTGTAGCAAGTACGTTTTTGTGATCAACTGTCGAAATCGAATCCAATGACTCAATCTTAGCAGTATTCTTTGCAATTATAGTAGCATTTTTCTTGTTGATGCTATCCTGTGAAACAGAATGATTAGTTAAAACGGTATGGCTAAAAACGGAATATTTTACGTTACTCATGGATGTGTCAGCCGGTGCAAGCTGTGTGGTGTCAGTCTGTAAGTTTATATTGTTTTTGTCTGTGATTTGCTGAAGTTTGGATTCAGTTTTTACTGAATCTATAACAGAAGAAGAGAACTCGTTTTTTGCTAAGTTGCTCTTATTAGTTGATTTATCTGAGTCAGTAAGAAAGATTGAAGATTGTATACTTTCATTCTTATCTTTCTTAGCCTTGTCCTTGCCGTTATAAAGTAGGCGCTTATTTTCATGAAGTGTATCGGAGGTCTTCTGTGCTTGTCGTTTTTTTACAACAGGTACATTCAGATTATCGGATACAGCGATTTTCCCTTTTTGGTGTAAGTTAACTGTATGATTTTCGTCGTCAGTAGAAATAGATTTCCTGATTTTTGTTTTAGTCTTTTTCCTCAAAGAGGTGTTGTTGCTATTATAGGAAGGGACGGAGGAAACAGAAGCGTCATGATTTCTCTTTGCGTAATTATCGGAAGAAAAGGTTTTCGAATGAAGATCTTGATTGTTGTGGTGAGATGATTTAAGAATCGCATCTTGATTGGTAGCGACTAGAGAAGACGAATCAGCAGTAGTAAGAACACGAGTTGATTTTTCACCCACTTTTTTAGAATGTAAAGAAGGATTTGCTTGTTGTGAACCGTAATGTGCTTCAGCTAAAGAGTTGTTTGGAGTAAAATGAAGGTAAGATCCAATCACAGCACAAACCATCAGAATGCCTAAGATGCTCCACAAGATGACGTTTGGAGAGAAGGTAAAGCCAAATGACTTCTTGTCTTCAGGCAAAGTATTCTTGATGTTCTGCCAAACCCTCGGCGAAACAGGTGTTTCATCGTTTTCAAAACGCTTTCTGAACAAATCCTCTATGTCGTCTTCCTTATTTTCCATGCGTTACATCAGAATGTTGTACAAGTATTTCTTTCAGTAGATTTTTCGCCTTGGCTAATTGTGACCTTGATGTTCCTTCGTTGATTTTACAAAGTTCGGCAATCTCTTTATGAGAGTATCCTTCGATGACGTACAGGTTAAATACTGTTCGGTATCCCAATGGAAGCATTTGCAAAGAAGCCATGAGTTCATTGTTCGATAATTGAGACAAAACAGATATAGCTTGTTCGTCGGCGAGTTCAATTTCCGTAGCATCTTCAAAGGCTCGTTCTTTGCTGGTCTTATGGAAATTATTGATGGAGTAATTCACTACGATTCTTTTTAACCATCCTTCAAAAGAACCGTTGTTTTCAAATGTGTTTATTTTTTCAAATACTTTAATGAAGGCATCCTGTACAATATCTTCTGCTTCAAATGTGGTGTTACAATACCTTAGGGCAATAGCCATCATGCGCTTCGCATACTTGGTATACAAAGCTTCAAAAGCGCAGTGCTTGCCTTTTTTACAACCTTCTATAAGGTCTTGGTCAGAGGACATGTATAAGTTTAAAAAAAGGCTATCCGCTGCAGTAGCAACGGATAGCCGAACAGGGTATTTAGTTTAAAACTTCAAGTGCTGTGCGTATCTCATCTTCCGATCCTTCGGTTAAATCAATTACGATGTTTAAGTTTTCAGAGATCGTAATTTCTTTAAGTCCATAATGTTCTTTACCATTTTTTAAACTGAAGGCCACTACCGTTACGGTCTCACCAACCGGAATTTCACCTGACCTCAATACACCATCAGAAGAGCGCTCATGAAAACGTGCAACACTATTTATGTTTTTGAAAACCAGATAAGCTGTGGTTTGATCCATCTCTCCTCTGTTTGTGAAGGAGACATCGATCTTTGTTTTGTTTGGAATATAATAGAACCGGTCGCAATTGATCCAGCCTAACTTCGTAACACTAAAGATGTATTTGGATGCATCCTCATAAAAAGTGGATACGCTATCCGGGCTCCAGCTCGTTCCGGTAGGACCCGTTTGATTCAGATTCGTTTTTAAAGGAGTCCAGTTAAATTGATTGTTGTTGTCAATAGCGCCAGTAAATAGCTGCATCTCCTTATCAACGGATGAAGCTGGTAGTTCAATGAGGATGGCTGTTCTGTTAGCCAGTTGAAGTGTGTCTCCATTTAATAACGCCGAGACAAGAATTTCACCGCCTGAGAGCAGTAAGGCTCCGTCACTAGTGGTTGGCTTGTCACTCAGTACCATGTCTGACTTGTCATAAATTTCTGTAAGTTGGATAGAAATTTCGCCTGTAGCAGGCAGCCCTTCTTTCGTACGGAAGGCTGATTTCGGGAATGTAACAGTGGTACCTTGTTCTCCCGTAATAGTTGCCTTATCATGATCTAGGTTAACGGTAAAGGCTTGTTTTTTTACTTCGTATTTTTCAAAAAAATCCTGAATGGTTGTAGATGGGGAAGGAGATTCTTCGTCATTTTTCTTGCAGCTTGCAAGCACAAGGCAGGCAGCTACCAAAGCGAGTAAAAAGTGTGAATTCTTCATGTTTTAAAAGTTTTAAGAAAGTTGTATAGGGAAGACAGGAATAGATTCAGTTACGTTGCCTGAACAAAAAAAATAATTGAGAAATCTGTAAAAATGATGATTTCTTTAAATGCAGACTCTTTTTAACTTGCAGTTCACTACCTGTCATTTCTTATCACATGAGTATTACCGTTCGTAAAGCTTCTTTGACCGATTTAGATAGTTTGTCTCATTTGTTTGACAGCTATCGTGTTTTTTATGGAAAGATTTCCGATTTGCTTCTGGGGAAAGCATTTTTAAAAGACCGTATAGAAAATAAGGAGTCGGAGATATTCGCTTCTTTTGATGCGGAAGGAACAATGACTGGTTTTATACAGTTGTATCCTATTTTTTCTTCTACGCGGCTAAAACGTTTTTGGCTGTTGAATGATTTATTTGTAGAACCCGCATGCCGTGGACAAGGTATTTCAAAAGCATTGCTGTATAAAGTACAGGAATTTAGTCTGGAGACAGGCAGCTGTGGATTAATGCTTGAAACGGCCAAGACAAATAAAATTGGTAATAGCCTTTATCCTGCAGTTGGTTTTGTTTTAGATGAAGAGCACAACTATTATACCTGGGAGGCTAAATAGATGGTAAACTCAGCAAGTTTCGGGTTGAGTAAAGTTGCAAACGAACTTAGTTTTGCAAGGAGGTAGAAAGAACATGAACAAGCAGGAAGAAATCAATTATACCAGAATTGCCGAAGCGATCGATTACATTCGTGTCCATTTTAAGAAACAACCAAGCTTGGAAGAAATCGCTGCGCACCTTCATCTCAGTCCTTTCCACTTTCAACGGTTGTTTACGGACTGGGCTGGAGTGAGTCCCAAACAGTTTCTACAGTTCATCAGTGTAGGATATGCCAAACAATTATTAAAAGATAAACAAGTGACCTTATTTGATGTAGCAGAAGCAACAGGCTTATCTGGTACAGGCAGATTGCACGACCTGTTTGTAAAGATAGAAGGCATGACACCCGGAGAATATAAGAACGGAGGAGAGCAGCTTGTTATTGAATACAGCTTTCAGAAAAGTCCTTTTGGTATGCTCATTATTGCATCCACCATGAAAGGGATTTGCTACATGGCTTTTATAGAAGAAGAGCAAAAAGGCATACAGAATTTAAAATCATATTTCC
>Ga0247813_10002200_pt1 | contig 13594 bp, 28 predicted proteins | sample UWRJL169409C1_FD_180719 | JGI IMG/M metagenome (GOLD analysis project Ga0247813, IMG submission 180719) | Plant litter microbial communities from Arlington Agricultural Research Station in Wisconsin, United States - UWRJ-L169-409C-1 | ecosystem: Environmental > Terrestrial > Plant litter >... | reverse complement strand
GCATGGACAACTTCCTGATTTCCTTCCTCTGAGTAATCCCATATATTGGGACCACCACTTGCCATCCCATTGAATCCTACAGAAAGCATACCTGATTCTGGCACTATAACACAACCTACAGCTTTGCGTGGACACTTACTCTCCTGTGACACACGTATTGCTAAATCCATGTAGAGATTGTCATATTTCACGGGCTAACACCAAGAATTAGTCGTTCAGTGTGTCCAAGAACATGCTCTCCTGGCTTCCAGAAGTCTTGTTGATATATACTAAAACTTCCACAAGTCCAAACTTCAAGGGTAAATGCGTATTGATTGTTTGTGTATTCCTCAAGTTCTTTACAAATCTCTAACCCTTCTTCAAAAGTAATTCCACTAGCTTCAGACTGAAGGTGTCCATTACACATCTTAGTTTGATTTAAAAGAAACTTTGCAAAATTAAATGTCATATTCTTCTCCTCACCAATCCATCCGAGAACCATCTTCCTCAAGAAGATTCACAATAATACCTTTAGATTCCAGTACAGCAAGCATATGGCTCTCTGACAAACAATCGTCAATTTCCTTAATGCGCAGTTCACGAGCAATGTTCTCTAAGTGATTACCAATGAATGTTTCAACCTTACCATCCATGTGGAACATTTGATCTTGTTCTTTGTAGATAATATCGTAAATCATAATCTCTCCTTTAAAACGTTAGGTTGTTTTCTTAAGTTGTGGCGCAAAACACTTTCTTGAATTAGTTCCTGACGCTGAAACCCCACCATCCTCTCTCTTACTTTTAGTGGCTATATTCTTTGATGTCTTCACAACATAGCGATTTGCTCCAAAGATTTCATCACATTTATCTTGGGCAAGCTTTCTGTCACTTGTTTTGTAAAAATAATAGTCTTGCATTGCACTCATTGAAAAGAAACTTCCAGGTTCCACGAAATCGTATGACGTATAGTCGGTAAATGATACAATTACTACTTCGATATCTTTAGGCTTCTTTTCGGTCATTCTCAAGCTCCTTGATGCGATCTTCTAGTTCAAATATTTTACCAGCAAGTTGCATAATCATAACATCTTGAACATTATTTGCATCAAATGTTGGGTATAAAACTTTAGCCTGTTGAATGCAAGCTAACAAGAAATCTTTAGCTCGTTCTTCTGTGGTCATTGGTAGTCTCCTTGAGCGTATTCTAGGTCAACCTCCATATTCCAGAAAGGGTCGACATCAAAGTTGTGCTCATGTATACACAAAAAATCTTCGTAGTCGTCACCAAGCTCATAAACCAAGTCATTCAAATTCATTATAATCTCCTTTGTGTTAATCTGTCGCTATTGTAAGCCGACAGATTGATTGAGTCAAGCTTATTTTGCAGTAATGTCAAAACCTTCGGGTTGCATAGCTGGCTGCGCAGGTTTAGCTTTAGACAACTTCTTCTCCTTAGCATCACGTGCAGCAAGGGCTTTCTTTACACCAGCTTCTACGGCTTTCTCAATGATTTCTTCTAGATTGAACTCAGGGAAATCTTCTTCATTTTCTTCTAACGGCTGATCTTGCCCGCAAATGGGGTTTCCACACTGACAAGGCAAGCTTTCACGATACTCAGTCAGTGCATCAAGTCGATCAGCAATTTGTTCAGCACTAAAATAGAACGGCGTGCCCTTAATTACGTCGCTGAGATCATCCGTGCTGAGAAAACCAGAATACACTTTTTCATAGAGACGTTTTAACTGACCACGAGAGAAGTTTGCGTGCTCCAGAATATCGGTGTCTTTTCCTCCTAGTGAATAGCTTGAGGTATGAATCATTAGGCTAGAGGTGTCATCCAAGATCCACTCCCGGCAGCTCAAGCTAATCACACTAGCAGCGCTGGCACACTCTGGCCCAATGATTGCAACCGTGTGAGCTGCACAGTTATTCAATGAACGGTGAAAAAGCATTGCAGTATCTAGATATCCACCCGGAGAGCACACATCAAGAACAATAGTATCTTGTTCAGATGCCCCATTGATCAAATCTAGCTCATCGCTCCAATTACTTGGCTCAGAAATATCTTCATGAATTCGGATAACGTGAGTCATACCGCCATTATGACTAGAGGAGATTCGGGACTTCTGTGGTAGCAGCATTAGTTCTTCGTGTTTCATATTTCACCCCTTCTCAAAATAAAATGCTTTAACAAGCGCCTTGGTCAACTTACTACGACGTCCACTGTCCTCAAATGTAAAGTTTACAAATCCGATATTATTTTCTAGTTCATAAATATCTTCTTTATCTAGAAACTTTGGTGGATTCTCTTTGATACTTTCCAAAAGTTGACTGAGATACAACAGTCCAGTTTCTTTCTTGATGTCTTTTTGACGCCAGTCCCCCGTCAGGCAAAGTTGCGCGCCATCACCAACCCGAGTAGTCATCATTTGCATAAGGTCAGTATCAAAGCCTTGCGACTCTTCACACAAGACCATAACACCATCCTCAAAAGAGTATCCACGCAGCCATTCAACGCTTTTGAACTCCACAACTTTCTTCTCAAGCATGTAGGCAAGCTGAGCTTTACCGAGAAACTTACTCAAATGTTCCAAAATACTTGTAAAGATCATTGACAATTTTTCTGTTTCAGTGCCAGGAACTGCACCAATTGTACGACCACAGGACTCATAAGGACGAACTAGGAAAAGTTTATGGATAGCTTTATCTCGGAGTTGGTTTGCTGCATGCCAAGCTGCCAGAATTGATTTACCACCACCTGCCGGACCTTGCAACGCTACAATTTTACGACCTTCTTGTAGATAATAAGCTCCAAGCTTCTGTGCATCCCCAATGGGGGTAAAAGGCATTGCGTTGAAAACTTTTTCCTCAGCAAATTTTTCACGATTTACAGCAGAGCCTCCTGTCTTAGTTTTACGAGTACGAGTTCTGGGAACTGCCACTTCCAGGCCGTCCACCTCCATCATGATCTGTCTTTGCTTAGCGCCCAAAATACCACCTCACTACGTTAATTAATATTACCAACCATTTTACCCTACCACAAACACAATCTCACCACTTTCCTCTACAGTCTTCTTCCAACTTTCCCTTTCCTTAAGCTTCTCATCCATACTAATCTTATTCTCAACCAATTGCAATACTTTTTCAACAATCTCTTCAGGATAGAAATAGTTCTTATCTCCAAGATCATCACAAACTTCATCTACCCAAGCTAAGTATTGACTTAGTATAAGTTCCTTATCTTCTTTTGTAAAGATCATCTTGTACACCTATAAGCTAACATTCTACACTACATCGTAAGCCTATACACTTACAAATCCTTAATCTCTGTCTCAATCGTCGCGATAGCCTTCTCAAAAGAGACATCACCTTCCACTAGTGTAGCAACTGTTGTAATTATATTCAAGAGATATTCTTTACCATCCCCAACATAATACACTAAACCAGATTCTGATGTGTATACTCCGTTTGATAGTGTTCCTCGTGTTGTGTCCATTATTGGTCCTCCCAATCTAAACAAAAATCTTCGTAGTCACTGCTGTCAAGCCACTGATCGTGAACTGACTCAGCATCACCGTAAGGACATACTCGATAAAACCAATCTTCAAATGCTTTCTGCTCAGAATCGTCTTTTGCTGATTGTTTACTCATTATACTCTCCTTAAAAGTCTTCCACGACCTGGCTATAACTAGCAGCATTCTTCAACACAGATTCTAGCACTTTCCCTTGATAAGTCAAGCCATTGTGAATAATCACTAAGAATTCTTTTTCAAATGGCACTTGCAAGCAATTATCTGTGTACTTCAATTTCTTCAAAGGCAAGCCTTCACTATTCCCATACTTTGCATCAAAGGCTATGATACCAGATACGCTTCGAATGTTACCTTCATAGAAATGTAAAAATCCACTCTTGCAGCGAAAGACAAGTGAAGTACGTTCATCGTTGATGATAAGGCTGTCTAGTGTTTCTCGTTTAAGTTCTTTGAAATCTGTCATTCAGTCACCTGTCCACATTCAATACTATATTGGTAGTATTTATTAACTTTACTAATCTTATTTTCAATCCAAGTATCTATTGGACCCAAGGCTTCATAACCCAATTCAATATTGAGCATAGCAACAACACCAAGAAGATCATTGAATTCTTTATTTACCCTTTGAATATTGCTTTCAGGTAAGTCTGGACAAATTTCATAAACCCCAAACTGTTGTGACTTTAAGGCAATCTGAGCAACCTCACTAGCTTCTTCTGCAAGTTTTGTCAATAAATACTGTACTCGATTCAATCTATTTCTCCTCATGATTTGGTAGGACATTCTCTCGGGTATACCACCCTTCACGCTTCAAGACTGAGGATAACACACGATTCTCTTCTGTCAAAGATTTCTTTTCCTCCAATGTCTGTTTCACCAAATACTCCAGTGCCTTGTGGTAAGGCATATTCAGGATATTTGGGCGCATAAGAAGCTCTTGGATTGTTCCACTTGTCCTGTCTAGGTCCAAGCTTACCAAAAACCTAATCTCGTTTTCTTTCATGTGTTTTCCTCGGTAACTTTAGCAAATCCGAACATGTATTTAACATCTTCCCACTCAAGACCTTGCTCTTCACAAATCGTCTTGTATCGTTTAATTGAAATTTCATTAAGAATAGGCTTCCATTTAGCCAAGACTTCATTAACACCTTCTATTGTAGTCTGAATAGAAACCAAACCAACGATGGATTGTGTCAGGTGGTGGTGCTCTTCCAAATACTCTAATTTATTCATCAAACCCTCCAGCAGCTATTCATATTGTAAGGTGGTACAAGATAAATTTCAGCAAATGCACTCGCAGATTCTTTTGTGGAGAACTCAGCTAGCTTCTCACGGTTGTAGAATATTGCAAAGCGTTTCTTGCCATAAGGTTTTTCTATTAGTTTTAGTTTGGTCATACAACACCACCCCGTGAAGCCAAATACTGATCATTGTATTCCTTAAATGACAGCTTTAGCTCCCTAGCCTTATATGTATGATGGCAGCTTAGATTAATGTAATCGTTGCTTGCTTTTTTATCACAGTAGTATTCCCAGCCCTTGCTTACTGGCAGAGTAAATGCAGCATCAAAGAACTCCCTACCGTTCAGAATATATGCTGGTTTATACTCTATCAGCTTCCTGTTGAATAGAAGAATGTCCCAATTCTGTTGGTCGAAGTACATAAAATACAGAGCCGGTGTGTTGATACCCCTGTAGACTTCTTCTGGAAAGAACACACTGTCAGTCTGAACTAAACTCTTCTCATACTCCTTGACTTTATAGTCAAAATACCTATCAATCTCTTTCTTTGTTTGGAACACAGCACTAGTCATCATATCGTGGTAGCTTTGCATCTCTTCTCTCCTTCTGTATTTGATAGAAGAATCATAGCATAGTGATCTATGGATTGCAAGGATATTTTTGAGTAATTTATGGGTGGTTAGATTTTATTGGAATAGGTGGTTGACACGGGCGTATTTTAGGGGCAGTCTTGTTGGTATGAATTAAAAGCTACTTAATTTGTCCTATAGTATGGGACATTTGAGGTCATATGTATAGGACAAAAGGTCTCTTTATATAGAATGATTAAGATAGAAAGAAAATATAGATCTTAAAAGCTTTATAGGACTTAATATCCTATACTTGACAAACAGAGAAGCAAAGCGTAAGATTGTAGTATTCAGCAAGCTTTTGATTTGAGAGTGCAAGGCTTTTGTTCTTTTATCATTTTTGGTGCAAGAACGAAGTGATAGAGAAAGAAAACTAGTATGGGATCTTTTGTCCTATACCAATGAGATAAATAACGTAGGAGATACAAAATGAGTCTGATTATCCCTCGACCACTACTTTCTTGGATTGATGAGAATCGTGGTGAGATGAGCCGACAATCGTTTATTCTGAAATGCATGTTCAAGCTAAAGGAGATTCAAGATATGAGTAAGTAAAATAAAGATTCATAAAAACTATAGATATACAAGACTAAATAACTAAAGGTGTAAAAATGTGAACACAGATGAATTCTACAAGCTACCCAAAAGCCTAGCATTGGCAGATGGGTATATCAGCAAGAAAACAGGAGAAGCTGTAAAGCTATCCGCAAGTAGTAAGATCATTTATGCTTATATGCTAAGTAAAAATGAGTTCTTTACTGAAACTCTGAAAGGTCAGCACTATGAAGCACAATCTACGATTGCTAAATGTTGTGGTGTAGAGTATAAGGCAGCGGGAAAAATCCTAAGATCCTTTCTTGATCATGAGATTATGGAAGGTAAGAAGTTGAGGCCCGATTCTGGTCAATGGCGATGGTTTTATTACAAAGTGTATTCTGATTTAGTGTTGTGGGAGGGTAGCATTACAGACTTTAAGATACTTGGGGAAGAAAAGCCTAAGTACGTAGATAAAGTTACACCTAAACCGACACAAGCAAAGAAACCATATCAACACCAGCCAGTTGATGATTGGGATGATTCACAACTACCTTTTTAGGAGAGAAATATGAAATTTACAGATTACATGAAAATTAGGAACACCAACCCTAAAAGTAAAAACAGCCTTAGCACAGGAGAGGCTAGTATTTTAGGGATTGATGTGACGGTCAAAGGGTGGATGAATAAAGACATAAATCTTACAGACAGTCAAGTAGAGAGAGCAGTTGATTTCGCACTTAAATCTAAGTTTGTAAGGCAGGGAGTTAAAAATAATTTACGTCCATTGTACATGAAAAGCTTTGATGGTATGGATTTACAATATGTATATCTTATGGAAAATGAACTTGGGATGCTGAAGATCGGTATCAGCAGTAATCCAATAAAACGTGCAAGAACTTTAAGTACATCCAGTGGATTAATTGTAAATATTATCTGCTATTGGCAGATTGCAAATCCAGCAAGGACTACAGAGGCAAAATTGCACAAATTATTTAAGGCTTATAAAATAAGTGGTGAGTGGTTTAAAAGTGGAAGTTTCACTAAAGAAGATATTGAATCAAATTTTAATTTTGCTTTTAATAGAAAAGATTTTGATTGATACTTGACAAATAGCCTTTAAGTATGTTTTACTAACAACTTGAACTTAACTAACGGAGTCCACATATGGGCGAGATTCATTTCTGTTCCCAGTGTGGACGGATTAACAATTATTGTGTATGTGATATTGAAGTAGAATATTTAGAAGATAGTATTGAAGTGTTCAGGGCAGAATACGCATTTGAAAGCCTTACTGACCCAGATTTCAGTGTATACAAAACTATTTTACCTAAATATGAATAAATGCTTGACAAACAATCGAAAACATGCGATGATTAGATATATTAAGTGAATAAATCAAAGGAGATTTAAAATGAAAGAAGAATATGAAGGTTTTGCACCAGTTGGTTTTGGTGATAGTATTGGTTGTGAAGAAATTTCCAACGAAGAAGAGTGGATTTAAAAAGTCTGGAAGATCTGACCTGTAAAGACAGATTGGTCGAAACCTTAGCTGGCCTCCATAAGTTAATAGATTACGTGAACTTCCAGATAAGTCGTCTTACAAGAAACAGTTAAAATTAACTCTCTCAAAGATTTTGATATGCCTTGTAAGGTGCAATGAATTATGCAAGCCAGATAGTCCTACAACCGTAACGTTATAGAGTTTGGAAGAAGGTGGATTATCGAAAGGTCAGAATACCACTGACGGATGTGGGTGGCGTAAGGATCCAAGTTATCCACTCATTCGCTGACACAGCTTGCACCTAACACATTCAATCTTGACGAAGATTGTCTAATTCCCTTTAAGGGGCTTTAAGAATTCTGACGAGAGTTTAAAGTCTTCCTTGTTAGTGTGACGGGGAGCAATGAATTAAAGCGGGTATAACTCAGAGGCAGAGTGTCAGCCTTCCAAGCTGTTCGTCGGGATTTCGAAATTCCCTATCCGCTCCAAATATTCCCGTAATTCAATTGGATAGAATATCTGTCTTCTAAACAGAACGTTGCTGGATCGTACCCAGCCGGGAATACCAAATAACATATCCCGCACATGCGGAACGCGGCTGACGAGACCTGTAGGTCGAAACTCTTAAATGAGTCTCGCGGATTAACCCCAGACGGGGAATAAATGGTTATCAGGGGTATCAACCTAAGTGCATTAGATCATTAGTGTATTTAGGTCGTTGGTGTGCAACGATACCCTGTGCAGCACACATCTGGCCCGTCATCTATTCAGTTTCACCCACAATCACTAAGATTAAGTCTAAAAAGATTGTGGTATTCACGCTGTCATTTCCTCTCCTTACGACAGCATTTAAGATATTCTCTGTTCCTCCTCTCTCCTCGCAGAGAATATCTTCTGGCCTTGGATAGATTATACTAGTCCTCTCCTTCTAATATAATCTTCGCTAACAGGGCCATTTCTAAATAATCTTGTTGTTCTTTAACGATAATGTCAGTGGTCTGATCAGGATTATTTAGAAATATAAAGTAAGTAATATTTCTCATGTGTTTTGTAAAAGCTGCCGATTAAAGATCGTATGCCGTATAGTGCACATATTCACAAAGCACAGCAGAAATATTATTCATAGGAATATAGAATATGGCTAATAAACAGCCCCATACAGATAAGCAAAAAGCAACACGTTTCGATGGTGAAAAGAGTAACCGTAATAACAAGGGCAACTCCTCTACTCGTATCAAGAAGAGTAAGTTGCGTGAACTGGCTGACAAGCTTATTGAACGTCAAGACATTGCACTAGAATTGATTGATAAGAGTTTGAAGAGTGAAGAAGTTAACCCAGACGCTGTAGCTAGTGCAAAGTGGATTATCACGTCAATTAATTCTGTTGTCAAAAGTGCCTCAGCAGAAGAACTTGGCAGCTTCAATGCTCGATTGAAAGGTAAGCGCGATGATGAAGAAGCTGAACAAACTCCTGCTGAAATCAGTAAAGAACTGAAACCAAGACTGTCCTTAGTCTATGTGGAGCCTGGCGATGACGAATAGACCAGTTAAAGATTACCCTAATATCTTTAGAAACTATCTTATGGAACAAAAGACTGTAGAGGATAGTTTTGATGGTGTTAGTATTCTCCCAGATCACGGTTTGTCTTGTGAAACTATCTGCCATATCCCAAACAGAAACATTTTCATGGTGTATTTGAGTAATCCTATTCTTAAAGAAGATTGGATTCATTACTACAAAGAGGATGGCACTTGGCTACACGGAGTAAGTTTTAATCCTGCAATGGAAGCTATTCTGACTTATTCGAAACTAGATAAAAGTAAGTTTCTAAACAAAGAAGATTAAAAAAATTTGTAGTGAGCCAGTATGAAACGGCAGGCTTTAAATGGAGCGAGTACTCCCAGCTACAAACCTAACTAAGCTCCGGCTTGGTATCGTCCTTTGCCTAGGACACCCGTGGGATCTGGCGGTCCCACATCTATTCTAAACACCTCTAGCTTAAGGTAAAGCAGCCGGACTCATAATCTGGATGACTCAGGATCATTCCCTGTGGGGTGTACCAGTTAATTATAGTCAATTATATTCTCTGGTATAATTGATTCATGTGAAAGCAGATAAGGGCTGTCCCACTAAAAGCCTGTGTTGTCTGTCTACAGGCTATAATACCCTTAAAACAAGACAATCCCTAATAAAAATAAAATAGGATTGTTAAAGTGGCTAATACCCTTCCTGATGTAACTGTAGTAGTAAATAATTATATTGACCTTTATGCAGCAGCAGGCATTACTGTTGGAAAACCTTTATTGATCCAGAATAAAGGTACAAGTGCTGCGTATATACAAATTAAAGATTTTCAACCAGCAACATCCTCTGTTGATGGTGTATACCTAAGGGGCAAGGTAAGCTTTCTGTACAGGAGATGAGCTAATGCCTGTTCATCCATATTTCCCCGGTGGTAATAGTGGCTCAGGAGATGGCGCTGTAACTTCTGTAAACGGTGAGCAAGGAGATGTGATTCTTACAGCCCAAGATTTACAAGCCCAACCACAATCAACTGTACTGACAGATATTGCCTCCATTGCAATGCCGGACAATAGCTTTCTCCATACAGACTCATCTGGCAATTTTACACCCTCATTATGTATGCCAGCTGGTGTTGCTTGGTTAGGTTATACAACTGTAGATCAACAAAAGGCTCATCTTGCTTATGCGACAGTAGCTACTACAGGCAGCTACTCAGATCTAACAGATAAACCACCTATACCAACAGCTCAAGTTAATAGTGATTGGAATGCTACATCGGGTGTTTCACAGGTATTAAACAAGCCAAACCTATTCTCTGGATCGTATGCTGACTTGAATGGTAAACCCGTTTTGTTCAGTGGAAACTACACCGACTTAGTTGGAAAGCCTACGTTATTTGATGGTACTTATACAAGTCTTACAGGTAAACCAACAAGCTTTGTTCCATCAGCTCATACACATGCAATCAGCGATGTTACAGGCTTACAGACTACTCTAGATAATAAGGTAGGTATTGGTTCTAGTATCCCATATAGTGTTTTGACAGGGGCTCCTGTAATTCCTGCTGCACAGATACAAAGTGATTGGAACCAAGTTAATACATCTGCCTTAGATTTTATTAAGAATAAGCCGACTATACCATCTGTTAATTATCCAGTTACTTCGGTTAACAGTAAGACTGGAGCAGTCGTTCTTACCAATACTGATGTTGGCGCTGCTGCTACAAATCATACTCATTCAATTGCGGATGTCACGGGGCTTCAGGCTAGTCTGGACAGCAAGGCCACAGCATCCTCTCTATCAGGGTATGTAACTACCTCATCTTTGTCAACGACATTGACTGGGTATGCCACATCAAGTTCTCTTACATCTGGCTTGGCTGGCAAATATAATACACCTACAGGTACAACGACTCAGTACGTACGTGGTGATGGTACATTAGCAACATTCCCTACGATTCCTACAGTACCAACTAATGTAAGCGCTTTTACAAACGACAGTGGTTATCTCACAAGTGCCGTCTTGGCGGGTTATCGTAAAGTTGAAACATTCCTTGGTACAAGTGATGCAAGCGGTAATATTACAATAACCTTTGCAAATACTTATACTACACCGCCTGATGTACAGCCTCAAATAATCGGTGGTACTTTTAATCAATCTGTTAGGGTTGTATCAGTATCTACAACAGGATGTGTTGTACAGGCTGCTCAGCGTAATCTTGTAACCCTTCTAAGTATAGAAGTATTGCTTGGTGCTACAGTTAACCTTGTCGGTGCTTCTGTTACAGTTCAGGTAACACCACGCTCATAAGTCCGGTGAATAATAATGATAAGAATTTCCCTACCACCCGGTCTTGATTACTATAATTTATATACTGTCTCATCTACAACAGTAGGTAAAAGCTTAGTAGTAACTAATCATCATACTATCCACATCTTTCTTGAAAGGTCTTTAAATAAACCATCACCAACAACTGAGACAGGTCTTCCACTAGCTCCTGGAGATTCATGTGTCATATATGGAGATGGGGTTACACCGATATGGGTAAAGGGAAATTCAAGTCCTATAGTTGTGCAGGAACTAACCTCTATAGTTGGTTCTAAATATGGCATTCTGGATTTACCAAAAGATATTTACACATCATCAACAGAAAACTACAGAAGAATAAGGGTAGACACTGCTCAAACTTCTTTCTTTCAAGGAAGGCAGTTCAGAAGTTATTATGATTTTAGTTTGACAGCCTCTGAAATCAGATATTTTAGGTTCACATCTTTAACTGATTTTGTACTCTTCGATCAGTCTATATCTGTAAGCGGGGGAAGCATAAGACTTTCTGTGTGGACTGGATCAACCCCGGCAGGTACTTGGACTAATATTCCCGTCATTGGTAAGAATAGGATGTCTTCTATACCTCAACCACCTTATATAAGCTCGGTAACATTCCAAACTGGTGGTACATTTACAGCAGGTACAGAGGTTGAGGCTATTAGACTAGTTTCCGCCACAGCAACTGCTCAACAGTCCACAGTAGGTGCAAGTTCGGGTGATGAAAGAGGATTACCAGCTTCGTCTTTTTATATAAAAATTGAGGCAACTTCCAGTACCCCTACAGTTGTTTATAGCTTGTTTTGGGAAGAGCGTCCTTAGTAGTTTTACAAAGCTGTCTTGAAATATAGACAGCTTCAATAAAATTATTGAAAATGGTTAAAATAAATTAGACAAATACTTGACAAATAGCATGGCTATCATGTAATATCTCTTTTATGAACTGAACACATTGGAGAGAATTATGAATAAGTATGAAATCTTTATCACCGGTGGTGATATTATGGGTTATGACTTTATTAACAAGATTGTAAAGTACGCTAATATGGGCGCCACAATTAGTGATGAAGAAATCCCACGAGTAAAGAACTTCCCACAAACTGTTCGGATGTTTATCCAGACAGAAGAAACTCTGAAAGAAGAGCCCGGCGTACGTTTAGCAGCTTATCGTGAGATTGAACATTTCACCAAAGAAGAGTTAGATGCTATGGAATGGGACACTTTACGGGCACATGCTAAGAAGGCTGGTATTACAGGTCGTGATAGGCAGAAACTTGTGAAAGAGTATCTTGAAGAGATGGAAAAGTAAGATAACAAATGAGAGCGAACGGGATTGCAAGCCTTGATGATTGCCGATACAATCGTCTAGTTCTCACCTAATTAAATCTTATCGGAGATATAAAATGCGTAAATACGAATTAAAAGATCTTGTTGGTACTCGTATTAAATTTATTACAATCACCTCAAGATTCGAAGCAAAAGATACAGATACGGCCTCAACTGCAATGTGGAATGTTACCTGCGACTGTGGTCGAAGTGCTATATTTAACCATAAAGATTTGACTTCAAAGAAGAAAAGAACTTGCGGTTGTGGGTTCAGTACAATGCGCTATCAACCTGGAAATAAGTATTCTCTTTTGACAATTGTCTCTGAAGGGCCACGAAATAGCTATGCTAATAAGCGGCAAGTTTGGTGTAAGTGTGACTGTGGTAATGAAGAATTGACACTTGTTACCACAAACAACCTGGTATCTGGTAATACCAGCAGTTGTGGGTGCGTAGGCGTAGAAAGCCGAAAGACCCACGGTATGTCCCACACAAGAACCTATCAAATCCATGAGGGAATGCTTCGCCGTTGCCGTCCAGACCTTGTTAAAGACTTTCCTTACCATGCGGGTAAGGGGATTAAGGTTTGCGAACACTGGCGTTCTTTTGAAAACTTCCTTGCTGATATGGGTGAATGCCCTGATGGACTTAGTCTTGATCGTATTAATCCTAACGGGAACTACGAAAAATCTAATTGTCGTTGGGCAACAAATAGTTGGCAAGGATATAACAAAGGTTTAGATCCAAATAATAGTTCCGGTAAATCTGGAGTTAGTTGGTACACACAGAATCAGAAGTGGTCTGCTGAAATTCACGTAGAAAACCAGCATATCCGGTTAGGTATGTTCTACAACTTCGAAGATGCTGTAAAAGCTCGCGAAGAAGCGGAACTTAAATACTACGGATGGAATAAACAATGAGCGAAGAAGAACAAGAGATTATTGGCCCCAGCAGCGCAAAACAATCTCTTATGTTAAACCAGTTGGCGGATACCGCT
>Ga0247813_10002198_pt1 | contig 13597 bp, 10 predicted proteins | sample UWRJL169409C1_FD_180719 | JGI IMG/M metagenome (GOLD analysis project Ga0247813, IMG submission 180719) | Plant litter microbial communities from Arlington Agricultural Research Station in Wisconsin, United States - UWRJ-L169-409C-1 | ecosystem: Environmental > Terrestrial > Plant litter >... | reverse complement strand
AATCCTTCATAAAAATTACGGCAACCCGCCAGGCCCACCGCGACAAACGCCCCGGCCATCCCGCCCCACCGACGCCACACCCAACCCGACGCCAGCGTCATCACCAGCAAGAACAACGGAAGATTGGCCCACACCGACGCGTTTTCCAGCGCCGGCGCGAACGCTTCTCCCGTAAATAACATCCGCACGTGGGCGCATGCGATCAACCACCCCGCCCACGCCGAGTTCCAATAAACCGCCCGTCCGTCAGGTGCGTTGTCGGTCTGAGTCGATCTCAGCCGCCACGAACCCGACTCCTTCATTTCCATCGCATATCTCATCCATGTCTGGCCATCCGGCGCGATCGACTGCGGGACCCGCTGCTTGGGCGTCGTAAGCGCTTCCGCCGTGAAACGCGTCTCGCTCACGCGAGTTAAATATCGATCCACCGCAGCCGCGTGCCAGACCACAAAACTCGCCGCCAGCAGCCAGCCGCACACCCACAACCACAGACCGGCGCGTCCGGATTTTTCCGGAATGAATTTTGGCTCTGACATCGGTGGAGACCTCTCGATTACCGGTTAAAACAGAAACTCCGGCTGACCGTAACGCGCCTTGGCTTCACTCAGGCTCGATTTCATCTCCAACGATTCCAGCAGAGCGAACAACTCCGTCGCCGCCACCACCGGCTTCTCCGCGGCGATGGTAGGTAATGACAGGTTCAACGTCGTGAGCTTCAAGTTGCGCCGCAGATTCTCCGCGCCCGCTCGCACCGCATCCCGAAAACGTTCCGGCGTGAGCTCACCTGCATTTGCAATCACACCCTCGATCGTTCCGTGCGCCTGCAACCACTTCACCGCAGTCTTCGGGCCGACCCCTGAAATACCCGGAATATTGTCCGAACTATCACCGACGAGCGCGAGGTAGTCGGCGATCTGCGACGGCGGCACTCCGAATTTTTCGAGCACTCCGGCAACATCGCGAAAACGCCAGCCCAGCTTCGGATTAGCCGACGGCGGCGGCAGGAGAATCTTGATCCGCTCATTCACGATCTGCGCAAAATCCTTGTCAGAGCTCACAATTAAAACGTCGTGCCCCTGCGCCGCCAACGCCACGGCCTGCGCCGCCAGCAAGTCGTCGCTCTCGACGCCGTCCTGCTCGATGCCGACCAACCCCATCGCACGCGTGAGCGCCTTGATCGGCTCGATTTGTTTACTCAACGCTTCCGGCATTTCCTCGCGCTGAGCCTTGTATTCGGGAAGCAAGGCCAAGCGGTCCTGGGCCCCGCCGAGATCAAAAAATACCAGCGTGCCATCCGGCTTTTCCTGATCAGCCAGTTTCCACAGAGATTTCACCCAACCGTGCAGCGCATTCGTCGGAAATCCGTCGGCTCGCGTTAACTCGGGCACCGCGTGGAAGCAGCGGTAAGCCAGATTAAAACCATCGATCAAAAGCCATTTTGACATGCGAAAACCAAGGGTCACGTCGTGCGCCAAGGCAAAGATAAAGCCGCATAAAAAACGCCGTCACCCAAAAGGTGACGGCGTTTGGTCGGAGGGTTTTATTTCAACCGCTTACTTGCTGCTACGAACACGGGACTCGGCGCTGCCGGGGGTCACGATGGTCGGATTCTGGAACATCGAACTCGGCTGAACATTCTTCAGCGTCTGCTTCTTGGGCGAGCCACCGGGGCTGACCAAGTTGGCGGTCACGAAGATGAGCAAGTTGCGCTTGCTGGAGGACTCGCCCTTCGAGCGGAATGCACGCCCGATGAAGGGAATGTCGCCGAGAAGCGGAACCTTGTCGCTCGTCTTTTTAACCTCTTCGCGGGTGAGACCACCCATGACCAGGGTCGCGCCATCCCACACGGTCACCTTGGTGGTGACTTCGCGCGTCGAGAAGACCGGCTGATAGAAGCCGGACGGAACCGTGACCGTGGTGGTGCCACCGATCGCCACACTTTGACCGCCGTATTCAACAAATCCTTCGAACTCGGTGACCTTGGGATTCAAATCCAAGCTGATGCTGTAATTGTCATCTTCAACCGTCGGCGTGACCTTCAGCTCAACACCCACGTTGCGCGTGGTGAACTCCTGGGGCGTGCCCGCCGTGATACTGATGGCGGAACCGCCCGAGTTGCTGGAACTCACCGTGCTCTGCGTTTCACCGTAGCTCTGCGGATAACGCAGCTCTTGGGCGACCACGATGTTGGCAGGATTGCCGGACATCACCGTCACCTTGGGGGAGCTCAACAGATCGGTGCCCTGCTTTTGGGAAAGCGCACGAATCACCGCAGTGACATTAAAGTCACCCAAGCCCGCCGTTGCACCGATAAGGTTGCCGGCACCGAGACCCAGCAACGCCGAGCCCGGAGTAGCGGGAGGATTATTAATAATAGGCTGGCTGGTTGCCGCCGTGCCTTGGCCGTAATTGTTCGTCGTATACGTATCGCCGGTCAGCGTATTAAGAACTGTGGTGCTGCCCAGCAACTCGCCGGGAATAGCCGCCGTGGAAATAACGCCCTGACTGCTGGTGGTAGAGGGGCTAAATGTCTGCGACAGATTACGATTGCTCGTGGCTCCGTTACGACCATCCGCAACACCGGCGATCAAAGAGGTGCCGTTACGATTGCGCTGCTGCACGGCCCAATTCATACCGAGTTCTTCCAAGGCGCCTTCCTGCACGTCCATGAATTTCGCCTCGATCTCAACCTGGCGGACATCGTTGTAGCGATTCAGAATGTTGCGAATACGATCAATGTTACGCGAGGTTTGCGTGACGATGATCGACGCCCCGTCGTAAGCGAGGCTTGAGCCCGGGGTGCTTGAGAACGGCACGCCGGCTTGCTGCAAGAACGCTTTGAGTGCGTCGGCTTCGCTGCCACCGCCGCCACCACCACCACCGCCGCCGCCGGCCGGTGCTGCCGCAAACGGATCCGCGGCAGCCGTGGGTGCTGCAGCCGCGGCACCGATACCGGTCATACGGGTGATCGTGCCTTTGGTAACTGCAAAGAACTCCGTAACCATCGCGGTGTTCTGATCGCCACCTGGCTTCACCGTGATGATGTCGCCTTCGATCTCATACTGGAAACCAACGGTGCGCGTGATCAGATCAAGAATCGTGCGCAGGGGCTGCTTACGCAGCGTGATGTTGATCGTCGGGTTCTTGTTGCTCGGATCCAGCAAGACGATGTTAACGCCCTTGTTGACGGGATCTTTGTCAAACTCCTCGGAGATCACCGTCAGCGTGCCCACGATCTTGCTCAACTGCACGTCGCTGAAGTTCACATCCATGATGATGGAATCGAGCTTCTTGTCCAAAGCGGATCCCTTTGTGCGATCAGGATTTGATTCCTCCCTCGGTCCCTCAACGTAAACCCCCGGGCGCATCCAAGAATTGCCGACTTCCTCAAGCATCTGATTGCGGGTTTTATCGCGATTCAACGCGCCCAGCTCTGCCTTTTCCTTCGCAATGCGGCTCAAGAAATACTTGGAATCCACATTATTGGGATCAATCGATTCGATGCGACGGAACGTCTCCTGCGCACCATCGGCATCACCGGCCAAGTATTGGCTGCGACCCTTGGCGACCAATTTGGCGATTTCTTTCTGCTCAGGGATAAACTTCGGGCTCGCTGTTTCAATGGAGGGCAACGGCGGATTTAACTCGGCCGCATTGAGCTTATCTTCCGCGCTCAACTTTTTGCCATTATTGGCCGGAACCGTCTTGGCATACTCATTGAATGCAACGCGGGCCGCTTCGACGTCGCCCTTATTCAAGAGCTGCTTTGCCTCAATCAACTTGAGCTCGTTTTTATCGTTCTGCAGTCCGGCCAGAACCTCCGTCGTGGCGGGATTGGCGGGCGTGGCGGCAATCGTCGTATCCAGAACAGCGCTCGCTTCAGTGAAATTGCCGGCTTCCGCCAAATGACGGGCCTCAGCGCGCTTCGCCTGTGCTGCGGCGATTAGCTCTTTCTGACGCTTGTTTTCTTGCTTGGTCAACGCCTCGGCTTGGGATGCGGCGCTTTCCTCAGGGGTCTTCACATCGACTGCGGCGGCCTTGGCGCCAGCGGCAGCAGGAGCTGCGGCAGTAGCCTTGGGCGGGAAGCTGACTTCCACCGGCTCTGAAAGCGGGGCGGAAGATGCCGCAGGGGCGGCAGCTTCAACCGCAGCCGGGGATGCCACGGCTTTGCTCTCGATTGCGGTGTTTACTCCACTCAGGAGGCGTTGAACCGTCGCATCGTTCGGAGCCAAGGCCAGCAGCTCTTCAAGGTTACGCTTGGCCGTATCAAGATCACCACTGTCACGGGCACGCAGCGCCTCGGCCATAAGACGAATCTTGGCCTCGGTCTGACCTTGAGCCTGAACATGGCTCGCAGGGACGACCAACGCGAGGAGCGTGGGCGCGGCCACAGTAACAAGGAGGGATTTGGGGAGCTTTAACTTTTTCATTTAGAAGATACGCTGCGGGTCTGGGTATAAAACTAAGGGATACAGGATATTCAGGGGACGAAAACGGGTTCAGTTACCAAAAAGAAAAGGGGTCGTGGGTGCGGTCGCCGGGGCCGCAGGCTGCTCGGAAGCAGACTGCGCAGCGGGCACTGGGGCAATTGAGCTCAACGGCGTCAAGGTCTTCGTGACGGGTTCCTTCAATTCTGCCGATTCCTTTACGATTTGCACGGACGGCGGTTCGACCGTCACGGTAAGAACCGTGTAAGTCGTAGCTCCAATGGTGAACTTGCTGTCAGCCTTGTGCTCGGTCGCTTCGGTCGCTCCATCCGCTTTCAACACGGCCAAAGGCGTGCCTCGGATGTAGCGGGCCTTGTTCGTGAGCGTGACCTCTTCGCGCGTCTTCAAATCCAAGATCACCGCAGTGGCCGTGGTATCGTAGATGGGCATGCTTTCCTTCGAAATGATACGGCTGCGTTTCACCTCGAAGCTCTTGATCTTGAGCCCCAAGGACGGAATTTCCTTACCCGCGCGACCGATCACGGTCTCACCGGTCAGGGCGTTCTCAAACGTGCCGCGCGCGTCGTCGCCTTCGCCCACGTAGCCCACCAACTGGAGGCGGAAGGCGTCGAGTTTGACCTGGACGAGTTCGACACCAAAGGGAGGCGGGGGCGGAGGTGGCTCATCCGGCCCAGTCTTAGGACGTGTAACGGTAAATTTTTTCTCCACCTCGTTGTAAAAAATCTCCGGAGAGGTGAACACATTGTAAACCCACAGTTTACCCGTCGACTGACTGGGTGCTTCAGGCCACGGAGGAGTATTCGCGATGGATGCATCGACACCGGAAGCCGCATAGGTCTTCGGTGTAATCGTATCGGCACCACCAGAGCGAATGGACGCGAGTTTCGTGCCCTGCATTGCCATCCATCCGGCCGAAGCCAGAAGAACGAGCAAGCCTGCACCGAAAAGAATTTTATCTTGAGATTTGGCGGCCATATCAGGAAGTCGGGGTAGCTTCAGTCGCGGGGGATTCGACCAAGTCGATCAACTCGACTGTGACCGTGAATTTAGAAAGGACCTTCTCCACCAGAGGCTTGGCGGGAGCCGGCTCGGGAGTGGCGGATGCCGAGGGTGCGGTGCCGAAAATGCTGCTCAACGAATTGGCCGGTGCCGCCGTCGCAGCCGAAGCCAGCTTCGGCACAGGTTCAACCTCCACACTGCGCACCACCAAGGGTAGCTCGAAGGTCGCCAAGCGGTTCAACAACACACGCAACGTTTCGGTTTCACTGATAAAAGTAAGACGGAAGGCCGAGGCTCCCACAAAACCCGGAACTCGGGCCGAAATACGCGAATCGATATCAAAGAAATCCGTGTCCGTCGCAGAACTCGAGACAGGTGCCGAAGACGTCGCCGCAGGCAACGGTTGACCCGCCGCGATGGCGGCCAATGCAGCCTTGGTCAGCGGACGTTCGCGCATCACCGAAACCAACTCGCTAGGATGCGCCTCAAACAGGGCATCAATCAGATACTCGGCCACCAAACGCTGCTTAAAGACCTGCGGGATCATGTCACGGTCCGGACCGCTCTGTTTATAGGTATAAAACCCGAAACGCTCGTCCGGCTTAAGTTTGATCTTGGGATCTGCCGCCTGAGCCTTCTGGCGCATTTTCTCCACAAACGTCTCAAAATTAAAAAAGACATCGGTAGGCTCCGAGGGCGCCTTGGTCTCGCGCAGCGCCTGGGCAATCGGTCCGCGCCCCTTCAGCTCTTCACGCATTTTACCCAAGGTGATCTCGGTGCGTTGAAGGTCCGCCTCAATGGCCGCCTTATTAGCCTGAGTCGGCGCAGGGTTTTCCCTGAGAAGCCCGTTAAGCTCCTCGCGTTTTTGAACCAGCTTGGTCGCGCTCTTTTCAGAGGCGGCATGCCGGTCGTAGATTCCGTATCCGGCGGCAACAACCGCCAGGCCACAGAGACCTAAGAGTGAAAAATAGACTGGATTGGACTTAAAACTGGCCATGGGGCTGGGGTCAGAGCGGTTTCTTGGGATCAACGACCATGATAAAGTCGAAGCTCAGAATACCCGGCTGATTGGTGTTAAAGGTTTCCTTCTCCACCGTGGAGATGAACTGGGAGTCGGCAAAACTCGCGAGCAATGACCGCACGCGATTCAAGGATTCGGGACTGACTTTCGAGGTGGGATTCGCGCGATCCAAAAGACGTCCGCTCAAATTCAGACGCAGCACGGGAGCTTCGGCCGGAACTCCTTGGCCAAGCAGGGCTCCAGAACCAAACACGCCGTTTGTTGGAGCAAGCTGATCGCCCGGGGCCGGACGCAAGACCTGAAGCTTTTCCAGCCACACATCTTCGACCTTCACCAGACGCTCCTGAAGATCGGTGAAGAAGTTAATCCAGTTGGATTTTGATTCCACCAAGCCCTGAATCGCGGTGATTTCTCCTTTTAATTTTTCAATTTTTTTGAGGTTTTCGCTATCTTTCGATTTTAGCGAACGCAGCGGGAAAATCTCCTGCTCCAAAGACGCCGATTTTTCGTCCAAAGCCCCCGTCTTCTGTTGAAAGTGAACGACCGGAAGTGCCAAGGCCAAGGCCAGCATCGCAGCCGCACCCACGTAAAAAGGCTGCTGCTTGCGGAAGGATAATTCCGCCGCAATCGTTGCCGGCAGTAAATTAAAGGGCTTTTCACCGTGCAGATTACCCACGGCCAAGCCGACGAGATCAGCCAGCACCGCAGAATAGTCGGCGGCACCCGCAGCCGAGGCGGACACCTCAACATTGCGCAGTGGATCAAACGGCTCGACGGCGATTTTTAGTTTTTCCGCCAGCGTGCCGATCAAGTCAGGCACCAAAGAACCGCCACCCGTCACGTAAATGACCGCAGGCTGCTCGGCGCCATTCTGCCGGCGGTAGTTCACCGTCGAACGGGTGATCTCCATGTGCAGGCGACCGATGAATGAAGTCGCGGCATGCGTCACCGTTATGCGCGCCGGGGATGTTTCCGGCAGATCGCTCACCCCGCCGAGAACCTGAAGTTTAAGACTCTCCGCATGGGAGAAATCCTGCTTCAGCTCGTCAGCAATCGCCTGGGTCACGCTGTTACCGGCCAAGGCAATGGTGCGGATAAAAAAACGGGATCCGTCGATGAACAATAAATTGGTCGAACGCGCACCGATATTGACGACCAGCACCGGGCCGGTTGCATCCGGGTAGTTGTATTTGAACGAACGATACAACGCCACCGTCGAAGGCAGAATCGCCTTGGCGGAGATGCCGTCATTGCGGACCGTATGGCACAGGGCTCCGGCCACATCCAGCTTCACGGCCGCCAGCATCACCTCAAGGTCGAGACCGTCGTCACTGACCGTAAGATAATCCCACACCACTTCATGCAGCGGATAAGGAATGTTTTGCTGCGCCTCAAATTGAAGAACCTTCTCGCGTTTGGCTTTCTCAACCGCCGGCGTCTTCACAAATTTGGTCAACGTATGATGACCAGGGACGGACAGCACCGCGGCACCGGAAACCGAGGCTCGCTTGGCAGCCGCCGACAGCGACTGCGAAACCAGTTCGGTCCAGTGCGCCTCAAGCGAGACATCGGGATTAAAAGACTCTAAAGCAAACTGTTCGAGCACGAGACGACCGTTCTTGGCGGGAGCAAACAAACCGCAAGCAACATGGCCGGCACCGCTGTCAACAGCAAGGACGCGGGAGGATGACATAGGGGAAGAGGGAGTCGATTTCAGAACCGCGTATATGCGGCAAGCAGAATTTAGCCACGCACGCCTTAGCGCGTGGTTTCGAGGCGAACGTAGGACGGAGCGGGACGTGATCCGTCAAAAGCAAACGGGGTCAGATACTGGGGAAGCATCACACCATCGTTCACTCCGGATTCACTCGAAACCTTGGAGCGAAAATTCTCCATGACTTCAGGAGTCGGCAGCGACGAAGCGGAAATATTTTTCCGGGTGATTGGCAGTTGCTTGCCGTCCACCGCGATCTCCACGACGTAATATTTTTGATCACCAGTCAACTGGTCGCGCTTCCAAACCTCGGGCGGCAGATAATAACGGAACGACGTTTTGCCACCGTTCGCCTCAACCGCCACAGCCTCGGACGTCGCACGGTAATAAGTGTCGGGGGCTTTATCGCTCGGCTTGGCCTTCACACTATAAACGCCCATGTTCAGCGTCACTTTCACGCGGTTTACGAATTGACGGTTGTCAGCAGCGACTCCGCCACGCGGTTGAAGCTGAACTTCAACCTCATACCAGGTGCCGGAATTGATGCGCACCGAGTTGAATTTCACATCCAGCACTTCAATAGGCGCAGGCCCGGCAGTGACGGCTGGCGGAGTTTGAGCGAGGGCTGGCGCAACGACCGAAACGGCCATCGCAGCAAGCAAGGCAAGGCAAGCTAGGGGTTTCATACGGGGGATAGTCCGCAAAACATTGTGCATCGACTTCACCCCGTCACGCTCAAACTCCTCCCATCGCAGAATATTTTCACCTTTTTCACGACACGCCGCGCATGCCCCCACCGCTCTCCTATAAGATCGCCGTTCTTGTATTCATTAAAAATGACAAAGGAGAACAGCTTCTGTTACTCCGCGCAAAACCACCCAACCTCGGCGCATGGAGCCCCATCGGCGGAAAACTCGAAACCTCCCTCGGCGAATCACCTTTCGAATGCGCCGTTCGCGAGACGTTTGAAGAGACCGGACACACGATCACCCCCGCCGACCTCCACCTCTTCGCGATGATCGCCGAGAAAGCCTACGAGGGCGATTCGCACTGGTTGCTCTTCCTCTTCGAATGCCTCCGACCCATCACCTACCTGCCTCCCGCGATGACGGAGGGACGATTCGGTTTTTACGGACGCGAGGCGATCAACCTGCTCACCCTGCCCGACACCGACCGCGCCGCACTCTGGCCGATCTACGATCAACACCACCTCCACTTCGTCGCTCTGCGCGCCAATTGCGATCCCGCCGGTCCGCTCCAAATCACCATCGAACAAATCACTCCGAAACCTTCGGTTGGCGGTTCATCTGCTTAAACAACTCTTGATTTCTTAACCGTCTCCCAAAGACTTTCTCTTTTAACACTCAACACGACCTCACCTGTGAGCAAAAAAGCAGTCCCTACCGCCGACCAGAAAGACGAAGCCAAGACCACGTGTGCCGCCGGCCAAGCCGCCCAAGCACCGATCAACGCCCAGCTCACCAAGGAGGAAAAAATCGAGCTCCATCGTAAGATGGTCCGCATCCGTCGTTTCGAGGAGCGCTCTCTTCGCTCCTACCAGGCTAAAAAGATCGGTGGCTTCCTCCACCTCTATATCGGACAGGAAGCCGTCGCCGTCGGTTGCTGCTCCCTCATGGGCAAGAACGACCACGTGATAACCGCGTATCGAGATCATGGACACGCCATGGCCGTCGGCATGGACACCAAGCCGCTCATGGCCGAGCTCTACGGCAAGATCACCGGTTGTTCCAAGGGCAAGGGCGGTTCAATGCACTACTTCGCCCCGTCTCTTAACTACTGGGGCGGCCACGGCATCGTCGGCGGCCAGATCCCCCTCGGCACCGGCCTCGCCTACGCTCTCAAATTCAAAAAGCTCAAGGGCGCCGCGATGGCGTTCATGGGTGACGGTGCCGTCAATCAAGGCGCCGTTCACGAGGCCTACAACCTCGCCGCGCTCTGGAACCTGCCTGTTATCTTCGTCATCGAAAACAACGGCTACTCCATGGGCACTTCACAGGAACGCTCCTCGGCCGGTCCCGGCCTCGCCCAGCGCGCCGAAGCCTACGGTATGAACTGGGGCACCTGCTTCGGTCACGACGTTTACGAAGTCCGCGCCACGATGGACAAGTTCCTCACCCTCGCCCGCGAGAAGAACCAGCCCGCCGTCGTTGAAATCGACACCTATCGTTACCGCGGCCACTCCGTCGCCGACCCCGACAAGACCTACCGCACCCGCGAAGAAATCGAGGAATACCGCCGCACGAAGGACCCGATCCAGCTCTTCCAACAGCGCCTCCTTGATGAAGGTGTGCTCACCGAAGCCCTCGCCGAACAGATCAACACCGAGGCCGTCGCCGAGGCCGATCTCGCCGCCGACTTCGCAGAAGCCAGCCCCTTCCCCACCCCCGATGACATCCAGAAGGACGTCTATTGGGAGGCCGACAACGCCGACAAGCGCACCTCCAAAGGCCGTCTCTTCTTCGACTAAGCCACGACCCGCCGAGCCCTCCGTCCATTCGTAAATCGTAACTCGTAAATCGCAATTTCCCATGTCCGTCCTTACCTACCGCGAAGCCATCCGCGCCGCCCTTGCCGAGGAACTCACCCGCGACGAAAACGTCGTCCTCATGGGTGAAGAAGTCGCCCAATTCCACGGCGCCTACAAGGTCTCCGAAGGTCTCCTCGAGAAATTCGGTCCCGACCGCATCGTTGACACGCCCATCTCCGAAGCCGGCTTTATCGGCATGGGTGTCGGTGCCTCCATGCTCGGCATCCGCCCCGTGATGGAGCTCATGTTCTGGTCCTTCTACTCCGTCGCCTTCGACCAGATCCTTAACAATGCGGCCAACGTCCGCTACATGTCCGGCGGCCTCATCAACTGCCCCATCGTCATCCGCGGCCCCGCCAACGGCGGCACCAACGTCGGCGCCACCCACTCCCACACGCCCGAGAACGTCCTCGCCAATCACCCTGGCGTTAAGGTCATCGTTCCCTCCACCGCCGCGGACGCCAAGGGGCTCCTCAAGTCCGCAATCCGCGACAACGACCCCTGCTTCTTCCTCGAAAACACCCTCCTTTACGGTGAAAAGGGCGAAGTCTCCGACGACCCCGAGTTGCTCATCCCTCTCGGCCTCGCGGACGTAAAACGCCAGGGCACCGATCTCACCATCGTCACCTATGGCCGCTGCGTTCTCCACTCCCTCGCCGCCGCCGAGATCCTCGAAAAGGAACACGACATTTCCGTCGAGATCGTTGACCTGCGCACCATCCGCCCCCTCGACATCGACACCGTGCTCGCCTCGGTGAAAAAGACGCACCGCGTGCTCATCGTCGAAGAACAAAAACCCTTCGCCAGCGTCGGATCCCAGATCGCCTACATGATCCAGCGCGAAGCCTTCGACGAACTCGACGGCCCGATCCACCGCCTTGCGACGATTGACGCCCCCGCGATCTATAGCCCGCCGGTCGAAGTCGAACAGCTCCCCAACCCCCAACGCGTCCTCAAAGCCGCCCTCGCCGCCGTCGCCTAACTCGCACCGCTGCTACTTCCCCACCCGCTCCTCGTTACTCACTACTTTCAAATCCATGGCCAACATCATCGAAATGCCGAAACTCAGCGACACCATGACGGTGGGCACGCTGGTCAAATGGCTCAAAAAAGAAGGCGATGCCGTTAAATCCGGCGATATGCTCGCCGAAGTCGAAACCGACAAGGCAACGATGGAGCTCGAGTGCTTCTTCGATGGCACGCTCCTTAAAATTTTTGCCGAAGCCGGCTCGCAGGTCGCCCTCGGCGCCCCGCTTTGCGCCGTCGGAAAGCCCGGCGAAACCGTCGAGGCCCCCGCCGGCAAACCCGCCGCTCCCGCCGCCCAGGAAGAGTCCAAAAAGGAAGCCGCCGCTTCCAAAGCCGAAGCCGCCCCCGCTCCCGCCGCCTCGGCTGAAAAGAAAGAAGCCGAGTTGAAGCAACCCTCCGGTTCTTCCTCTCCCGCTCCCGCCGCACCGGCCCGCGCCGAAGGCGAACGCGTCAAAATCTCCCCGCTCGCCAAAAAGCTCGCCGCCGAAAAAGGCGTTGATGCCTCCACGGTGACCGGCTCCGGCCCCGGCGGCCGCATCGTTCGCACCGACATCGAGGCCGCCGCGAAAAAACCGAAGCCCGCCGCCGCTTCCGGCAAAGCCTCCGGCCCGTCCGCCTCCTTCGCCGGTGGCACCGTCGGCGCCAAGGGCCCCATCCAGGAAGAGCGCACCGTCGCCGTCTCCACCATGCGCGGCGTCATCGGCAAACGCCTCCTCGAATCGAAGACCACCATTCCGCATTTCTACCTCGAAATCGAAGTGGACGCCGAGCCCCTAATGGCTCTCCGCGAACAGCTCAACAAGGGTCTCGAAAAATCCGGCGTTAAGCTCTCGGTCAACGACTTCATCCTCAAAGGCAGCGCCGAAGCCCTCCGCCGCGTGCCCGATGTTAACGCCGCCTGGGAAGGCACGCAGATCCGTTACTATGGCGCCGCGCACGTCTCCTTCGCCGTGGCTCTGCCCGATGGCTTGATCACTCCGGTCGTCCGCGACGCCCACGAAAAGTCGATCTTCCAAGTCAGCGCCGAAGCCAAGTCCCTCGGCAAACTCGCCAAGGACAAGAAACTCAAACCCGACCAGTTCACCGGCGGCACGTTCTGCGTGTCCAACCTCGGCATGATGGGCATTCCGAAGTTCTTCCCGATCATCAACCCGCCCAACGCCGCCATCCTCGGCGTTGGCACCACGGTGACCAAGCCCGTCGTGAAAAACGGTCAGATCGTCATCGGCCAGACACTCACGCTGACCCTCTCCGCCGACCACCGCGTGGTCGATGGCGCCGTCGGCGCGCAGTTCCTCGCCGCCCTCAAGTCCGTCCTCGAAAGCCCCGCGCTGCTGCTCGTCTAACCCGAGCCCGCTTTGCGTAGCAGCCGACGTAAGGAGGCTGTTTTAGTTTCGCCCCCACCTACAAAGCCCGGAGTAAAAGCCGGGCTTTTTTGCGCACGTGTCCAACGCCCGAACGTGCAACATCAGCCCCACACCAACAATATCCCCACGTGACCTGGCTCTTTTTCACCCCTTGGCTGCGCATACCCATCGCAGTCGTCCTCTTCATCGTCTGCACCGCGCTCATCCCTCGCTGGTGGTGCGGGCGCGATGGCCCGCATTGGTTCGACGGCGATCCCCAACTCGTTCTCTCACTTGCCCGCGAAGTCGTCGCAACCAGTCAACGCGGTGTATCCGAAAAAGACTTCACGAACGACAGCCCTGTCTTCAAAGGCGAATGGCAGTTCGGCACCTATCAGATGACCTCGCTCGGGCTCCTGCAGGTTGTCCAAGCCAATCCATCCCGCCGCGATGAGTTTATGCCGGTCATCGAGAAGGCCATTGATCGCATGCTAT
>Ga0247813_10002197_pt1 | contig 13603 bp, 12 predicted proteins | sample UWRJL169409C1_FD_180719 | JGI IMG/M metagenome (GOLD analysis project Ga0247813, IMG submission 180719) | Plant litter microbial communities from Arlington Agricultural Research Station in Wisconsin, United States - UWRJ-L169-409C-1 | ecosystem: Environmental > Terrestrial > Plant litter >... | reverse complement strand
ACCGAGCTTCGACCCGCTCCTCACCGCGGAGGAAAACCTCGCGTACTTCGACTCCGTCAACCTGGCGACCATCACGGCCGAGCAGGATGCCGGCAGGCCGGCGCGCCAGGGGAGGAAGCTCGTTGACGGCCTCGTCGCAGCGGGATTCCCCAAAGACCTCATGCAGGTCACCCCCGACGTGACGGCTATCGGCCTCGACAGTGACAACGTGCAGTTCTCGGTGAAGGTTGGCAGCGAATGCCTCATCGGACAGTTCGGCAATGTCGGCTACAACAGCACGGTTGCCCCGGTGCTCGGCACAGGCAATTGCCTCATCGGGGTCACGCGACCGATCAACTGGTAGCCGCGCGTTCCGTAGACTGGCTCCATGGCCGAATTTATTTATTCCATGGTGCGCGCCCGCAAAGCGGTCGGCGACAAGCTCATTCTCGACGACGTCACCATGTCGTTCTTCCCGGGAGCCAAGATCGGCGTTGTCGGGCCGAACGGTGCGGGTAAGTCGACGATCCTCAAGATCATGGCCGGCCTCGACACGCCCAGCAACGGTGAAGCCCGCCTGAGCCCGGGATACTCGGTCGGCATCCTCATGCAGGAGCCTGAACTCGACGAGTCGAAGACCGTTCTCGAGAACGTGCAGGACGGCGTGCGCGCCATCAAGGACAAGGTTGACCGCCACGCCGCGATCGGCATGGAGATGGCCGAGCCCGACGCCGACTTCGACGCGCTGCTCGCTGAGATGGGCTCGCTGCAGGAGGAGATCGACGCGGCAGACGCGTGGGACCTCGACTCCCAGCTCGAGCAGGCGATGGACGCGCTCCGCACCCCGCCCGGCGACTTCAGTGTCAAGAACCTCTCCGGTGGTGAGAAGCGCCGCGTTGCCCTCACCAAGCTCCTGCTCCAGAAGCCCGACCTCCTGCTCCTCGATGAGCCCACCAACCACCTCGACGCCGAGTCGGTCCTGTGGCTCGAGCAGCACCTCGCCAAGTATCCCGGCGCCGTGCTCGCCGTCACCCACGATAGGTACTTCCTCGACCACGTCGCCGAGTGGATCGCAGAAGTCGACCGCGGCCACCTCTACCCCTACGAGGGCAACTACTCGACTTACCTCGAGAAGAAGGCCGCTCGACTCGAAGTTCAGGGCAAGAAGGACGCCAAGCTCGCCAAGCGCCTCACCTCGGAACTCGAGTGGGTCCGCTCCAACGCCAAGGGCCGCCAGGTCAAGTCGAAGGCGCGCCTCGCACGCTACGAGGAGATGGTCAACGAGGCCGAGAAGACACGCGTTCTCGACTTCGAGGAACTCGTGATCCCCGTCGGCCCCAGGCTCGGTTCGCAGGTTCTGGATGCCAAGAAGCTCAGCAAGGGCTTCGGCGAGCGTGTTCTCATCTCCGACCTGACGTTCTCGCTGCCGCGCAACGGCATCGTGGGAATCATCGGACCGAACGGTGTCGGTAAGACGACACTGTTCAAGACCATCACGGGCATCGAGCCGCTCGACTCGGGCGACCTCAAGATCGGTGAGACGGTCGACATCTCGTACGTCGACCAGGACCGTGGTGGCATCGATCCGAACAAGACGCTGTGGGAGGTCGTCTCCGACGGCCAGGACTACATCCAGGTCGGCAAGACCGAGATCCCGTCGCGCGGCTACGTCTCGCAGTTCGGCTTCAAGGGTCCCGACCAGCAGAAGAAGGCCGGCGTGCTCTCGGGTGGAGAGCGCAACCGACTCAACCTCGCGCTCACGCTCAAGCAGGGCGGAAACCTCCTCCTGCTTGACGAACCAACCAACGACCTCGACGTCGAGACCCTCAGCTCGCTCGAGAACGCTCTGCTCGAGTTCCCCGGTTGCGCTGTGGTCATCACTCACGACCGGTGGTTCCTCGACCGCATCGCGACGCACATCCTCGCCTACGAAGGCACCGAGGAAGACCCGTCGAACTGGTACTGGTTCGAGGGCAACTTCGAGTCGTATGAGGAGAACAAGATCGAGCGCCTCGGGGCTGACGCCGCGAAGCCGAGCCGGATGACCTACCGCAAGCTCACGCGCGACTAAACGAACTCGCTGGTCGAGTAGCGCGGTGGAGCTCTGGGCAATCGCGTCAGCGATTGCGCGACCCCAGCGCCGACCGAGCCCGCGAGGGAGGATGGGAACATGACCCGCTTACACATCCAGATTCCGCTCCGCTGGAGCGACTTCGACGCGTACGCGCACGTCAACAACGCGGAGATGCTGCGCCTCCTCGAGGAGGCGCGCATCCAGGCGTTCTGGCGACCCGACGAGGGTGTCGAGGCCGTTTCCGACATCGCGATCCTGGATGCCCGACCGGGCGCTGAGATGATCAGCCTCATCGCGCGGCAGGAGATCGAGTACCTCGCACCGATCCCGTACATGCGCGCACCCATCGACATCGAGATGTGGATCGGCCGCATCGGTGGAGCGAGCCTCGAGATTTGCTACGAGCTCTACTCGCCGGAGGGTGTCACGCCGCGCGTGCTCTTCACAAAGGCCGCGACAACACTCGTCATGGTCACGGCGGCGACCGGTCGCCCGCAGCGCATCGACGACGAGCTTCGCACGGTATGGGCACCGTACGTCGAAGAACCCGTGAGCTTCACTAAGCGCGGCTGACGCGTCACATACCTCTCCATCCCGGAGCGATCTGGGGGATCCAGGTTGCCGCGCCAAGTGCGTCGAGCGCCGCGATCCTTCGGAAACTCAGGAGGTCTGCCGTTGTCGACGCGCCGCTTCCCGAGAATTACGGGCTCACGGCCGCTCGCTGAGGCCGATCTCCTGAATTTCCGAATGTGTGTGCGGGGGCTCGCACACCTGCACCGGCGCTCCGTGTCTGGCGCTGCGGCGCAGCTAGCGCGAGGGCCGCGGCGCCCTGATCCTGCGTAGGTAGTACCGGGACGGCCACTCCCGCAGTCGGCGCGGCGCGAGCCGGACGACCGCGCGGGCTACCGTCCAGGCGGCTGCAGATCGGCGCGGGTGATCCGGCAGCCCGAAGGCGTCACGCAGCGAAGGCTCGAGCAGGGTCGCGGTGAGCGCGGAGACGAAGGGCAGGGCGATCCTGCCCCACCACGGGATCGTCACGGGGCGAAAGATGTCATGAGCGACCCCGCGCGCCTCGCGCGTGACCTCGAGGCGCGCCGTTGCATCCGCCCAGTACGAATCGAAGGATGCGACAGAGTCGGGCCAGGCCGACGCCGGCACCTGCAGTGTCGTGGCAAGCGGCGCGTAGCGGGCGAGTGCTCGCTCGGCGAGCTCAGGATCAAGCGGCCCGTAGAGTCGCTCATGCACCTGCACGGCTGTCGCGTAGAGCGTCGCGGCGACCCAGAGCTGGTGGTCGGCATCGGTCGCGCCGGGGATGCCGCGGTGCGCGCGATCCACGTAGCCAGCGACAGTTGCGGCCTCGGTCGGCGTTCCGAGCACGACGGCATAGACGAAGGTCAGGGTGTTGCGCAGGCGATCGAGCGGACGGTGGGCGAAGTCGCTGTGCCGCGCGACGGCCGCCCCGACGACGGGATCGGCGACCTGCAGCAGGATCGCGCACGCGCCGCCCGCGATGAGGGCACCGTTGGAGGCGAACCGCTCGACGTCATCCATGGGTGCGACGGTACCCGCGCACCCAGTCGACAGTGAAATCCTTGGAGGGGTTGCCGCCGGGTTCGAACTAGCTTCGAGTCGGCAGCGGGAGGATGGCGTCGGGTGACTGCAGCAGGGTCAGCACGTTGCGCGCCGTGACGTCGGGCAGGGGGCGTGACGGGTCGTCGCGCCAGGCATCGAGAGACATTTCGACCACCATGAGGGCGGACTGGGCGGCCACGCGCGTGCGGAGGTCGGGAGCCGTGAGACCGAGGCGCCGGGCGATCGCGTTCTCGAGCAGCACGCGCTCGCGCGCCCATGCATCCCACAACCGTGCACGAGGTGCATTCGTGCGATCGAGGACGGCGCGCATGAGCAGGATGCGCTGCTCCTGGGACTCGGCATCGATGAAGTAGGCGTTGAGGGCCTCTCCGAGCGCGGTCGCGACGTCTTCGGTGGCCGGACGCGCTTCGAAGTAGGCGGCGAGCCTGCCGTCGCCCTCTAACAATCCGTCGAGGAGGATCTGGTCTTTCGTGGGGAAGTACCGATAGAGCGTCGAGGTGCCCACTTCGGCGGCCGCGGCGATCTCCTCCATCGTCGTCTCGTCGTAGCCCTGTTTCTCGTAGAGCGACAGCGCGGCGTCGACGATGCTCTCGCGGGTGCGGAGTGCTTTCAGTTCACGGAGTCCCATGGCTCCAGCATACGTAATTGCGTGCTGACTCTCAAAAGGGTTATAGTTCCCAAACGGTAGTGCACTTCCATTTTGAGAAGGCACCCGACCCGCACACGAAGGAGTGTCACATGATCGAGAACCCGACGGTTGTTCCGGAGGCCCCAACGGCATCCGGCAAGCCGCACACCCCGCTCGGCCGGCTCATCCCGGCAATGATGTCGTCGCAGATCGGCAACTACGTCGGCCTGCTCACACCGTTGCAGCTGTTGCTCGCCCTGCACCTCACCGACCTCGCCGATGGGGGAGACGCGACCGGCGCCTTCGGCCTCGTCACCGGATTCGGCGCCCTGTTCGCGCTGCTGTTCAATCCCATTGGTGGCAGGCTCTCCGACCTATCGACCTCGCGCCTCGGACGACGCCGAACCTTCATCCTGTTCGGCTCGCTCGCCGGGGCCGTCGCCCTCGTGGCCCTCGCGTTCACGAATGAGGTCTGGCAGGTGGTCATCCTCTGGATGATCGTGCAGGCCCTGTTCAACTTCCAGTCCGCGGCCACCACGGCGCTGCTGCCCGACCAGGTGCCTGCGGCCAAGCGGGGACTCGCCTCGGGCCTGCTCGGCCTCACCATTGCGATCGGCCCGCTCCTCGGCCTCGCGCTCGCCAACTCCTTCACCGCCGGCTCGACGACGCAGTGGTTCGCGATTGCGATCGCAGCCGCTGTCTTCGGCCTCATCGCCGTAGTGCTCATCCGCGACCCTCGGCACGTGCGCCAGCCCGGCGAGGGTGGCTTCAACCTCGTGCTGCTCGCCCGCACCTTCTGGATCAACCCGCGCAAGCACCCCGCGTTCGGTTGGGCCTGGGCGACGCGATTCCTCATCACCTGCGCCTACGCGAGCGGAACCTACAACACCTTCTTCCTCATCCAGCGCTTCGGCGTGAGCACGGACGACGTAGGCGGCATCGTGCTGACCCTCTCGCTCATCTCGATCGCCCTTCTCGCGGTATCGAGCGTCGTCGCAGGCGCCATCTCCGACCGCATCAAGAGGCAGAAGCCGTTCGTGATCGCCTCCGGCGCGCTCTCGGCCGTCGCACTGGCGGCCATGGCCTTCGCGCCCTCGATCGACGTCGTCTACCTCGCGACGGTGCTGCTCGGTCTGGGCACGGGCATGTTCTTCGCGATCGACCTCGCGATGTGCGCCCGAGTGCTGCCCAACCCTGACGAGGCGGGCAAGGACCTCGCGATCATCAACATGGCCAACTCGCTTCCGCAGTCGATCGTGCCCTTCCTCGCCCCCGTGCTGCTCATGCTCGGCGGTTACACGCTGTTCTTCCTGTTCCTCGCCGCTCTCGGCGTGCTCGGCGCGATTGCCGTGTTGCGCGTCCCGGAGATCGGGCAGGAGGCCGGGGGCGCCCGCGTCGCGCCGGTCACGCGCGACTAGTCACTGCCAGAATCCACCACCCCGAGATAGAGAGTCACCATGTCGACAACCACTCCGGCGCGCATCGGCGCTGCGTCATCATCCATTCCCGTCGGTCCCTTCGAGGTCGCCGAGGCGCCGCTCGCTGGTGCTGCTGACCTGGCCGCACTGCCGACCGGCGGCTGGCTTCCCGCCGTCGTGCCGGGCGGTGTCCACGAGTCGCTGCTCGCGGCCGGGCGCATCCCGGACCCGAATTACGACCGCAATGAGGGGGAGGTGCGCTGGATCGAAGAGCGCGACTGGTGGTTCCGCACGACAATCGCCCGACCGGCCGACCTAGCCGAGGGAGAACGGCTGCGGCTGGTCTTCCATGGCCTCGACACGGTCGTCGATCTCTGGCTCGACGGCGAGGTGCTCGGCCACCACGAGAACATGTTCCGGCCAGTGGAGTTCGACGTGACCGAGCGCCTCGCCAAGAGCAGCGTGCTGGAGCTGCGGTTCTCGCCGCCGCTTGCCGGCCTTGAGGTTCCCCCGTCGGTCATCGAGATGGGCACGCGTCTCGGTGACGCGTTCGCCGCGCTCGCGGGCGAAGGCGATGACAGTGAGGGCGGTCTCGCAGAGATGCTTCCGCTCAGCACTCTTCGCCGCAAGGCGACCTTCTCCTGGGGCTGGGACTTCGGCCCGCGCATCCCCTCGATCGGCATCTGGCGACCGGTCGAACTGGTGCGCGAACGTGTCGCGGCAATCACTGGCCACCACGTGCGGGCGACAGCGGTGGATGCCGCGGCCGCAACCGCAACGGTGGCCGTCGACATCGACGTGGAGTCCTTCGCCCCCGGCGACCTGCGCGTGGGCATCTCCCTGCTCTCTCCCGGTGGATCCCGCGTCGAGACCACGGTCGCGGTGGCCGCGGGGCGGGCCAGCGCGACATTCGACCTGAGCGACGCCGAACTCTGGTGGACCCACGATCTCGGCGCGCAGTCGCTGTACGACGTGCGACTCGAGTTGCTCGACGGCGAGACCCTGCTCGACGCCGTCGACGATCGGGTGGGCCTGCGCACCATCGAGCTCGACCGGTCTCCGGATTCGGAGGGCGGGCGGATCTTCCGGTTTGTACTCAACGGTGTGCCGATCTTCGCGCGGGGCGGTGCCTGGCTTCCCGCGAGCATGCTCGTCGGGTCGGTCGAGGCCGCGCATGTGCGGCGGCTCGTCGAGACCGCCCGCAACGGCAACATGAACATGCTCCGCATCTGGGGCGGTGGAATCTACGAGCAGGACGCCTTCTACGCGGCCTGCGACGAGTTCGGCGTGCTCGTATGGCAGGACTTCATGTTCGCCTGCATCGACTACCCGAGCGAGTTGGAGTCCCTGCAGGTGGAGGTTCGGCTCGAGGCCGAATACCAGGTGCGGCGACTACGCAACCGCGCGAGCATGGCTCTCTGGTCGGGCAACAACGAGGTGCACCTCATTCACGGCTTCGCCTACCAGGGTTACGACGAGGGGGATTGGGGCTGGCACTTCTTCCACAAGATCCTGCCCGAGACCGTCGCTGCGCTCGACGGTGCTGTTCCCTACTGGCCCGGCAGCCCATACGGCGAGGCTCCCGAGGAGGGCTTCATGGCTGTCAACGGTGTGCTTGACGGCGACCGGCACGCGTGGGAGGTCTGGCACGGTTTCGACTTCGGTGCGGGCGGTGGCGACTATGCCTCGATCGGCGAGGCGCGTCACTACCGGCGGTACGCCAATGACAAGGGCAAGTTCATCAGCGAGTTCGGAATTCACGCATCGCCGGAGCGCTCGACACTCGAAAAGTGGATCCCCGCAGAGCACCTGTCGGTGCACAGCGCGAGCTTCGACGCTCACAATAAAGACAATCCGAAGGACAAGGGCGACGCCATGATGGAGATCATCACGGGTGTGCCGACGAGTCTTGACGAGTACGTCGACTTCACCATGGTCACCCAGGGTGAGGGTCTCAAGTTCGGCATCGAGCACTATCGCAGACGCGCGCCGCACAACAACGGCACCCTCGTCTGGCAGTTCAATGACGTGTGGCCCGGCTTCAGCTGGTCTGTCGTCGATGTCGAGGGCATTCCGAAGGCTGGCTACTACCTCACCGCAGATGCCTTCGAGCCGGTGCTCGCGAGCTTTTCGCCGACGGCCGAGGGCGGTCTCGAGCTGTGGCTGTCGAACAGCACCGCTATCGAAGTGACTCGCACCCTGCGGGTGGAAGTGCTCGAGTTCGCCGGTGGCACTGTGCTCGACACGACGGTGACCGGTACGGTGCTAGCCGGTGAGTCGGCGCTGCTCTGGTCGGGCACGGCTGATGAGGTCGCGGCATCCAGCGGTCGTTTCGCCTGGGTGAGCGGCGAGGGCGTTCGCTCGAACCGGTGGTTCTTCACCGAGATCAAGGATGTCACTTTCGGTCCGAGCGAACTGGTCGTCGAGCGCGAGGATGTCGCACCCGGTTCCGCGCGGATCACTGTCACCTCGCGTGGTTTCTCCTACCTCGTGCGCGTGCTCTCGCCCGCCGGCTTCGTGCGCTTCAGCGACAACTACCTCGACCTACGGGACGGCGAGTCGGTCGTGATCGAGGTGGACAACCTGCCCGTGGGAGTGACCGCCGCCGACCTCGAGGTTGCTGGCTATATCGGGCAGCGCTCGTGAGCGCGGAGGTCGCCGTCTCGAGCTTCAGCCTGCGGCAGCAGCTCGGGCCGATCCGCCTCGGCTACCGCGACGCGGAGGGTAATGACGCGGAGTTCGTGCTGCCGATGCCGCAGCTGATCGAGCTGGAGCAGTTCCCAGCCCTTGTGCGCGAGCGCACCGGTGCGAGCCTCATCGAGATCTGTCAGATCCAGTTTGCAGATGCCTCTGAGGAGCGCGTCGCGGCAGTGCGGAACGCGTTGGATGAGGCTGGCGTCGACCTGCTCACGGTGCCGATCGACGTGGGCAACCTCGCCGACCCCTCTGCTGACGTGCGGCGGAACTCCGAAGCCGGGATTATCGAGTGGTTCGATATCTCCGCGCGGCTGGGGTCGCGGTTCGTGCGCATCAACGCGGGATCGCCGTTTCAGCCGGAGATCGAACTCGCGCACGTGATCGAGGGATTCGACCGTCTGGCCGACTCCGCGGCGGAGCGCGGCCTCGGCCTTCTCGTCGAGAACCACGGTGGGCCGAGCTCCGACCCGGACGTCCTGATCGAGCTGCTCGAGGTGATCGGCTCCGATCGGCTCGGCCTACTACTCGACACGGGCAATTTCGAACCGCTCATCGCCTACGCATCCGCGGCCTTCAGCGGCCAGCAGGTGCCAGCGGAGGAGTTCGACTTCGGGCCCGTCTACGAGCGGGTCGAGCGACTCGCACCCTACGCGCGGGTCGTGCATGCCAAAGCGCACGAGTTCCGCGGGGACACGCACTACCCGGTCGACCTCGAGCGGGCGCTGCGCACTGTCGCCGCAACGGGCTTCGACGGGCCGATCACGGTGGAGTATGAGGGTAACGAGGGTGACCCGTGGACGCAGACCGCGCGAACTGTCGACCTCGTGCGTGAGGTGTTCGCAGGTTAGACCTCGAGCGCGCGGGGCGCTGTGCGGGGCTGCCCGTGTGATTGTCGCCCGGCGCGCTACTGCGGCACCCGCACCATTCCCTCTTGCGCGACGGAGGCGAGCAGCACTCCGTCGCGCGAGTAGATGCGGCCGAGCGATAGCCCGCGGCCGCCGATCGCGTTGGGCGATTCCTGCACGTAGAGCATCCACTCGTCGACACGACCGAACCGGTGCCACCACATGGCGTGGTCGAGCGAGGCGGCCTTGAGTCCGGGCGTGCCCCACGAGACGCCGTGCCCGCGCATGATGGGCTCGAGGATCGAGTAATCGCTCGCGTAGGCGAGGGCGGCACGATGCACATTGGGGTCGTCGGGAAGGCGACGCATAGCGCGAAGCCAGACAGCCTGGTGGGGCACGTGCTCGCCCTCGACCGAGAAATAGACCGGGGATGGCACGTGCCGCATGTCGAACGCGCGCTCCGTCGCCCAGAACGTCGCAACCGGGTGTTCCACGCCGGCGAGAACCTCGGCCGTCGACGGCAGGGATTCCGGTTCGGGCAGGCCCACCGGCATGGGGGACTGGTGGTCGAGGCCAGGGTCCTCCTCCTGGAACGAGAGGATCGTCGAGAGGATCGGCTCGCCGTTTTGGTACGCCTGCGTGCGCCGCGTCGAGAACGACCGGCCGTCGTGGATGCGGTCCACCGAGAAGGTGATCGGCTGGGTCACATCACCGGGCCGCAGAAAGTACGCGTGCATCGAGTGCACCACGCGATCCTCGGCCACAGTGCGCGTCGCGGCGACTAGGGACTGGGCGAGTACCTGCCCGCCGAAGACCCGGCCGAGCGGCATCCATTGGCTGGGCCCGGTGAAAATGTCTTCGCTCGTGCGAGCACCCGTATCGGTCAGGTCGAGTGCGGCAAGAAGCCCGCTCACAGGGTCGGTCATGCCCTGTAGTTTAGAACGGTGAGCAGCGCATTCAACGTCCAGGACGCCCTGGCCCTCGAGGACCTCACGACGTATCTTCGCCGCGCGGCACGCGTTGAAGACGGATCTGTGCGCCTCATCGCGAGTGGGGGCATCCTCGCCGTCTATGTCGCCGTGCTCTACCCCGCAGGGCTCCTCGACGAGAGCCCCACGGTGCTCGGCCTGCGCACTTTCGCGCTGCCCGAGCGGGAGGAGTTCGACGTGGTGGTTCCCGTCGCCTCCATGCTCTCGCGCCTCGAACGTGCGAAGGGCGAATCGCGGGATCCTGCGGCTGCCGTTCGCGTGTCGATCCCCATGCAGGTCAACTCGGTGACCTGGGCCGCGATCTCCCCGCCGCGCGGTGGTTGGACAACGCTCGCGGCCCCGAGCGCAGAGGTTCTCGACGCCGTCGCGCGCGCGGGAATCAACGAGGTCGCCACCGCGATTCCCACGGGCACGGGTGAGGCAATCGTGCATAAGGTGCGCTCACAGGTCTGGGGCAAGCCGGTCGTCGGCTTCGACTACGTTCCGGCAGGCGCTGCCTTCGCTGCCCTCAGCCTCGGTTTCCTCAACCCCGGTGACACAGTGACGGTCTTCGAAACCGGCCCGTGGACTCGCATGACCACTCGCGGCGGGCACGTGCTCATCAAACGCCGTGCGTGGTCGCTGGCGCGCTAGACGCACATGAACCTCGGTCGCTCGTTCAACGGGCTGTGGTTCGCCACGGGCGCTGCCAACCTCGGTGACGGGGTGGTGCTCTTCGCACTGCCGCTTCTCGCGATCGCCTCCGGCGCGAGCCCCGGCCAGGTCGCCCTCGTCGCGTTGCTCGCGACCCTCGCGTGGCCGGTGCTCGGTGTGGTCGGTGGATGGCTCGTCGACCGGTTGAGCGCAAGGCGCGTGCTCTTCGTGTCGAACCTCGTGCGTGGGCTGTACCTCCTGGGGCTGGCCATCGCTGTGCTGCTCGGCGCCCTGCAGTTCTGGGTGGTGGCGGTCGCTGCGCTCCTCTACGGCATCGCCGAAGTGCTCGTGGACACCTCTCTCGTCTCCGCCGTGCCGAGCACGGTTCCGAGGGCGCAACGAGGCCGCGCGAACGCCCGCATCGAGGCGACGATCACGGTCTCCAACGAGTTCGTCGGGGCGCCCCTCGCGGGCGCGTTGTTCGCCCTCGGCCAGGTCTTCGCGATCGCCGGCGGGGGAATCCTCTACCTGCTCGCCCTCATAGGGGTGGGCGTTGTGCGCCGCGTCTCCGAGCCTCAGGCGGTCGAGGAGCCCGACCACCGCATCCGCGCGGGAATGAGCTTCGTCTGGCGTACGCCCGTTCTGCGCTGGCTGAGCCTCATCAACGGTGGCATGAACCTGGTCTGGGGCATGTTCACGGCTGTCATCGTGCTCTACGTGGTCGCGCCCGGTCCGCTGGATGCAACACCTTTCGCCTTCGGCCTGCTCAGCACCGGCATGGCGATCGGTGGGCTTGCGGCATCCCTGCTCTACGGCTGGCTCAGGTCACGCGTCGGGGTCACCGCGCTCCTGTTCATCGACACCGTGGGAACCCTCGTGCTCGTGCTCGCTCCAGCCCTCGGTGGCAGCTACTGGTGGCTCATGGCGAGTGGGTTCGTCGCGGCGTTCGCGAGCGGCACCTGGCGCATCCTCATGTCGGGCATTCGCCAGCACCTCGTGCCCGAGTATCTCCTCGGGCGGGCCTACTCGGCGTCGCGCGTGATCAGCTGGGGTGCGCTGCCGATCGGGGCCGGGCTCGCCGCCGTGCTGGTCGAGCACGGCGGACTGCCGGCGGTGTTCCTCGTGGCGAGCGGCATCGCTGGCGCGTCACTCGTGTGGTTTGTTCTTGTTGCGCTGCGGCATCCACTCGCCAATGCTGATGGCGCCGACCGTCAGTTGTAGATATTGCTCGGCACGCTGTCGAGGATGGTCGTGACCATCCAGACGAAGAGCCCGATCGCGTACACGAAGCTCAACACGATGTAGCCGACGGCGACCCACACGGTGCCGAAACCTCGACCGGTGCGGCGGCGCGTGACTACGCCACGACCAATCAGGTAGACGTAGTCGCCGAGGAACGCGAAAGCCCAGTGGAATGGGCGCGGAACCCCGGCCCTCGTGAGCTCACGGTGATCGAAGAACGCGACGACGATCTTGCCCGCAGCGATCGCCCAGCCGAGCACGAGTGCGATGAAGTACCCGGGCGTAAAGAGGGCGAAGGGGGCGGCGCTTGCCGCGTACGGGTCGTCGAGGCCACCCACGACAGCCGCTATGTAGCCGTTCCAGTCGATGAGCAGGAGCGGGAGAAAGGCCACGACGACGAGTGCGATAAGGATGTACGTGAAGGTGTTGTACACCGCCACACCCTCGGGCGCCCTAAGCGCGACGGCAGGCGTGATGACGGGAGTTGCAGCGAGCGGATCGTGGTACTGCTCGGTCCACTGCGTGCCGTCCCACCAGCGACTGCGGGCAGAGCCCGACGGATCGGGGTACCAGCCCGATGGGGTGCTCATCAGGAGAAGTCGACGGAGTCGAACGCTGCCTGGAAGCCGATGACGCCGGCGACGATCGAGATGACCACGATGATGACGATGAAGGCGATCGGAATCCAGATCGGCGTGAGGCTGCTCCCGGTGCGGCGCTTGAGCACGACGACACGACCGATGAGGTACAGCGGGTAGCTAATGAGCAGGAGGGAGAAGAACGACCAGGCCCAGTGGAACGGCTTGGGCACGCCCGCGGCCTTGAGCGCGCGGAAGTCGAGAAAAGCGAAGACGATCATGCCGGCGATGAGCAGCAGGCTGAAGAGCGTCGAGAAGATCTCGTACGGCGTGTAAGTGGGGATGATCGACGTGGGCTCCTCGAGAGCCTTGTCGATCGTCGCGTTGAGGTTCGCGGGGAGGAACGCGAGCAGCTGGTTGAGGATGTTGAGCGTGAGCAGCGCGAGCATCGCCCAGTACCAGGGGGTGACGGTCTCGGTTCCCTCGGGCGCGGTGAGTGCCTGTCCGCTGATCTGGGCAGCGCCCAGCGGGTCGTGGTAGTTCTCGGTCCACTGCGTGCCATCCCACCAGCGGCTGCGGGGAGTGCCTGCGGGGTCCGGGTACCAGCCAGCGGGGGTTACGGGGGTGTTCGGAATCGTCATGAGTAAAGCTTAGGGGCGCTGAGCGCTGTGCCCCTATGGGTAGAGCTACCCGCCCAAGTGCGCTACGGCCCTTCCGGCCTGCCGCCCGCTGAACAGGCAGCCGCCGAGGAACGTTCCCTCGAGTGACCGGTAACCGTGAACTCCGCCGCCACCGAACCCGCTCACCTCACCCGCCGCATACAACCCGACGATCGGTTCGCCGGATGCCGCGAGCGCCTGCCCGTCGAGGTTCGTCTCGATGCCGCCGAGAGTCTTTCTCGTGACGATGTGCAACTTGACGGCGATG
>Ga0247813_10002196_pt1 | contig 13610 bp, 12 predicted proteins | sample UWRJL169409C1_FD_180719 | JGI IMG/M metagenome (GOLD analysis project Ga0247813, IMG submission 180719) | Plant litter microbial communities from Arlington Agricultural Research Station in Wisconsin, United States - UWRJ-L169-409C-1 | ecosystem: Environmental > Terrestrial > Plant litter >... | reverse complement strand
GCGTACGCTGCCCCTTCCCGGGTGGCAGTCCTCCGCGCGCGGGCCCCGCCGAGAACCCTCGGCTGACACGACAGGAAGCACCGACGTGAACATCACGCGCCCCCGGACCATGACACGCACGACGACGACGCGGACCGCCTCCGCGGTCGCCCTGTCGGCAGCCCTGGCCGTCGCGCTCTGTTCGTGCTCCTCGGGCTCAGGGGACGCAGACTCGGGAGGCTCGGCGACGACCCCCTCGACGGGTGCCTCGACCGAGACCACCTCTGCCGAGCCCCAGCCCGGCGGCACCCTGACCTTCGCCCGCACGCAGTCACCGACGTCGCTCGACCTGCACCGCGAGATCACCGCGAACAACGCCTTCGCGATCGACAAGGTCTTCGAGCCCCTGCTCGCCTTCGACGCCGAGGGGCAGATCGAGCCGTGGCTCGCGAGCGAGTACTCCTCGAGCGACGACGGCCTCGTCTGGACCTTCACGCTGCGCGACGGCGTCACCTTCTCCGACGGCACGCCGCTCACCCCGGCCGACGTCGTCTTCTCCCTCCAGCGCCACCTCGACATCGGTGGGCCGCTCCCGCTCGGAGCCCCGATCACCTCGATCGAGGCCCAGGGAGAGAACACTGTCGTCATCACGCTCTCTGCCCCGTACACCCCCTTCGCGGCCGAGCTCGCCGGGTTCGCCAACGGCATCCTGCCGAAGGACCTCGGCGGCGTCGACGAGGCCACGTTCTTCAAGAACCCTGTCGGCACAGGCCCCTTCGTCGTCGACGAGTGGACCGAGGGCGGCGACATCTCCTTCACGGCCAACGAGAGCTACTGGCAGGACGGCAAGCCGTACCTCGACGAGGTCGTCTACAGGCTCGTCCAGGACGACAACCAGCTCGTCGCGCAGCTCCAGGCCGGTCAGGTCGACGTCATCGACTCCGTGTCGAGCGCCAACGTCGCCACGCTCCAGTCGAACACCTCCCTCGCCGTGAGCATCACGCCCGGGTGGCAGGTCGAAGAGCTGTTCTTCAACACCCTCGACGAGCACTTCAAGGACCGCGACGTGCGTCGCGCGGTCTCCTACGCCCTCGACCGCGAGGGCATCGTCCAGGCGACGAGCTTCGGCACCGCCGAGGTCGCCGGCTCGGTCCTGCCGCCGTCGATCCCCGCCTACGACGACTCGATCACGACCCTCGACTACGACGTCGAGGCAGCCAAGGACGCGATCGCCGACTCTGCCTACCCCGACGGGTTCAGCACCTCGCTGCTCATCGCCTCGGGCAACGACCTGCGCGCTCAGGAGGCGCAGATCATCCAGGCGCAGCTCGCCGAGATCGGCATCACGGTCCAGATCGAGTCGATCGACCTCGCGGCCTTCCGTGAGCGTTTCCGTGCCTTCGACTACTCCTTCATGCTCAACGGTGCGACGAGCGACGCCGCCGACCCGAACGGCATCGTCACCTTCCAGGCAGACCCCGAGGGCGGGACCAACGGCTACTGGACGCACTACTCCAACGACGAGGTCACCCAGCTCATCACCGAAGGTCGCACGCTGCCCGACGGGGACGAGCGCACGCAGGTCTACTCGCAGATCCAGCAGCTGATCGCCGACGACGCTCCCTTCATCCCGCTGTCCTACCCGTCGAACATCAAGGCCTCGTCGGCCAAGGTCCAGGGCCTCACGGTCCTGCCCAACGGCAGCGTCCGCCTCCAGGACACCTGGCTCGAGCAGTAGATGACCCGGGGTTCGCTCCGGTGGCTGCGGCGCACCGTCCTCACGGTGGTCCCCGTGGTCATCGGGGTGGTCCTGGCCACCTTCTTCCTCCTGCGGCTCGTCCCGGGCGGTCCGGCCGCGGCGATCCTCGGCGACCAGGCGACCGACCAGGCCGTCGCCGACCTCGAGGCCGAGCTCGGCCTGGACCGTCCGCTGCTCGCCCAGCTGTGGAGCTTCGTCGTGAGCGTCGTGGTCCACGGAGACTCGGGGACCTCGCTGCTCTACGGGGTCCCCACCCGTGAGCTGATCCTGGACAGGGTCGGGGTGAGCCTGGAGATCGTGGCGCTCTCGGTCGTCTTCACGGTCGTCCTCGTCGTGCCGCTGGCGCTGCTCGCGGCCCTGCACAAAGACCGCGCGATCGACCACGTGATCCGCGTGGTCCCCGCGGTCGGGCTCGCGATGCCGACGTTCTGGGTCGGGCTCCTGCTGATCCTCGTCTTCGCCGTCAACCTCGGCTGGTTGCCCGCAGGCGGCGGTGACCAGGGGATCCGCAGCCTCGTGCTGCCAGCAGCAGCCGTCGCCGTGTCGCTCACCCCGGTCCTGGTCCGCACGCTGCGGGCCCAGCTGCTCGAGGTGCTCGACGCCGACTTCGTCGCCACGCTCACGGCCGCGGGACTCCCACGACGGAGGGTCCTGGTGCACGTGCTGCGCAACGCGGCCCTGCCGACGGTGACCCTGTTCGGCCTCAACATCGCCTACATGATCGGAGGGACCCTCGTGGTCGAGCGGGTCTTCGCGATCAACGGGCTCGGCGCCCTGATGTTCGACTCGATCGGCAGCCGGGACTTCCCGGTCGTGCAGGGGGTGGCGCTGTTCTGCGCGGTGCTCGTCGTCCTCGTGACGGTTCTGACCGACCTCGTCGTCAACCGCCTCGACCCACGCACCAGGATCGCGGCATGAGCGCTGACCTCGTCGCGGCCGCCGCCGAGCCGCCCGCAGACCGGCCGGGCCGACCAGAGCACCCCGGCGCCCTCGTCGACCCGGCAGGCACCGGCGAGACCGACCCGCGCGAGGGGTCCGAACGCATCGCCCGCCGCGCCGACCCGACGTGGCGCCGCGCGCTGCGCACCCCCGCCTTCGTCGCGGGCGTCGTCATCACGGCATCGATCGTCGTCGCTGCCGTCTTCGCCCCGCTGCTCGCGACCCACGACCCGGCCGCCCAAGACCTGCTCAACGGTCTCCAGGGACCGTCAGCCGCGCACTGGCTCGGGACCGACCAGCTCGGCCGCGACCTCTACTCACGGCTGCTCTACGGGGCGCGGACCGACCTGCGGATCGCGGGGCTCGCCGTCGTCGTGCCCTTCGTGACGGGGGTCCTGCTCGGCACCGTCGCCGGCTACGTCGGGGGCCGCTTCGACTGGGTCGTCGCCCGCGTGGTCGACACCGTCGTGGCCTTCCCCTTCTACGTGATCGTCGTCGCGGTGGTCTTCGCCGTCGGCGCGGGGGAGAAGGGCATCTACGTGGCGCTCGCCCTCGTCGGGTGGGTCACCTACGCACGGGTGCTGCGCAACACGACCGCCGTCTACAGGGCGTCCCCCTGGGTGGTCGCAGCACGGGGTGGAGGCCTGTCCCACGGCAGGGTGGTCGTGCGGCACATCCTCCCGAACACTCTCACCCAGGCCGTCGTGCTGCTGATGAACGACGTCGTCTTCGTCATCGTCGCGGTCGTCACGCTCAGCTACCTCGGTCTCGGTGTCCAGCCGCCGACCCCGGACTGGGGGACCATGATCACCGACGGCAAGGCCTTCATCTCCACGCAGTGGTGGCTGTCGGTGGCCCCGGGGGCGCTCGTCGTCTACACGGGCATCGGGCTGTCCCTCCTCGGAGACGGCATCGCCGACGTCTGGAGAGCGGAATGATCGGGACAGCGACATGACCAGGACAGCCGCAGCACCCGGCCACGCCGTCACCGTCCGCGGGCTGACCATCGCCTCACGGGCGGGCACGCTCGTGCACGGCATCGACCTCGACGTCCCGGCAGGCGCCGCTGTCGGGCTGGTCGGGGAGTCGGGCTCGGGCAAGAGCCTCACGCTGCGCTCCGTGATCGGTCTGCTGCCCCGCGGCGTCGAGATCACTGGCGGGAGCGTCGGCGTCACAGGCCGGCTCGGCATGGTCTTCCAGGACCCGTCGAGCGCCCTCGACCCCCTCGTGACCGTCGGCAGCCAGGTCATGGAGGTCTGCCGTCACGTCCGGGGGATGACCAAGGCGGCTGCACGCCGCCGCGCCGTCGAGCTCTTCGAGGAGGTCGGCATCCCCGACCCCGAGCGTCGGCTGCGCTCCTACCCGCACGAGCTCTCCGGCGGCCAGCGCCAGCGCGTCGTGCTCGCCGTCGCCCTGGCCGCCGAGCCCGACGTCCTGCTCTGCGACGAGCCCACGACGGCGCTCGACGTCACAGTGCAGGCGCAGGTGCTCGCGCTGATCGAGAGGCTGCGGGTCGACCGCGGCCTCACGGTGGTCTTCGTGAGCCACGACCTCGCTGTCGTCAGCCAGGTCTGCAGCACGGTCTCGGTGATGCAGGCCGGTCGGGTCGTCGAGTCCGGGACGATCGACCAGGTGGTCGGCGCGCCGCAGCACCCGTACACGCGCACGCTGCTCGACGCCGTGCTCGAGATCCCCGAGGCAGGAGCGCCGTGAGCAGACCAGAGCACCACGAGCAGCAGGGGACGACGGGAGCTCGACATGCCCAGGCCTCCGCAGGGCCCGAAGCCCCTCGCTCACCGGGTCCCCGCCCCCCGCGTCTCGAGCTGCGCGACCTCGAGATCGCCTACGGCAGCACCCGAGTGGTCCACGGCGTCAGCCTGAGCGTCGAGGCCGGCAGCGTCCTCGGGATCGTGGGCGAGTCAGGGTCTGGCAAGACCTCGGTGGCCCGGGCCGTGGCCGGAGAGCTCGCCCCGGCCGGGGGGCAGGTACTCCTCGACGGCGAGGTGCTGGCCGGCACGTCCCGGACGATCGCGCAGCGGCGCGCCGTGCAGGTCGTCTACCAAGACCCTTACGCCTCGCTCAACCCGCGCATGACAGTCGGGCAGGTGCTGCGCGAGCTCTTGTCCGTCCACTCGATCGTGCCGCGCGGACAGGTGAGGAGCCGCACCATCGAGCTGGTCGAGCTCGTGCGGCTCCCGCCCGAGGTGCTCGACGCCCGCCCGCGCCAGCTCTCCGGTGGCCAGCGGCAACGGGTCGCGATCGCGCGGGCCCTCGCCCTCGAACCTCAGGTGCTCGTCGCCGACGAGCCCACCTCGGCCCTCGACGTCTCCGTCCAGCGCACGGTGCTCGACCTCCTGGCCGACCTGCGCGAGAGGCTCGGGCTGACCGTCGTGCTGATCTCGCACGACCTCGCGGTCGTGCGCCGGCTCTGCGACGCGGTGGTCGTCATGCGCGACGGCGTGATCGTCGAAGACGCCCCTGCCGACGCCTTCTTCCGCAGCCCCCAGCACCCCTACAGCCGGGCCCTGCTCGCCGCTGCACCGCGCCTGCGCCAGGCAGACCGGCTCCCCGAGACGACAGAGGACCTGCCGTGACGCACGTCGCCCGCCCCGCCCATCCCGACGCCTACCTGCTCGACCCCGCGCCTCTCCTGCCGTCGACGCTCGCAGGCATCGAGCAGCAGCTCGCCCGGCTCCTCGGCTCCGACGACCCGGTCGTGGTGTTCCAGGCCGAGGCGATCCTCGCCCTCGAGGCTGTCGCGACGGCCCTGGCGGCACCTGGTCGGGCGGCGATCAACGTCGCGACAGGACCGTACGGCGTGATCTTCGGCGACTGGATGCGCCGCGCAGGCGCGCGAGTGGTCGACGTCGAGAGCGCGCTCGACTCCGTCGCGACGGTCGAGCAGGTCGTCGCGGCCCTCGACGCCCACCCGGACGTGGCGGTGCTCGCCCTCGCCCACGCCGAGGCCGCGACAGGCGGGTCGAACCCCGTCGCCGAGATCGTGCGGGCCGCCCGCGAGCGGGGCGTCGTCACGGTCGTCGACGCCGTCGCCTCGGTCGGTGCCGAACCCGTCGACCCGACCGCCTGGGGCGCCGACGTCTGCGTGATCGGACCGCAGAAGGCCCTCGCCGGGCCCGCCGGCATCAGCGCTGCGACGGTGTCGGACCGCGCGTGGGACCTCGCGGAGTCCCACCCGGCCCCGCTGCGGAGCTCGTCGCTCTCCCTGCTCGACTGGCGGGACGGCTGGTTGCGGACGGACCGCTCGGTCATCCCGGGGACCCCGTCGGTCCTCGAGACCCGTGCGCTGGGCGCTGCGCTCGACAGAGTCGAGACCGAAGGACTCCCTGCCGTCGTCGCACGTCACGAGGCTGCGGCGTCGCGGGCGCGTGCTGGTCTCGCAGACCTCGGGCTCAGGCCCTGGCAGCGCGGACCGCAGGGCTACGCGTCGGTCGTCACGACCGTCGCCGTGCCTGAGGACGTCGACCCTCGAGCCTTCACCGAGGCTGCTGTGGCGGCAGGCCGAGGCCTGGTCGTCGCCGGCCCCGGGTCGCTCGCCGGACGGCTCGTGCGGATCAACCACACCGGACGCAGCGCGACGGCCGAGGCCGTCGACCTGGCGCTCGAGGCTCTCGCGACGGCGTGTGCCACGGCGGGCCGCAGGACCAGGTGAGCGGCGCCGCTCGGCCGACCGACCGACCGACCGGACGACCGGACGACCGGCCGACCGGCCGACCGGCCGACCGGCTGACCGGCAACCGGTGCCGCCTCGCGCCTCGGGCCTCGTGTCTCAGGCCTGATCGTGCTGACGTCACCAAGATTCAGGCGAGCGTGACCGCACCCGGGCTGTTCTCCCCATGGCCGTGCCAGGCATCTGCCCAGCGCAGGGGGTTACGATGCGACGGGTCCTGCGGCGTCGCCGCAGCGACAGCATCGCGGGCGAGAGCCCACGTCACCACCTACGCGGAGGACATCCATGGCGTTCTGGGACCAGCTCAAGACGAAGACCTCGGAGATGAGCGAGCAGCTCTCGACGAAGACCAAGCAGTTCAAGAACAAGGACTTCGCCAACGGCAGCATGGCGATGTGCGCGCTCATCGCCGCCGCCGACGGGTCGATCGACCCCGCAGAGCGTCAGAAGACTGCCGCGCTCATCATGAGCAACGACGTGCTCGCCGTCTTCCCGCCGGCTGAGCTCAAGGAGAAGTTCGACCACTTCTGCGACCGTCTCGAGCGCGACTACGACTTCGGCAAGGTCGAGGCCATCAGCGCGATCTCCAAGCTCAAGCCGAAGCAGGACCAGGCACGCGCCGTCCTGCAGATCGGCGTGATCATCGGCGGGGCCGACGGCACCTTCGACGAGCACGAGCGACTGGCCGTCCGGGAGGCGTGCTTCGCCGTCGGGATCGCCCCGACCGAGTTCGACCTCTGAGGCTGAGCACGACGATCTGGCTGAGCACGACGGTCTGGACGAGCGGCGTCGGGGTGAGTGATGCCCGGGCGAAGAGTGTCCGGGCGAGCGACCTCTGGACGAGCGACCTCTGGACGAGCAACACCTAGACCAGCAACACCTAGACGCTGCACGACGACGGCGGCTCCTTCTCGGCGAGGGAGCCGCCGTCGGCGTGCGGAACCCCAGACGACTGCAGTGCTCGAGACGACGGCAGCCCCACCTCAGACGACGGCAGCCCCACCTCAGACGACGGCAGCCCTACCTCAGACGACGTCTGCGAGCGTCCGACCCGTGACGAGAGGCTCGGCCGTGCGCAGCGGGTTGAGGTTCGTCACGGGGGCCTCGACGGCTGCGGGCAGCGAGACCACGGTGTCGACGGACACGAAGGAGTGCCCGAGCTGAGGTTCGAGCACGGGGTACGTGCCGTCCATCGCGAGCCTCACGGCGGCCCACGGCAGGTTGAGCCCGGTGAGCGAGGCGGCGTACAGCCCACCCGACGGTCGGGTGTTCACCTCGAGGAGCGCGAGCTCTCCCCGCCACCAGCGCAGCTGGGTGTTGGTCAGGTACGCGAGCTGGTAGGAGTCCACCATCCTGTGGGCGATCTCCACGGCGCGCGGCTCGTCGTCGAGGAAGGTGCGCTTGCGCCCGGACTTGGCGCGAGGGAGCGCCGCGAGGGTCTCGCCGAAGGGCGTCGAGAGGCAGTCGACGCTGATCTCCGGGGACGCCATGTACGGCAGCACCATGAAGGTCGGCAGCTCGCGGCCGGCTGCTGCGGCACGCTCGAGGGCGAAGGCGACCTCGTCGGTGCGGATCTTGTGCGCGGGGGCGGCGAGCAGGTCGTCGAGGGAGGCGACCGAGTCGTCGAGAATGCGGAAGCCCTCGGCACCGACACCCTGGAGCGGCTTGATGCAGACGACCTCGTCGGCCTCCAGCTCGGCACGCAGCGACGCGACGGCGTCGACGAAGGCGTCCGCCCCCTGGGCCGTGCGCCACGGTGGCACCGGCACCCCGAGCGCTGACGCCGACGCGTAGGTCGCGTCCTTGTCGTCGAGCAGCGCGATCGACGCGGCGGGGGAGGCGAGCACGTGCACACCGATCGTGGCGAACTCGGCCGCGCGCTGCGCTATCGCGAGCATCTCCTTGCCGGGCAGCAGCACGTCGATCGCGTGCTGCTGGCAGAAGGTCAGCGCCCAGTCGACGTAGGCGTCACCGGAGAGGCGCGGCTCGATCTGCGTGACGTCGGCTGCCTGGAGCACAGGAGACGTCTCGTCGGTGTGGGTGGCGAAGAGCCGGACGGGCGTGTTGTCCGGGTTGGAGCGGAGCATCTGCAGGAACCAGTAGTTGGTCGCGTAGGTGCGGTTGAGCCAGATGTTCAGTGTCACGGAGTCCCTGCTCGACAGCGGTAGGAGAGGTGGAGGACCTGGTGCGTCGTCGAACCTCGCCTCGACGCACAAGTTTACGCTGGTCGCGAACTTCCGGATACCACACACCGCAGTCTGCTGAGTCACGTCTGCGACGGGATGACCCGGGTCAGGAAGGAATGTCAGGCACCGGCCCCGGTAGCTCAGGCGCCACCGGCGAGCTGCTGCTCGAAGGGCACGAGACCTGCCAGGAGGTCAGGGACTGCCGACGTCGGCTCGTGGGCGGCCACGAGAGCCGCCAGCTCCCCGGCGCCCCGGGTGATGCGCGACGCCAGCTCACTTGTCGAGGCGTCGCCGGAGCCCCAGTCCTCGGAGGCCGCGAAGACTGCGGTCGGTGCCACGACGGCCCGCAGGTATGCGAAGAGCGGCCGCAGCGCGTGGTCGAGGGCGAGCGAGTGACGGGCGGTCCCAGCAGTCGCCCCGAGCAGGACGGGCGTCCCGACGAGCGCCTTGGAGTCCAGGATGTCCACGAAGCTCTTGAACAGGCCCGAGTACGACGCCGTGAAGATCGGCGTGACCGCGATGACCCCGTCGGCGTGCTCGACGGCCTCGACGACCTCCTTGAGACGCGGAGAGGGGAAGCCTGTCAGCAGGTTGTCGGTGATGTCGTGCGCGAGGTCGCGCAGGTCGACCGTCCGGAGCTCGACGGTGACACCGCGCCGCTCGAGGTCGGTGACGGTGTCGGCCACGAGGCGGTCGGCAAGCAGGCGGGTGGAGGACGGCTGGCTCAGGCCTGCCGAGATGGCGACGAGTGTGCGGGTGTTCATGGTGGCTCCTGCGGGTTCGTGAAGGATCGTGAAGATGCCCTGGCGTGCGAGGCGTGCGAGGTGTGCGACGTGGTGCATGACGGCCGGGCTGGTGACAGCGCGGGCTGAGCATGGTGACCGGCGGCAGTCCGCGACTGCGCGTCTGCCGTCACGGTCGTGCCCTCAGTCGGGGATCGAGTCCTGGGCGGTCCGCAGCGTGGTGCAGAGCTCGAGCAGCATCGTCAGCTGCTGCTCGTCGAGTGCGGGCTCGAGGTACTTGCGGATGCTGCGCACGTGCCGGCGCCCGATCTCCTTCTGGAGCGCAGCGCCCTCGTCCGTCAGACGGATGAGGGTGCCGCGACGGTCTCCCTCCGCGGCGCACCGCGTGACGAGCCCCTTGGACTCGAGGCGTTCGACCATCCGGCTCAGGGACGGCTGGGTGACGAGCACCTCGCGGTTCAGCTCGTTGAGACGTAGACCCGCCGGCGCTGAGGTCAGGGTGAACAGCACGTCGTACTCGCGCATGCTCACCGGGTGCCAGATGTCGTCGGCGGAGAACCTGCGCATGAGCGCGACCTGAGCCCGGAACAGCGCCTCCCACGACGCTGCCGCGAGACGGCCGTCGACGGAGGCCCTGGTCGCGGCCGACGAGCCTGGACTCGACGAGCCTGCGACTGACGAGCCCGCGACTGACGAGCCCGGAGACCGGACGACCTCGGTCGTGGTCATCGTGCGGCGACGGGCGAGGCGCCCGTGACGTCGTCTGCGGGTGCGTAGACCGTGGAGTCGTGCGCTCCACCGGCCTTCGCCACGAGGGACGCGTGGGTCGGGGCGTCCGGGACGTGCGCCGGGCGTCCGACGGCCAGCTCCTTGCGGAGCACCGGCACGACCTCTTCGCCGAGCATGTCGAGCTGCTCGAGGACCGTCTTGAGCGGCAGGCCGGCGTGGTCCATGAGGAACAGCTGGCGCTGGTAGTCGCCGACGTGGTCGCGCATGGCGGCGTAGCGGTCGATGACCTCCTGCGGGCTGCCGACGGTCAGCGGGGTCTGAGCCGTGAAGTCCTCCATCGACGGGCCGTGGCCGTAGACCGGGGCGTTGTCGAAGTACGGGCGGAACTCGCGACGTGCGTCCTGGGAGTTCTTGCGCATGAAGACCTGGCCGCCGAGCCCGACGATCGCCTGGTCGGCCGTGCCGTGGCCGTAGTGCTCGAAGCGCTGGCGGTAGAGCGAGACCATCTGCTTCGTGTGCTCGATCGGCCAGAAGATGTTGTTGTGGAAATAGCCGTCGCCGTAGTACGCAGCCTGCTCGGCGATCTCCGGGGTCCGGATCGACCCGTGCCAGACGAAGGGTGCCACGCCGTCGAGGGGGCGCGGGGTCGAGGTGAAGCTCTGCAGCGGAGTGCGGAACTTCCCCTCCCAGTCGACGACGTCTTCGCGCCACAGGCGGTGCAGCAGCGCGTAGTTCTCGATCGCGAGGTTGAGCCCAGAGCGGATGTCCTTGCCGAACCACGGGTAGACGGGACCGGTGTTGCCGCGGCCCATCATGAGGTCCATCCGGCCGTCGGCGAGGTGCTGGAGAGTCGCGTAGTCCTCGGCGATCTTCACGGGGTCGTTCGTCGTGATGAGCGTCGTGGAGGTCGAGAGCAGGATGCGCTCGGTCTGCGCCGCGATGAAGGCGAGGGTGGTCGTGGGGGAGGAGGGCACGAAGGGCGGGTTGTGGTGCTCGCCCGTCGCGAAGACGTCGAGCCCGACCTCTTCGGCCTTGCGGGCGATCGCGATCGTCGCCTTGATGCGCTCGTTCTCGGTGGGGGTGCGGCCTGTGGTCGGGTCGGGGGTGACGTCGCCGACCGTGAAGATCCCGAACTGCATCATGGTGCCCAGCTCCTTAGATGTATGCGTTTGCATGTAGTTTACGCCTCAACTATCGAGGGGTGGAAGGTATTCCCGCTCAGACGTGCGTGAGGTGCGACACCTGTGCAGCCCTGCGTAAAAAGTGTGCCAAGCACACCGCACGAGCTGGGCCGCGTCGAGCCTCAACCTCACCACCGACCAACCAGCCCATATCGGCGTCCACGCCAGAAGATCAAGGCCTTAAGGCCCCCTTCGAGTGACCCACGTCACGCCTACGCTGCTGGAGGCGTGAGCACAGAGCCCGCGCACCCCGGCACCCGGTCAGGCCGTCCGACCTGACCGACCTGCGAGGACAGATGTGAGGAACCACGGTGAACCAGCTCTTGAGCACGGTGATCTTGCCCGCGGAGGTGCGCGCTGCACTGGAGTCAGCCCCGGACGTCTTCGTCTCGACGACCCGCAGAGACCTGCTCGACCGTGCGACAGGGGCAGGCGCACCGCCCACCTTCGACGTCGTCTACGACGTCCAGGGGAGGGGGCCCGTCAAGGAGGCCGACGTGGTCCGGTGCAAGAACGGGATCGTCGTCAACTACCCCGAGGACTACCTGCGTCGGCGCGACCCGGACTGCATGCGCATCGCCGACGACCTGCCGACAGACAAGCCTCGGTACCGCGACACCTTCGGGGCGGAGTTCGCCCCGGTCCGCCAGGAGACCCTCGACTGGCTCGCCTCGCAAGAGCTCCTCGTCGTGCCCTTCCGAGCAGGTGGGCTCACCTACGGCACGCCGTCCCTCGCGATCGTCCCTGCCAACGCAGCGTTCTTCGCGACGGCCCTCGTCGACCTCCAGGGCTTCGTCGACCTGTCCGAGTCCGAGCCCTTCGCGCCCCGGTCGATCATCTACGTCGCGCCTCCGTTCCGGCACACGCACTTCGACGGGCGGCAGGTGGTCGTGCACGACCGCTCGGAGACGCTCCACGAGATCTTCTCCTACAACCTCTACCCGGGTCCCTCCGCCAAGAAGGGCGTCTTCTCGGTCCTGCTCGACATCGGTGAGCAGGAGGGCTGGGTCACCGCCCACGCGTCTGCCGTCCGTGTGACCACGCCCTACGAGAACGAGACCGTGATCATGCACGAGGGCGCATCGGGCGGAGGCAAGTCCGAGATGCTCGAAGAGCTGCACCGTGAAGACGACGGCCGCATCCTGCTCGGTGTCAACGTCGTCTCCGACGAGCCCTACTACATGTCGCTCAGCGAGGTCTCGACCCTCAGCCCGGTCACCGACGACATGACGCTCTGCCACCCCTCGATCCAGAACGACTCGGGCAGGCTCGTGGTGACGGACGCCGAAGACGGCTGGTTCCTGCGGACCGACAGCATGACGTCCTACGGCTCCGACCCGAACCTCGAGTCGGTGACGGTCCACCCCGACGAACCGCTCGTGTTCTTCAACATGCAGGGTGTCCCCGGGGCGACCTGCCTCATCTGGGAGCACACCCTCGACTCCGACGGGACCCCGTGCCCGAACCCGCGCGTCGTCGTGCCCCGCCGGATGATCAAGAAGATCGTGCTCGACGCCGCCGAGGAGGTCGACGTCCGCAGCTTCGGCGTCCGGATGCCGCCGGCGACCCGCGACGACCCCAGCTACGGGATCATGGGGATGCTCCAGGTGATCCCGCCCTCGCTCGCCTGGTTGTGGCGTCTCATCGCACCGCGTGGGCACAAGAACCCGTCGATCATCGAGACCCAGGCCTCTGTCGAGGCGACCAAGCACCGCATGGTCGCCGAGGGGGTGGGCTCGTACTGGCCGTTCTCGACAGGCACCAAGGTCGCTGCCGCGAACCTGCTGCTGCGGCAGATCGTCGACGCGCCGCGTACCCGGTACGTCCTCGTCCCCAACCAGCACATCGGGGCCTACAAGGTCGGCTTCACGGCAGAGTGGCTGACCCGCGAGTACCTGGCTCGTCGGGGTGGTGCGACCTTCAGGCCTGACCACCTCACGCCGGCCCGCTGCCCGCTCTTCGGCTATGCGCTGACCGAGATGAAGATCGACGGACAGCTCGTCCGCCCGACGTTCTTGCAGCCCGAGAACCAGTCCCAGGTCGGGGAGGAGGCCTACGACACCGGCGCGAAGATCCTCACGGACTTCTTCAAGAGCGAGCTCCCGCAGTTCCTCACCGACGACCTCGACCCCCTGGGCCGCGCGATCATCGAGACGTGCCTGGCGGACGGGAGCGTCGAGCAGTACGTCGCGCTCACCCCGATCGTCTAGCGGGTCGAGGCGGTCGATGCGGTCGGGGTGCGACCAGGCCGGAGACGCTGCAGCAGCAGGTAGAGCTCGCAGCCGAGGCAGAGGTCGAAGGCAGCGTTGAGGAAGGCTGCCACGAGGGCGACCGCAGCACTGACAGGAACAGCCGCAGCGACACCGAGCACCCCGAGGAGCAGACCCACCGCGGTGACGCCCAGTC